>Ga0335072_10001929_pt1 | contig 32911 bp, 29 predicted proteins | sample Lox_Sample_21_FD_206725 | JGI IMG/M metagenome (GOLD analysis project Ga0335072, IMG submission 206725) | Soil microbial communities from Loxahatchee National Wildlife Refuge, Florida, United States - Lox_Sample_2.1 | ecosystem: Environmental > Terrestrial > Soil > Wetlands | place: USA...
CTCGCGACCAGCCGCGTGCCGCTCTCGGTAGAAAGCGAATTGTTGATGCCGGTGCAGCCGCTCGCGATCGACGACGCGGTCGAACTCTTCATCGAGCGCTTGCGCGACGCTGACCGTTCCTTCACGCGCGACGCAGCCGCGAGCGATCGGGCCGCCTCGATCTGCCGCCGCCTCGACGGCATTCCGCTCGCGCTCGAACTTGCCGCGCCGCGCGCAGCCTCGGTCGGACTCGCGCGGCTCGAAGCCGATCTCGAGCCCCATCCGACGATGAATTCGATCGTCGCGTGGAGCTGCGCGCTGCTCTCCGACGAGGAAGCGCGCATCTTCCGCCGGCTCGGTATTTTTGCCGGCGGCTTTCGCGTCGACGCCGCGATCGAAGTTTGCTGGGACGCACAGATCGATCCCGCCGGCGTCGCGGCGATCCTCGAACGCCTGCAGCGCAATTCGCTCGTGACCGCCGATAGCGCCGACGCACGCGCGCGCCTGCGTCTGCTCGAAACGATTCGCGCATACGCGCTCGAGCGGCTCACGGAACACGTCGAGTTTGCCGACCTGCGCCGCCGCCACGCGCAGTGGGTGCTCTCGTTCTCGCGTAACGCGAGCCGCAAAGAGATCCGGCGCTCGGCCCGCACGATGCTCGCGCTGATGTCTCCCGAGATCGACAACTTCCGCGCCGCGGTCGCGTGGTCGCTCTACGATCGCGGCGAGGTTCCGCTCGGATGCGCGATCGTCGCGCTGCTGCTGCCGTTCATGCACGAGTTCGCGCCGGGCGAAGGCACGCGCTGGGGCGTGCACGCGCTCGAACTGCTTCCCCCGGGGACCGATCCGCAAATCGAAGGTGAGCTTTGCTACGGGCTCGCGGCGATGCGTCAATTACCGGCGCAGCAGGTGCGCGCGTATGCCGAACGCGCCGTGCAGATCTTTCGCGGGCTCGGCAACGACGTCAGACTCTCGCGCTCGCTGCGCGTGCTCGCGCAGATCATCGGCTGGTATTTCCGCGCGCAGCGCGAACTGGCCGACCGCCTCGCAATCGAGTCGATCGAGCTCGCTCGCCGCAGCTGCGACGATCCGGCCGAGCTTGTGGCGGCACTGCGCACCCGCGGCCTCACAATCGATATCTCCGATTTCCCCGCCAAGCGCGCGGTGCTCGAGGAGGCGCTTGCGCTCGCGCGCAAGCACGGCCTGGATCGCGTGATCGGGGGCACGCTCACGTGGATCAGCGAGATGGAATTTTCCGCCGGCGATCACCGCCGCGCGTACGAGTACGGACGCGAAGCGGTGCAGGTTGCCGAGTCGAGCGGTTCGCGCGAACTCTACGCGACTGCGATCCTAAACTTTGCGTTCTATGCGGCGGCGGCCGGCGAGTTCGAACAAGCACGCGAAGCCGCGATCAACGGCTTGCGCACCGCGCGTGCAACCTGGCAGCACGCGCAGACGACCTATGCGGTGCAGGCGCTCGCGTTGGTCGCGGCGGGCCATCGCGACTACACGCGGGCGGCGCGTCTCATCGGCTTCTGCGACGCACGCGACGGCACGCTGCACGCGCCGCGGCAAGCCGATCAGAGCGAGGATCTCACGCATCGCGCGCTGCTCGCCCAGTTGCGCCAAGAACTCGGCGAGGAGCCCTACGAGCATCACGCCGAAGCGGGCCGTGCGCTCAGCGAGGAGGAGGCCGCCGAAGAGGCGCTTCTCCCGCTCGTGCGCAGCTAGATGTTCTGCCCGCCCGAGACCTCGATGCGCGTGCCGTTGATCCACCCGCAGTCCTCGGAGAGCAGCGCGGCAACGGCGCCGCCCACGTCATCGGGCAGGCCGGCCCGTCCAAGCGGAATCGTCGACGCGACATTCTTGTTGATCTCGGGATTATCGCGCACCACCCCGCCGCCGAAATCGGTCTCGATCGCTCCCGGCGCGACGACGTTCACCGTGATACGTCTGGCGCCGAGCTCTTTGGCCATGTAGCGCGTGAGCACTTCGATCGCGCCCTTCATCGAGGCGTAAGCGCTGTAGCCCGGCAGCGAAAAGCGCGCGAGACCCGAGGAAAGATTGATGATCCGGCCGCCGTCTTCCATTAGCGGCAGCAGTTTTTGGCTCAGAAGAAACGGCGCTTTGACGTGTACGGCGTAGAGCCGATCGAGCTGCTCCTCCGTCGTGTCGACGAAGTTCGCATACACGCCCATGCCGGCATTATTGATCAGATAATCGAACGTCGTGCGGCGAAAGCCGTCCTTCAAGACCGGCGGAAGCGCTTGCGCGAACGCCGCGATCGACGCCGCCGATCCGCAATCGAGCTGGAGCATTTGCGCGCTCGAGCCGCGCGCAACAATCTCGCGCGCAACGCCCTCGGCTTCGTCGGCACGACTGTTATAGGTACCCACGATCTCGACGCCGCGCGCAGCGAGATGGAGTGCCATGTTCCTCCCGAGCCCGCGGCTGGCTCCGGTGATGACCGCAATCTTGGTACTCATGTTCCTATAAAAAGCGCATCTGGTCCCGGAGTTCCGCCTCGGAGAGGCCTCCGGGCAACATCAGCTTCTTTTTCTTCGCAAATGCGCTCCGGCTCCAGGCGGCATCGCTGATACTATAGACCTCGTCCACGTAGGTGGTGAAAAACTGCCACGTCATTTTATAGAGCTGACCCCACGAGATCAGGATTGCACCCTTGGCGTCGTAACCCGCAAGCACGACCGCGTGTCCGCCCACGATCTTCTGGCGGCCGGGCGCGACCGTCCAGACCTGCGGCGGAACCCCGTCGGAAGGCATGATATTGGCCGGGACGTTGAAGCCGATATACGCGACGCCTGCGTTGTAGATCGTGCGTTTGACGTCGTCGATGACGCGCGGATCGACCTCGACGAAACCGAGTATCTTGTCGACCGGCGCGCCGTCTTTCCCAATCGGCGCACCCTTCTTGTGGATGTACGTCAGCACGTGCTGCTCGTTGCCGCCCGGTCCCTCGCCGCCTTTTTTCGGATTGTAACCGCACGCTTCTTCGTAGAGCAGCTCGACGTCGGCGTTGGGCGCGGTCTGCGTGCGCCCGCTCGAATGAAACGTCCAAACTTGGCGCGCGTGATAAAACGCGGCGCACGTGCAATCACCGAGCTTGTCGTTGAGCATCATGCCGAAGCGTTTGGGCGCTTGCGGCATATCTTTGACGTAGTTGACGGAGGGCGGCGGCGCGGCCGGCTTCTTCCCTCCGAGAATCGCACTCAAGTGCGGAACGCGCGGATCGTACGTGCGCGGTAAGCGGCCCAGCCGGAACATCGTATCACCCATGCCACGATCATATCAGAGCGGCGCCAGCAATTGTGCCAGCAGCGGCGTGGCGGGAGCTGCTTTGAGCTCCGGCCAGCCCGCGTCCTGGACGATCGCGCCGTGCTCGACGACGATGACGCGCGGACAGATGCGTTCGAGCACCGCCGCCTCGTGATCGACGACGAGCATCGTGAAGCCGAGCTCGCGCTGCCACTCCACGATCGCCGCCAAGAGTTCGCGCACGAGATGACGGTCGAGCCCGGCAAACGGCTCGTCGAGCAGCACGAGGCGCGGCTTGCGCGCGAGCATGCGCGCGAGCGCTACGCGGCGTGCTTGTCCGCCGGAGATCGCGTGCGCCGGGGCTTCCCAAATCGCCGCCAGCTGCAGGCGCTCGCGCAGCTGCGCGATCCACGCCTCGCCCTGCGCGCGCGCGCCGTTCGACAGAACGAAGCGCACGTTGTCGGCCACGCGCAGGTGCGGAAAGAGATTCGCGTCTTGCGTGAGATAGCCGATTGGACGGCGGTGAAGCGGAAGCGGCGGCGGAAAGAGCACGAGTTCGTCCAGCACGACGCTTCCATCATCCGGCAGTTCGGCGCCCGCGATACAGGCGAGAATCGTGCTCTTGCCGGCGCCCGACGCGCCGAAGAGCCCGCAGGCCGACCCGGATGCGACTGCGATGGCGACGTCGACCGTGAATTGCGCGCGGTGTTTTCGTATGCGCGCTTCAAGCATGGCGCGCCGGCACTTTGCGTTGCGCCATGACGTGCGCGAGCCACGGCAGCGGCAGCGCCGTCGCGAGGAAGATCACGAGCAGCGGCATTACCGCGGGCAGTCCGAAATTTTCGAGATTCGTCCAGATCGCGACCGGCATACCCGCCGGATAATACGCCGTCACCAAAATCGCACCGAACTCCGTGAGCGCGCGCACCCACGCGAGCGAGAGCGCGACCGCGAAACCGAGGCGCGCGATCGGATAGGTGACGCGCCAGAAGACGCTCCACGGGCTGTGACCGAGCAATCCCGCCTGCACTTCGAGCGAGCGCGGAACCGCGTCGAGCGCGGCGATCGCACCGAGCACGTAGTATCCGATGCTCGAGTAGACTTGCGTCACGACGAAGGCGAGGGCCGTGTTGGCAAAGTGCGTGCCGAAGGCGAGCGAAAGCAGAATACCGAGCGCAAGCGGCGGCAGCAAGACCGAAACGAGTAAGACCGCTTGCCACCACATCCGTTCGCGCGGCGACGAGCGCGCAACGTAGAGCGCCATCGGCGTGCCCAGCGCCACCACGACGATCATCGCGATACCGGTGAGCCCGAGCGAGACGCGTACTGCGTCGAAGGTCGCGGCGTTATCGAACCGCCACGAACCGATCGGCGCGAACAGGCCGGCTAGCGGGTAGAGCAGCGCCGCACCGAAGAACAGCGCCGCCGCGCGCTTCACGAGAGGACGGATGCGCCCACCGGCGGATCGTATGCGTACTTCTTAAAAATCGCGCCGGCTTGCGGGCTCGCGAACCAATTCACGAATGCGGCCGCCGTATCGGGATGCGCCGAACCTTCGATCGCCGCCGCGTAGTAGACGAGCGCTTGCGGATGATAGGTCTTGCCGCCCAGGTCGAGCGAAGCCGCCTGATACGCCGCGTGCATCGACTCGTTGCCCAGATTGATCTCGTCGGGAAGACGAACGAAGGGCAGCTCGAACGAGGCGGGCTGAATGCGGTAGGCCGAGGCCGCGTCGAGTTCGCCGCTCTGCAGCCGCGCTTCGACGGTCGGCTCCGCGAAAATCTGCGCCGGATTGATGATCGCGCCGAGAATTTTCTCCGCGAGCCCCGGCTGTTTGTAATACCTCTGCGCCAGCTGCAGCGTGAAGATGATGTTGCGGCCCTGCGGATCGGTCGCGGGATCGGTGCGTCCGAAGCGAATGCCGGGCTCCTGCAGCACCTCATACCACGGCTGCGACGCGAAAGCGCTCGCGAACGAACTCTTCGGACTGTACGCGATCACCATCTCGGTGCGCGCGATCGGCACACCGCGCCGCGCCTTCCGCGCTTCGAGCACCGTCTCCATCGGACCGGGCGTGACCGGAACGAAGACGTCGGCTGCGATGCTTCCCGCGACGATGAGTTTGGCGAGCGCGTCGGAGCCCTGCGCGCGCCCGCGCATCTCGATACCGATGCTCGCGACGGCGCTTTTGACCGGCCCCTCCATCATCGAACCCATCGACCCGGCGTAAGCAACGTCGAGCGGCACGAGCCCTTGCGCGCCGCCGCGCACCGCGAACGCCGCGCCGGCGAATCCGAGCGTCGCGGTGATGAGATTCCGTCTGGTCATGCGATCTGCTCTCCCGTCCGGCGAAGGTCGTATGCGTCGAGGGCTTGCACGTCGCTGCGATAGGGCTGCGAGCGCAGCGTGTCGAGCAACGCTGCGGCTGCGGGCGAAGGCAACGTACGGTACGGCATGACCAGCGTGCAGCGCTCCGCGCGCAGCGGGATGAAATCGAGATCGTAGAGCCGCGCGACACTCGCCATGCCGACCGCAACGTCGGCGAAGCCCTGCGCGATCGCGCGTCCGGCGTCGAGCTGCCCCGCTACTTCACGCGCATATCCGTCGACGCGGCTCGGACTGAGTTTCGCGCGGCGCAGCTGCGCGTCGAGCAGGGCGCGCGCTCCCGCACCGAGCGGGCGATTCACCAGGCGTGCGCGCGTCCGCGCGATATCGGCGGCGCCGCGCAATTTCAGCGGATTGCCGCGCGCGATCAGCCAGCCTTCTTCCGTGCTCGCAAGCTCGAACGCCGCGACGTCGTCATGCAGACGCGCATCGCCGTGCAGCACGGCGGCATGGACGCGTCCGGCGCGCAGTTCGTCGAGCGCGGCGCGATTGGTCATCGGCAACCAGAGCACGCGCAGCTCGCGCGTGCGCAGACTCGCATGCCGCGCGAGCAGCGCGGCCGCGACGTCGCATCCCGCGACAAAGACCGAAGGCAGCGCGCTCTGCGCCTCGAGCGCGAAGTACTCGCGCGCGACCCCCCGCAAGCGCGGCGGCTGCGCGGCGGGCTGCCCAAAAAGCTCCTCGACGCTGACGCCGAGCGCACGCGCCAGCGCGAGCGCGATGCCGACGCTCGGCTGCACGCGCCCACGTTCGATCGCACCGACGGCTTGCCGCGTAACGCCGGCCGCCTCCGCAAGGGCCGCTTGCGTGAGACCGCGCGCGGTGCGCACCGCTTCGAGGGTGCAGGCAACGACTCGTGTCATAGTGGAAGGAATCATTGCGTGCCGGCCGGCGCCCTCCTCCGCACCGCGGCAAAGTAACGGGCCTCCGGCCGCGAAGCGCTCGCTATGAGCTACCGCAAGCAATTCATCGTAGCGCCGGACCAGCACGTAAAGCTCGCCGGCGTCGATCCCGGCTTCACTGCCGCGCATAAAAACAAGAGCGATGCCGCAGTGGAGATGGAAGACGACGACGCAAAGCTGCGCGACCTTCAGTACTTGCTCTACGCTGATAACGCGCGCTCGCTGCTCATCGTACTGCAGGGTCTCGACGCATCCGGCAAAGACGGCACGATCGCGCACGTCTTCGGCGCGCTCAACCCTGCGGGCGCGCGGGTGCATCAATTCAAGACGCCGACGGCGCTCGAGGCGGCGCACGACTTTCTCTGGCGCGTGCACGCGGCCGCGCCGCAACGCGGCGAAATCGTCATCTTCAACCGCTCGCACTACGAGTCGGTACTGATCGAGCGCGTTCACGGTCTCGTGCCCAAAAGCGTCTGGTCGGGGCGCTACGATCTGATCAACGAATTCGAGCGCAACCTCACGGCTGCGGGAACGGTGATTCTCAAGTTTTACCTGCACATGAGTGAAAAAGAGCAGCTCAAGCGTTTCAAGAGCCGGCTCGACGACCCGATGCGCCGCTGGAAGATCAGCGACGCCGACTACGCCGAACGCAGCTATTTCAAGGACTACTTGACCGCCTACGAAGATATGCTGGAACGCACGAGCACCGCGCACGCGCCGTGGTTCGTGATTCCTTCGGATCACAAGTGGTTCCGCAATCTCGCCGTCTCGAAGATCGTCGTAGAGACGTTGGGCTCGCTCGGTTTGCATGTGCCGCCGACGACCGTCGATCTCGATGAGATTCGCCGTAAATATCACGCCGCCGAGCACGGGGGATGATCGCCTGCATCGCTAAGTACAGAAGCATGACGAGCATCACACGCAACGCCACAGCCCTGAGCCTCGCGCTCGCAGCGTTGGCCGGGAGCTTCATCACCTCCGCTCTCCCTGCGCGCGCCGCCGGCGTGGTGCGCATTCAACAGAAGGACGGCTCGGTTCGCGAGTATCCGCAATCGCGCATGGCCTGGAACGGATCGACCCTCTGGCTGCACAGCGCCGACGGTAAGGGCGTGCTGCAGATCACGACGGCGGCCTGTACGTACATCGACAATCTCGTACGCTGCCTACCCTATCTGGTGGTGCTGCATCAAGGCGGCGCCAACCACAAGATCGCGATCGATCACGGGACCGTCTACATGAATTTCACGAGCGATCCGGAGCAGATGCCGTATTCATCGCAGAAGCTCGGAGCGAACGGCCTGCTCGTAACGATCGAAACGCAACACGGAACGTACGTGACTGCGCGCGGCAGCCTCGACGAGGTGAAGCAATGAAACGCTTCATCCGCTCGAGCCTCGCGTGTCTTCTCGCTTTCACGATGCCGCTCGGCGCGCTCGCGCAACATCATTCGTCGGGCAGCGGCGGCTCGCACGCGGCGCCGCAACAGCGTCCGCCTGCGCAGCAGCAACGCCCGCCGGTTCAGCAGCGTCCGCCGGCGCAGCAGCAGCGCCCGCCGGTTCAGCAGCGCCCGCCGGCACAGCAGCAGCGCCCGCCGCAGCCGCCCGGCTACAGCATGCCGCACGACGTCAACCCGCCGCCGGCTCGTCCGGTCACGCCGCCGAGCGGCCATCATGTCGTGCAGCCGCCGGCGCACGCCGTGCGACCCCTTCCGGCGAACTATAACGGTCCGCGCGTCGGCAATCCGCACCACTGGGGCAACTGGGGATGGAATCACGGCCGCGTGTGGGCGCCCGCTCCTATCTATTGGGGCGGCGGATTCTGGGGCGCGTTCGCCATCGGCGCGCTGACGGGATTCGTGCTCTTCGGTTCGCTCGACTACGACAACGACGTCTATTACTCGTATCAGGTCTCGCCGGGAACGCCCGGTGCGACGCTGCTCGGGGATTACGGGCTGACGCAGACGCCCTGCGGCCCACCCGATCTGGTCGTCATTTGGGGACCCGACAACAGCCTGATCTGCGCCTATCCGAACAACTTGGTCGCACCGGGAACCTACGACATCGATCCGACCACGCTCACGCTCGTTTCGCCGCCGCAATAAAAACGAGCGCTAGCGAATCTCGCCGATCAAATGCTCGCTGACGTTTCGCGCGTCAGCGGGCAGCGGCACGAAGTCGAGTGCCGAGAGAAAGCGCGCTTCATCATTACCGCCGTTCGGCGAGATCGCCCACGCAAAGAAATTCTTCAGCGCTTGTGCGCGCGCGGCGTCCGGCTGCACCTTGCGCACGATCGCATATTCGTACGTCACGATCGGATAGGCGCCGGCGCCCGGCCGGTCGATCAGCGAGGCACGCCCGTCCGCTCCGATCTTCGCTGACGCGACCGCAGCAGAGATCGCCTGCGGCGTCGGAAGCTCGAAGCTTCCGTCGTGCGATTGCAGCGCCGCGTATCCCAAGTCGCCGAAACTGATCTGCGGTACGTAGCTCACCGCGACATACGCAATCGAATCGTCGAGCTTCGCGCAGCGGTCGATCACGCCCGCGTTGCCGCGCGCCGTCACCATCGCGTCGACCTTCGGCCAGCGTACCGTCGTACCATAGCCGGCGCTCCAGCTGTGCGAACCTTTGGCCAGATATGCCGTGAACATGAAAGTGTCGCCCGATCCTTCGATGCGGCGGATCGGCACGATGCGGTCGTGCGGCAGCTCTGAGGCGAGGTCACGATTGACGGCGCGGATGCGCGGATCGTCCCAGTACACAATGGTGCCGGAGTAGATGCCGGCTAGCAAAGACGCCGAGAGATTGAGATGGCGATCGCCGATCTCTTGGATGTTATACGCGATGACCTGTGCCGAGACCGCGAGCGGGATGTTGAGCAGCGTGCCGCCGGCGAGTTGCCGATCGCTCAAATACGCGTCGGAAGCGCCGATATCGGCCTTACCTGTGCTCGCCTGCGCGATACCTTCGCCGCTTCCGCTGCCTTCGAGCGAGATCGAGACGTCGGTATGCGAGCGCTGGTAGGCCCCGACCCACAACGCGAGCAGCGGGAAAAGCAGCGTCGACCCCGTTTCGCGCAGCGCGAGCGCATGCGCCGGAAGGGCTGCGAGCGCGACTCCGTTCGCGAAGGCGACGAGAACCATGACACGGATCATCCTGATCATGGGCACATTGTTTCAGAGAACCCGCATTAAAGGCTATTAAGGGAGCCTTTAGCAGTGCAGCGAAGCGGGTATGCGGAGGTACCCGTTGATGGATGTTTCACGCAAGGGCTTCTTGGCCGGCAGCGCGGCTGCTGCGGTCGCCGCCGGAGCCGCCCCCTCACTCGTCTCGGCAGCGCCCGCCGCGGTTTCCGGGATGACCTTTACGACGCTGCGCGACGGCGGCGCCGATCATCTCGGCATTCGCGGCAAACACGGCATCATCGACGTCTCGCGCGCGGCGAACGCGCTCGGCATCGCAAATCCGCCGGCGACGATCGAAGACGTCGTGCTCGGCCGCGGCGATACCGGCGCGCTCGCGCACATCGTCGCGAAGGCGCCCGCGAGCGCTTGGCGCAGCGAATCTTCGGTCGAGTTCGGACCGCTCGTCTCCAGTCCCGAAAAGATTCTCTGCGTCGGATTGAATTATCAGGCGCATTTGAACGAGACCGGTATGAAGACGAAGCCCTATCCCGATCTCTTCAACAAATACAACACGGCCCTCAACCGGCACAACGGCACGGTTGCGGTCTCGTCGCTTCCCTTGACACAGTTCGACTACGAGTCCGAGCTCGTGATGATCATGGGTAAAGAGGCGCGCAACGTTTCCGAAGCCGACGCGCTCTCCTACGTGTTCGGCTACGCGTGCGGCAACGACTTCAGCGCGCGCGACGCGCAACTGCGCGTCTCGCAATGGATGACCGGCAAGACGCCCGATCAGTTCGCGCCGCTCGGGCCGTGGCTCGTGACCGCCGATCAGATCGGCGATCCGCAAACGCTGCAGATTCAAACCTTCGTGAACGACGAACCGGCGCCGCGGCAAGATATGAACACCGCGCAGATGATCTTCGGCTGTGCGAAGATCGTGAGCTACATGTCGGAGTTCATCACGCTCAAGCCGGGCGACGTGATCTTCACCGGCACGCCGAGCGGCGTCATCCTGGGCTATCCCAAGGACAAACAGGTCTGGTTGAAAGCGGGCGACCGCATCACCACCAAGATCTCGAAACTCGGGGAGCTAAAGTTTACGCTCGTTTAAATTGGTAGGCCTATGAGAGGCCGGAGCATGCCCCCGGAGAACATGACGGGGCGATGAAAGGCACGCTCAGCGCTCTGTGCCTCTTGGCCCTGCTCTACGGATGTGGCGGCGGGGGCTACCTTCCGTATGCGCCGCGTTCGCTCGACTCGCTGCAGATCGGCTCGCTCGTGAACCAAGCCTCGCTCGTGAGCGGCGTGCCGCCCGGTCTCGTGCGCGCGATCCTCATGGCCGAGTCGGCGGGCGATCCGTCGGCGATCAGCCTCGCGGGCGCGGAGGGTCTGATGCAACTCATGCCCGCAACGGCGGCGGGATGCGGCATCTCGGATGCGTTCGATCCAAACCAAAACGTGCAGTGCGGCGCCTCGTATCTCAAGCGCATGCTCGACCGCTACCACGGTAACGTAACGCTGGCCGTCGCTGCCTACAATGCTGGGCCCGGCGCGGTCGACCGCTACCACGGCGTGCCGCCGTATCCGGAAACGCAGGCGTACGTCGCCCGCGTGGTTTCCGCATACCAGAGCTTCTAAGCGCGGGATTCCTTCATGGCGACGCTCACTGAACGCCAGCCGCACCCAGCGATAGACTTGCGGGCGCTGCGATTACCGATTCTCGATCGCTACTTGCTGCGCGAAATGATTCTGCCGTTTTGCGCCGGGCTGCTCGCATATCTCATCTTTTGGGCGCTGAACATCTTCTTCGTCGCGGCCGACTACATCATCAATCAGCACGCGCCGTTCTTCCTCGTGCTGCGCTTCGTGCTCTTCCGCGTACCGCAGGCGACGCCGATGGCGTTTCCGTTCGGCGCACTGCTCGCGGGACTGCTCTCGATGGGCCGCTTGATGGCCGACAACGAGATCACCGCGCTGCGCACGGCGGGCATTCCCCTGCGGCGCATCACGCTGACGCCGCTGCTCTTCGGCCTCGCGATGTTCGGTCTCTCGTATTTCATCAACGAAAAGGTGGCGCCGGCCGCCGTCGAGATCTCGACGCGCACGTTTTATCAGATTCTCTATCACACCGACGCGCTGCCGGTCGAGCCGCAATTTTTCCGCAAGGATCCCGATAACGGGAACGTCTTCTACGTAAATCAAGTCCTAGCCGACAACAAGACGCTCGAAGGCGTGCAGGTCTTCAAGATCGGACGCTACGGGCTCTTCGTCGAAACGCTGCAGGCCAAGACCGCGTCGGTCGACGGCTCGCGCCTCGCATTGCACGACGTCATCGATACGCGCTACAACCCCGACGGCATGATGACCAGTCAACAGCGAGTCAAGGAAGTCTTGATCGGCCTTCCACTCGCCGAGACGGCCGCGCAGTTCATGAGCAACCAGAACTCGGATCCGTGGACGATGTCGAGTAAGAATCTCTCGGAGCAGGTACATTCGCTCGAGCAGCAAGGCATCGGCGGCTCGGCGCTCGGCAATTTGGAGATCAATCTCTACAACAAACTCGCATGGCCGTTTGCCTCGTTCATCGCAGTCATTCTCGCGGTGCCGCTCGCCATTCGTTTCGGCAAGCGCGGGCAGATGCTCGGTATAGCCATGGCGATCGTGGCGTTCTTCGGCTACTTCTTGCTGATGTCGGCAGCTGCGGCGCTGGGCCGCAACGGAAAGATCGATCCGTTGCTCGCGGCGTGGCTTCCGAACATAATCATGGGCGGAACCGGCCTGGTCTTACTCTGGCTGGAAGAACACTGACCGCGTGAGCTCGAGATCGCCGAGCGGTCGGGGCATTGCGGCGGTCGCATGTCTCCTCGCGGTCTTCGCCACGTACGTTCCGGCGCGCGGCCAAGAGATCAATCAAAACGACCGCGTGCTCGGGCTGCTCAACCATCAGTCTTGTGCCGTTCACGAACTCAAGCTATTCCAGCAGGAAGTCGGACGGTCGCAAGAACCCGAAGGCAGCCGTTACGTCGCGCAGTTCAATAGTCTGCCCTCGCCGAGTGCATCGCCCAGCACGTCGCCGAGCGGCTCGCCCAGCGCCTCGCCGTTTGCAACGCCCGGATTCGCGCCGCATGGGAACTCGACTACGACGCTGGTCGCGACGCCGCTGCCGAGCGGCGCGCAGGGAGCGACACCGCTGCCGATTCCGACCGCGACGCCGAATCCGTTCGATCAGAGTCAACCGGTCTTCGTGACGCGCGGCGGGAACACGCCGCCGCCGATCACGCCGGCCGGCAAGATCGCGCCGACGCCGGCCTCGGTCCCGTCCGGCACGCCGACGCTCGCACCCAACTACGTCGCGATTCTCGCCGATAAAGTCACCGGCAATACCGGACCGGGGCAGCCCGGCGACGCGACCGGCAACGTGCACATACTCTACGGCGCCGAAGAGATCGTCGGCGACGACGCCCATTACGACGGCCTGCGCACCGTGACGATCACCGGCCATCCGTTCATCATCAATCACGCGCACGACTCGGTCTTCCTCGCCGACAAGATTACGTTCGACACGATCGACCAGACCGCGATCCTCACCAACGGGCGCGGCATGAGTTCCGAGGGCGTCGACGTCGGGCTCGTGCACTTCAGCGCCAAGGACCTTCACACCGACGCCGAAGGCGTGGGGCACGGCGCGAACCCGTCGGTGACCACCTGCGAACACCAGCGCGGCGGCTATCACATGACCGGCAAGAAGATGGACGTTTACCCCGGCGACAAGATCGTCATCTACAACGTCATCTTGTGGCTCGGCGCAGCCGCCGTCTTCTGGCTGCCCAAGGTCGTGATTCCGCTGCGCACGCTCGATAATCCCAACGAGCGTCCGAAATACTTTCCCGATGTCGGCTACGACCAGTACGAAGGGTATTGGATCAAGACGCGCACCGTTTTTGGCAAGGATCAATACTTCTACGGCTACTACGTCGTGAATTTCTTCACCAAAGTCGGCCTCGGACTCGGGTACGTGGCGTTTTATACCAAGCGCAACGGGCGGCGAAGCGCGAGCGTGAATTTCTACGAGATTCATGACCGGCGCGTCGACGCGACGACCGACAACTTGACCTTCAACGAGACCGAGAACATCTCGAAAACGCTGCGCTCGAACTTCTCGCTCGGGTACCAATCGAACTTCGGTCCGTACACGAACCTGCCCGCGAACACGAGCATCAACTTCACGCTCGCGCACCAAACCCAGCACACCTCGCAGCAATACGGCTTTACGCGCAGCGCGACCGGGTCTCAGTCGGCAAGCGACAGCTACTCATTCACCGATAACGATCAATTCAACGCGAAACTCAGCAACGCGTTCAACTTGAACATATCGCAGAGCTCCTCGAGCTTCGGCGGCTTCGCATCCTCGAACTCGACTGCCACGATCGACGATCTGCTCCACTACACGACGCCGGGCGAAGACTACCAGCTCACGTGGGATAAGACGCTCGCGAAGCAGCCCTACGGCGACGACGAGATTCCACAGCTGCAGATACGCCCGTATAAGTTCTTCCCGCACTTCATCTTCCCGACGTCGGCAAACTTTACGATCGGCGAGTACAGCGAACCGTCCTACGCATTTGCCAATCAGCGCGCGCTGATGGCCTTCGTGCTCGGCCCCGAGATCGCGCAAATTCTCGGCAGCGATCTCCAGGCAACCGTAAACGTCAATCAATACGCCTACGGAACGGGCGATCTCAAAGCGTCGATCCAGCAGCAGGCCTCGCTCACGACGCCGATCAGCCAGCATTTCGTCAATACGCTTACCTACAGCGAAGAGAACTACAACGGCCCGGCGTCACTTCCGTTCTACACGCTCGATCAACTGCCGACCTCGAACACGAAGAACGCTCAAGATCTCGTGCGCGTCCTCAACGGAAATATCTACAACGTCGCGCTGGGATTCTCGACGAACTTCAACGGCATGGCGCAGCCGGTGAGCTATCAAATCACCGCGGCCCCCACCGCGCGTTCGATCCTGCTCTTGGGCGGATCGTTCTCGCCCGGTTCGGGCCAAGGTTTCGAAACCACCAACCTGCAGCTCTCGACGCCCTTCGGCCGCGATACCGTAGCGCAGCTCGTCACGACCATCGATTGGAAGATGCACGCAGAACTCGAGCAGAAGGTGATCTACATAACGCACACGATCGGGAACTGCTATCAGCTCCAAGCGCTCTACAACCAGTCGCAAAAACTCGTGACGCTGCAGCTCAACATCCTCGCATTCCCGACTCAGGGCGCGACCTACGCGATCGGGTCGGGAGGTCCGCTCATCCCGACCACCTTCAACTTCTAAGGATTGTTCGCGATCTCGCCGCCGGTCAGCGCGTCGGGTATCGAGGGATGGGTTCCGGCCTGCACGTAAAACGTCGTGTCGAACGCGGTTGCGACGTCGAGACTTGGCGACTGATAGGTCGTGTCGGTACCGCCGCCGGCTCCGAGCGAATCGATGATGCCCAAGCTGCCCTCCGATTCGAACTGCGTCACCTGCCCTTGCACCACGAAAAAGTTGAAGTTCCAGAATTCGGCGACGGCCGGCGGCGTTGCCGTCGCACCCGGACTCGCACTGCCCGAGGGCGACGCGCTTGGGCTTGCGCTGGGAGTCGGACTTGCGGAGGGAGAGGCGCTCGGTGTGGGCGTCGCACTCACGCTGAAATCGGCGATGACGCGGTCGAAGATGACGCTGAATTCAGTGTTTTGACCGTTACTGTTCGGGTTGAGAATCAGCTGCTGCGGCGTCGCGCCGATCGGATAGAGTACCGGCGCCTGCGCGGTGTTATTGGGACGATAGTAATAGAACGCGTACGCTTGGACCGAGCCGCCCGAGCCGCCGACGACGATGGCGATCGAATATCCGGCGTAATTGTTGCTCAGCGTCGACGCAAGCGGCGTCGTACCGTCGCCCGAAGTGTTGAAAACGATGGCGTAGGAGTCGCTCGAGAAGTTGAATCCGGTCTGGACGCGGAACTTCACGCTCATAAAACCCGATGCCAAACCGCCGGGGCCCACGCCCGTGCGATTCGGCGTCACTTGCCGACCACACGCCGTTGCAATGAGTGCTGCTGCTGAACCTGTAACAAAGCCTGCTCTGCGAATCATGCCTTCCTCGGAACGCCTGCGCGCTGCGTTGATTGCGGCGCTCTCGGGCTTGCTGTTCGCGCTCGCGTTTCCGCGCACGGCATTTGCGTGGGCGGCGCCGCTCGGCGCAGGGGCGCTGTTCTGGACGTGGCAACGCGCATCCTGGAAACGCGCATTCTTCCTGGGATGGCTCTGTGGTCTCGTATTTTTCACGATCTCGTTTTGGTGGTGGAGCACGACGATTCAAACTGCCGTCGGCGCGCTTGCATACGTCGCGGTGATCGTCAGTGCGGCGATCGAAGCGCTCGCAATCGCCCTCGCCGGCGTGATGACGAGCGTCGCGGCGCGGCGCGTCGCGCCCGCGCTCGTTCCACTTGCCGCCTCCTTCGCGTTCGCGATCACCGAGTGGCTGCGTTCGATCGGCGTCGCCGGCGTGCCGTTCGCGCAGATCGGAACGATCGCGGTCGATACGCCGCTACGCGCGCTCGGTGCGTACGCCGGAACGAGCGGCTGCACCGTCGCGATCTTCGCGCTTGGAGCGTACGCGGCGTACGCGGTGCGCACGCGTTCGTGGCGTCCGCTCGCGGCGTGCCTTTCGCTCGTGGCGCTCGCGGCGTTTGCAGCGTGGTTCGCGTGGCCCGCGCGTCATGCTGCAACGCCGAGCGTGCCGGTCGTCGCCGTGCAAGGCAACATCGCGCAATCGCTGAAATGGCAGCCGGCCATGCTGCAGCATGAAGTCGACACCTACACTGCGATGACCGCAGCCGCGATTGCCGAGCATCCGCGCTTGATCGTGTGGCCGGAAACCGTCATCGCAGCAGCCGGGGGCCTCGATGCGCAGCCCGCGCTCGTCGAGCGGTTTACGCAGCTCGCCGCGCGTGCCGGCGCAACCGTGGTCGTGGGCAGCATTCACGTCGTCGCCGGGCGATATTACAACGCGCTCTACGCCTTCACGCCGCAAGGCGTCAGCGGCATCTACGACAAGCGGCAGCTGGTGCCGTTTGCCGAACACTTTCCCGGCGCGCAGTTCTTGTGGTGGCTGCCGTACATCGGTTCGCTCAACGGCGGATTCTCCGAGGGTACGAGTAGCGGCGTGCTTCCGACGACCGCGGGGCTGAATATCGGCGCGCTGATCTGTTGGGAGTCGGCCTTCGGCGACATCGCGTTCAGCGAACTGCGCGACGGCGCACAGGTTCTCGTCGTCGCAACCGACGACGCGTGGTTCGGTACTTCGTCGGGTCCCTACCAGCACGCGCAGATCGCGCAAATGCGCGCGATCGAATCCGGAGCCTACGTGGTGCGCGCGGCGGCGACCGGTATCAGCGGCATCATCGCGCCGGATGGTTCATGGCAAACGCGTTTACCGCTCGACGTGCAAGGGAACGCGAGCGGCTTCGTCGGCGCGCCGTGCGGTTCGCTTTTCGCGCGCATCGGCCCCACGCGCATTTGGATCGCGCTCGTCATGCTCTACGTACTGCTTCTCGCGGCCGGCGCGCGCAGATATGAAGCGACGCTTTAACTGGCGTTGGGTCGCCGGCATAGCTGGCGGCGCGCTCCTGATTTGGATCGTCGTGGGCGTCATTCTCGCGGGACGGAACATCCCGCCGCTGCCGCCCGATCAGGTCGGCATCACGCTGCGCGGTGGACGCGTGCAAGGCAACCGCATCGCAACCAAGTCGTGGAGCTTCGATTACCAGGACGCGCAGCTCTCACCCGACGGGACGAACGGGACGATCGAAGGCGTGCGGGACGGCGTCGTCTATAAAAAGGGCAAACCGTACCTGCGCATCACCGCCGAGCGCATCACCATCGACACGCTTTCGCTCAATTTCACCGCGATCGGGAAGGTGACGATAACGCTGGTCGGCGACCCCCTCAAACGCTCGTTCGATACCGATCTTGTCGTTTGGACGAATTCGACGAAAATGCTGGCCTTGCAGCATCCGAGCTACGTCCATTCCCACGATCACACCATGGCGCTGAGCTCCGTGACGATCGATTTCAACAAGGACCAGATCCATTTTGGCTCCATTCAAGGCAGCATGGAGGTCCGCCGATAGATAAAGCATGCGCCGTTTGATCCCGGTCGCCGTCTGCGCGCTTTCCCTCGCCTTTGCCGCATGCGCGCATAAGGGCGGCCCCAATGCGCAGCCCTCCTACGGCCCAATGCTGATCGACGATCGCGGATTCGTGATGCCGCTCGACCAAGCTATGACGAAAATCAGCTACAAACCGTGGATTCCCAAGCGCAATATCTACAAATATGCGGTCATCCCGCCGCTTGGTGATCTCGATACGCCCGATCATCGCGGCATCGCGATCGAGTATCAGTACGGAAATCAGGGGATGCTGCTCTCGGAGTGGCCGAAACAGAACTTCACGCTTCTTTTCCTGCACGGTCAGGACATCACGAACACGCCCTGCAAAATCGCCCATTATAAGGCCGACGGCGTGGCATGGACCACGAAGAGCAAGTTAGCGATGACGCTGCAGCCCGACGGCAATGTGAGCCCGAAGGACGTCGACGCGGAGGCGCAGCGGCTGATCGCCTCCGGCGGGTGCTGATCAGCCCTTCTCGGGCGACTCGTCCGAGCGCTTTTTCTTGGCCTCGGCGATCAACTTCTTGACCTTTTGTCCGCCCTTGTGGCCGATCTCTTCGTAAAAGTCGGCCCCGTATTTTTCCTTGACGACTTTGCCGCCTTTTTGCCCGATCGACTCGTAGAATTCTACACCGTGCCGGTCGCGCGTGGCTTTACCGCCTTTGCGCCCGATCTCTTCATAGAATGTCGATCCGTAGCGATCGCGCACCGTGTCGCCGCCCTTTTTGCCGGCCTCGCGCACCGACATTTCCTTCGCAGCATCACCCTCGCCGCCGCCCTTTTTGGAAGCCACGGGGGTTTATGCCTTGCGCTTGGGTTTCTGACCGCCTTTTTGCCCGATCACTTCGTAAAACGTCGGACCGTACTTGGTCTTGGTCGCCTCGCCGCCTTTGCGGCCGATCTCTTCGTAGAACTCGGTACCGTACTTCGCTTTGACTCGCTCGCCGCCGCGACGGCCCGCTTCTCGAACGCTCATGCCGCCCTGCGGCTCCTCTTGGATTGACATCTCGTCCGCGTCCCTCCGTGCGAATGGGATACGGGGGTACTTATGCCCATCCGACCGCTCGCTAAACCCAGGAGTTTGCCGCGCCGGCTTCGACGGTTGCCCAGCCCGGTTGGGCCGGCGCCTGCTCGCTCGGGCGGCGGTATCGGCCTCACGCAGGTTGAAGGGGAACGGGATGCTCGCGGCACTGACGCTCTCGCTGCAATTGCAGCAGACCAGCTTCGACCTGCTCGACGGGGTTTCGATCGCGGTAGCCGCGCACAACAGTGCGAACACGACCGCGACCGTAAAATTCGCGAGCCCGGCCGAGTACGAGATCGAGGTATTGCACGGAAATCAAGTCATCTGGAGCAACGCCACGGTCGCGCCCGAGAGCACGACCTTCCCGGTGCATGCGCGGCAATTCATCAGCGGACCGAGCGTGCTGGTCATCTACATTTGGAACGGCGTCGAAAACGACGGTTCGGTTCCCGCGCCGGGCGTGTACACCGTACGCGCGCGCCTCTTGGGTGAAGGCGTGACGCCGCAGGCGAGCGCGAAAGTACACTTCATCGACCCCGTTCCCATCGACGCGCTCCAGAAATTGAAGAACGGCGAGAGCGTGACGATCGCGGGCATGCTCGATCCGACACACGGCGTCCTCACCGATGCGAGCGGCTCGGTGACGCTCGCGCGGCGTCTGCTCTCCGCGCCCGGCGGCAAAATCGCGGTACGCGGTTATCTGCTGCGCCGCGTCGGACAACCCGACGTCTTTTACATCCAGCGCTGGGCGCCGATGCAATGACGCGCGAGTGGCTGTGCGCGAACGGACTCGGCAGCTACGCGTCGGGAACGTCGAGCGACGTACTGACGCGGCGCTACCACGGGCTGCTCGTCGCCGCGCTCGATCCCCCGCTCGGGCGCCGCGTGCTTTTCAGCAAGTGCGACGCGAGCGCGCTGTATTGCGGTACGCATACCGACCTCTCCGCCAACGTGTGGCACGACGGGTCGCAAGCACCGCGCGGCGATCGTACCATCGTCGATTTCCGGCTCGAGGGAAGCGTACCGCTCTGGACCTACGCGATCGCCGACGCCTTGCTCGAGCGGCGCGTTTGGATGGAGCACGGCGAGCAGCGCACCTTCATCGAATGGCGGCTGCGCGACGCGAGCGCACCGCTCGATCTCACGCTCAAGGCATATGTCAACGATCGCGATTATCATGCCCTCACGCATGCGTACGACGTGGCGAACGTCGCGCAGATCGACGGCGATCACGTAACGCTGCGGATGGGTGACGGCGCGACCTGGTTTCTGCGTGCGAGCGGCGCGCAGATCGAGCCGGCGGCGCAATGGTATTACGGCTTCCGCTACGACGCCGAACGCGAACGCGGCCTCGACGACACCGAGGATCTCTATCACGCCGTGACCGTACACGCACAGCTCGGTAAGCCCGGTGCGACGCTCCTCCTGTGCGCGTCGCTCGATCCCGCGCCGCCGGCGCCGAGCGATCCCCACGCGCGCGAACGCGAGCTGCTCGCACGCCGGCGCAGCGCGCATCCCAAACTCGCCGGCGCGCCGGCCTGGATCGATGCGCTCGTGCTCGCTGCCGACGCTTTTCTCGTCGCCCGTGGTTCGGGGTCGACGATCATCGCAGGCTATCATTGGTTCGGTGACTGGGGGCGCGACACCATGATTGCGTTGCCCGGGTTAGCGCTCGCGACGGGGCGGGCAGAGCTCGCACGCACGATCCTGGAAACCTTCGCGCGCTACATCGACGGCGGGATGCTGCCCAATCGCTTTCCCGACGGCGGCGAAGCGCCCGAATACAACACCGTCGACGCGGCGCTCTGGTTCATCGAAACCGTTCGCCTCTACTATGCCGCGACGCGCGACCGCACGCTGCTCGAAGCCATCTACGCCAAGCTCGACGAGATCGTCGAGAGTTATGCGAACGGAACGCGCTACGGCATTGCCGTCGACCGCGCCGACGGCTTGCTGCGCGCGGGCGAACCGGGCGTGCAGTTGACCTGGATGGACGCGAAGATCGGTGATTGGGTCGTGACGCCGCGCATCGGTAAGCCGGTCGAGATCAACGCGCTCTGGTACAACGCGCTGTGCACGATGGACGGCTTCGCACAGCTCCTGGGCACCGAGCCATCACGCTATCGCGTGCTCGGCACGCAGTGCCGCGCCTCGTTCGAGCGTTTTTGGAACGCGGAGCAGCAATTTCCCTACGACGTTCTCGACGGACCCGACGGGCACGACGCGTCGATTCGTCCCAACGCCATTTACGCGGTGGCCTTGCCGTTCCGCGCATTCGAGGCGCGCCGCGAGCACGCGATCGTCGATCGCATCGCGCACGAACTCTGGACGCCGATGGGGCTGCGTTCGCTCGCACCTTCCGATCCGGCATACGTGGGACGCTACGGCGGTTCGCCGCACGATCGCGACGCCGCGTACCATCGCGGGACCGTTTGGCCCTATCTCGCAGGAGCCTTTGCGCGCGCCTACGCAAATGCATACGGCGACCGGATCCGAGCCCTGCGTTTCATCGAGGCGTTTGCCTTGCGCCTGGACTGCTACGGGATGGGAACGCTCGCCGAGATCGCCGATGGCGACCCGCCGCACGAGGCGCGCGGCTGCATCGCACAGGCCTGGAGCGTCGGAGAGATCTTGCGCACGTGGCATGCATTACAGGAGAGCGAGGCATGATCGAGCCGCCGACCGCCGAGCACGGACGGATGCACGACCACAAAGAGCGCACGCAGTGGCGCAAATGGGGTCCGTACGTCAGCGATCGCCAGTGGGGCACGGTGCGCGAGGACTACAGCGCGACCGGTGAAGCATGGGACTATTTTCCGTTCGATATCGCGCACAAGCGCGTCTACCGCTGGGGCGAAGACGGGATCTTCGGCATTTCGGATATCAACCAGCATCTGTGCTTCGCGCTCGCGATGTGGAACGGCAACGACGACCGCATCAAGGAACGGCTCTTCGGCCTCTCGGGCTCGCAAGGCAATCACGGGGAGGACGTCAAGGAGTATTATTTCTACCTCGACAACCTGCCGTCGCACGCGTACATGCGCGCCCTCTACAAATATCCGCATGCAGCCTTCCCCTACGCGGATCTACTCGAGACGAACCACCGCCGGACGCGCAACGACCCCGAGTACGAGCTGATCGATACCGGCATCTTCGAAGAAAACGCATATTTCGACGTCGAGATCGAGTACGCCAAGGCGGCGCCCGACGACATACTCATCCGCGTGCATGCGACCAATCGCGGCTCGAGCGCGCATGACCTTCACCTGCTTCCGACGCTCTTCTATCGCAACGAGTGGTCGTGGCGCGAGGGCATAGAACGCTCATCGATCGAGCTGCGTCACAACGTGCGCGGCATTCACGCCTGCGTCGCGCATCAGCACAACCTCGGCGACTATTGGTTTTACACGAAGGACGCAAACGCGCTCCTCTTCACCGAAAACGAAACGGATTTCGAAGCCCTCTACGGCGTACCAAATCGCGCGCAACGGGTGAAAGACGGCATCGGCCGCTTTCTCATCAACGGCGAGAAAGACGCCGTCGACGACATGCAAGGCACCAAGGTCAGCGCGCACTACGCGCTCAGCATCGCGCCCGGTCAGACGCACACGATCGAACTGCGCCTGAGCGCCGCGCCGCACGACCCGCCCTTCGGGCAGGCCTTCGACGAAATGTTTGCGCAGCGCATCGAGGAAGCCGATCTCTACTACGAAGAGATAAACCCATTCCACGCCGACGTGGAAGCGCGGCGCGTGCAGCGGCAAGCATTTGCGGGACTGCTGTGGACCAAGCAATTCTATCACTACAACCTGCCGCGTTGGTTGAGCGGCGACCCGCTCCAGCCAAAGCCGCCGCCCGAACGTTTGCACGGGCGCAATCACGACTGGATCCACTTCGATTCGGCCGAGGTCATTTCGATGCCGGACAAGTGGGAGTATCCGTGGTTTGCGGCCTGGGATCTCGCCTTTCACGCGGTCGCGTTCGCGCTGATCGATCCGTCGTTTGCAAAAGGGCAGCTCATCCTGCTCGCGCGCGAGTGGTTCATGCACCCCAACGGGCAGCTTCCGGCCTACGAGTGGGCATTCGATGACGTGAACCCGCCGGTGCACGCGTGGGCCGCGCTGCGTATCTATCAAATCGAGCAAAAGGAGCACGGCCGCGGCGACACCGCTTTCCTCGAGCGCGTCTTTCAAAAGCTGCTGCTCAACTTCACCTGGTGGGTCAACCGCAAAGACGCTCAAGGCAACAACGTCTTCCAGGGCGGCTTCCTGGGCCTCGACAACATCGGCGTTTTCGACCGCAGCAAGCCGCTGCCGACCGGGGGTTTTTTGAATCAATCCGACGGCACGAGCTGGATGGGCGTCTATACGCTCAACATGCTCGCGATCGCGATCGAACTCGCCATGCACAACAACGTTTACGAAGACATCGCGATCAAGTTCTTCGAGCACTTCCTCTACATCGCCGATGCAATCAATCACCTGGGCGGCTCGGGGCTGTGGAATGAAGAGGACGGCTTCTACTACGACATGCTGATGCTCGATACGGGTGAGGCGATTCCGATGCGCATACACTCCATGGTCGGGCTCTTGCCGCTGCTCGCCATCGAGATCATCGAGCCCGAGGAGTTCAACTCGCTTCCCGAGTTCAAACGCCGCGTCGAATGGTTCATCGCGCACCGGCCCGATCTTGCGCGCGGCGTCGCGTCGATCGAGGAACAGGGCGTCGGCGAACGGCGTTTACTCTCGATCGTCGGGCGCGATCGCCTGGTACGCATTCTGCAGACGATGCTCGACGAGAGCGAGTTCTTGAGCGACTACGGTCTGCGTGCGCTCTCACGCTACCACGAAGAGCATCCGTTCGTGCTTCGCCTCGACGGCCAAGAGTATAGCGTCGACTACGAACCGGCGGAGTCGCGAAGCGGGCTCTTCGGTGGAAATTCGAACTGGCGCGGGCCAATATGGTATCCGATGAATTTCCTCTTGATAGAAGCGCTGCAGCGCTTTCACTACTACTACGGCAGCACGTTGCGGGTAGAAGCGCCGACCGGCAGCGGCAACATGCTCGACCTTTGGGAGGTGAGCTCGCTGCTCTCGAACCGCCTCATCAACATCTTCCTGCCGAACGCGCAGGGCCACCGTCCCGTGAACGGCGGCGTCGAGAAATTCAGCATGGATCCGTACTGGCGCGACTGCGTGCCGTTCTACGAATACTTCCACGGCGACAATGGCGCCGGCATCGGCGCGAGTCATCAGACCGGCTGGACCGCGCTCGTATCGAAGTTGATCGAGCAGCGCAGCGAGTACGGCGGCTGATATGACGCGCTATCCGCACGTTCCGCAGCGCGTCGTCATCCTTTCGTTCGAAGGGCCGGACCGCTACGCGATGGTCGGCGGACTGGGCGTGCGCGTCAGCGAGCTTGCGATCGCGCTCGACGACGCGGGCATTCGCACCGATCTCATCTTCGCGGGCGATCCGCATCTCGACGCGGTCGAGTCGCGCGGCAAGACGCTGACGCTGCGACGCTGGTCGCAGTGGATCTCGCAGCACCATCCCCACGGCGTGTACGACGGCGAGTGGGGCAAGATGCAAGACTGGAGCGAGAGCCTTCCACCGTTCGTTCTCGACGAGATCGTGCGCCCGGCTGCGGCGAACGGCGAACGCGTGCTGGTCATGGCCGAGGATTGGCAGACGGCGCCTGCCGCGCTCGCGCTCGACCGCCTCGCGCGCGATGCAGGCTTGCGCGATGCATTCACGATGACGTGGAACGCCAACAACACCTATGGTTTCCACACGATCGATTTTTACGCGCTCGCGCGCGCGGCGCACGTTACGTGCGTGAGCCGCTACATGAAGTTCGAGATCGCGCAGCACGGCGTGCAGGCGCTGGTCGTTCCCAACGGCATTCCCGAACGCGTCTTCAGCGAAGCCAGCCCCGCAGGCGCCGCCTACCTGCGCCGTATGGTGGCAAACAAGCATCTGCTGCTCAAAGTCGGCCGCTTCGACCCCGATAAACGCTGGCTACAAGCAATCGACGCGATCGCCGATCTGCGGGCGCAAGGCGTACCGGTGATGCTGCTCATGCGCGGCGGCAAGGAGGCCTACGCGGGCGAGGTGTTCGCGCGTGCGCGCGACCGCGGTTTGGAGATCGACGACGTCAATATCGAGTCGCCGACCGCCGAGAAACTCGCCGACCTGGTCACCACGACGCATGGCGACGTCGTCAACATCCGCAGCTTCCTCCCCGACGATCTGCTCTACACGCTCTACGCGGCGGCCGACGTCGTGCTCGCGAACAGCGGCAAAGAGCCCTTCGGTCTGGTCGGCTTGGAAGTGATGGCCTCGGGCGGCATCGCCGTCTGCGGTTCGACCGGCGAAGATTACGCGCGCGCGTTCGATAACGCAATCGTCTGCGACACTGCCGATCCCGCCGAGCTCGCGAGCTACCTCGAACGTTTGTGGAGCGACCCGGGCTTGCGCGAACGCATGATCGAAAGCGGGCGCGAAACCGCACGGCAGTTCACATGGCCCGCGGTGCTCGACGTGCTCGACGCAAAACTCGCGTTCATGACCGCTCGCGCGTGACCAAACGCTTACGCACGACCTCCGCGCGCCGCGCGTCGATCGGAAAAGGCGCGATGAAGAGTACGGCCGCCGCCAAGAGGACGACCGGCACGAAGAAAAATCCGGCCAGCATCGCGGGTTGAATCACCGCCGGGTTCACGGCGCGCGCGTCGAAGCGGAGCGCGGCCAAGATATAGAGCGCTATGCTTCCGCCGATTGCAACCTGCAAGCGAATCACGAGCAAGATGATCGCCGAGTACGTCGCCGAGTGATTTGCCCTGGTCCTCAGCTCGTCATAGTCGATGACGTCGCCCATGATCGCGTAGGGAAGCGACGCCGATATCTGCGCCAGCGGGAAGACGCCGACGATCGTCGACGCGTACATGCCGGCGAGAACGCCGAAGAAATGCGCCACAACGAAGAACACCGCCGGGGCGAGCATCATGATGACGAGTCCAAGCGTCCACGTCCGGTGCTTTCCAATACGTTTCGTCACCCAAACCCAGAGCGGCATGGTCGCGATCGCCGAGACCATGCCTGCGATCGTGATCGGACTGAAGTCGCTCGCTAAGCCGAGGGAAGCCAAGAGCGGAAGCGCGAGCGTCGTCTGTATGACGTAAGGGAGAAACGTGAAGATCGTGGCGCCGGTGAGATACCACATCGGCCTATTACGCGCCATGTGCAGCAGCACGCGCAGAGCGGGCGTTCGCGTGGGCTGCGCCGACATGGCTTCGCTCGTTCGCGGAGTAAAGAGCAGCGCGAGCGCGATCGTCACGACGAGCAATACGATGGCCGCGACGCCCAAGTGCGCCACGACGACGCGCTGCAGGAAGCTGTGTCCGCCAAACGCGGGAAGGAACGGTAACAACAGGAATACGAGCTGGCCGATGATCGCGAAGACGGCACGATACGACGTGATGCGCGAGCGCATCTGATAATCGCGTGTGATCTCGCTGCCCCACGCGATGTACGGGACGTCGATCATACTGAACCCGAAGAGCACGAGTGCGGAGGTCCACGCGAAGTAGAGCGAGCCGGCATCGCCCGGCGGCGTGAAGAGAAGGGCGACGCTGACGATCTCGACCGCGAGCCCGGCGACGATCCACGGTATGCGGCGCCCCCACGGTGTCTCGATACGATCGCTCAGATAGCCGACCAGCGGACCGCTGCAAGAATAGACCAGGCGTGAGGCAACCAAGGCCGTCGCATACGCCGCCAAACCTCCCCCGCTCAAATGGATGTAAAAGGCGGGGAGAATCGCAAGAACCGGATAGATCACGAACTCGATAGCGATGATGGGCAGCGAGTACGCAACCAGCTGCCATGAGGTCGCGCCCGCGCTTTTCACGGTCATCCGGTCCTGTAGTGTACGCGACGCGAATAAACCCTGCCCGCTGAGTGGTATTTGTGCGAGCGGGGGCGTAAGGGAGCAACATGGCAAACCAGCAATTGCGCGAGGCGCTCCAAGCCTACGAAGCCGCGAATCTCGACGAGCACGGGCCGCTTCGCGGCGCCGCATTCGCAGCAACCTATCGCGCGGCGCAGGGACTTCCGGTCCACGGTATCGCGCCCGACACGGAAGCGTTGAACGCCGAGGCCGCGGCGTGGTGCGAACGCACCCTTGCGAGCCTCGCCGTCATCGACGCCTCGGCACTCGAGGAGCAGGAGCGGCTCTCTCTGGCGATTTTGCGCTCGGCTGTGGAGCGCCGCATCGAGAGCACGCGCTACTATTGGCACGTCATTCCGGTCACGCCCTATCGATCGTTCGTTTTTGGATTCCGCATGATCTTCAACAGTCTCGATCTCGAGAATGCCGAACACCGCGCGAATTATCTCGCGGCGTTGCGCGACGTGGGTGCATACGTCCGGTCGCTGCAGGACAAACTCGCAGGTCAAGTGCAGCGCGGGATTACGCTGCCGCAGCGCGCGCTCGCACCAATCATCGCCGTGCATCGCGCGGCCGCGAACGTCGAGTCCAACCCGCTCCTGCCGGGATCCGAGAAGCTCGCCGCACTCGACGAGACGACGCGTACCGCCTTCATCGCGGCGGCGCACGACACGTTGCGGCGCGACGTCGTTCCCGCCATCGGCGAGCTTGCCGAGTATCTCGCGGGTCCCTATACGGATGCAGCCGCTTCGGGCTGGGGACAATCGGCACTGCCCGGCGGCGACGCATACTATCGCTATCTCGTCCGCAGCAATACCACGCTTGGCTTTTCGCCGGAAGAAATTCACGAGCGCGGCCTCGCGGCGGTCGGCGAGCTGCGCGAGGCGATGGCCTCCGTTCGTGCGCGCCTGGGCGCCCAGGGGACGGCACGCGAGTTTCACGAGATGCTGCGGCACGATCCGCGTTTCGTCCCACGTTCGCCCGAGCAGATCGGTGAACGGCTCGAACACTTCGCCAATCTTGCGAATCGTGCTCTCGACACTTACTTCGTACGCAAGCCCTCTGCGCCGTTTGCCGCCAAACGCCTTTCGGAAACGCTCGAAGGCGGCATGACCTTCGGCTACTACCATCCCGGAGCAAAAGCGGGCGAGGAGGGCGTTTATTTTTATAACGGATCGAAGCTTTCGGAGCGCTCGCTGATCAGTCTGGCTTCACTGGCGCTGCACGAGCTGGTTCCGGGGCATCACTACGAAATCAACGTAGCGCGTGAAAACCCGGCACTGCCTCGCTTCCGCGCCTTTCAAGCGATCTCGACCTATATTCCGGCATACCATGAAGGCTGGGCCGAGTACGCAGCCGATCTCGGCAAGGAGTTCGGCGCGTATGAAGACCCCTACGATCTCTACGGGCGTTATGCGCTCGACATCTTCATCTCCTCACGGCTCGTCGTCGACACCGGCATGAACAGTCTGCAGTGGAGCTTCGAGCGAGCCGAGGAGTTCATGCGGGAGAACACCCTTCTCTCCGACCTCGAGATCAACTCCGAACTCACACGTTACGCGACCGACCTGCCCGCGCAGGGGCTGGGATACAAACTCGGCTCGCTGACGTTTGCCGGATTGCGCGAAAAGGCGCGCGCAAAACTTGGAAGCGGCTTCGACGTGCGCGCGTTCCACGACCGGATCGTCATGAACGGCGGCATGCCGCTCACGCTCGTCGAGCACGAAATCGAACGCTTCATCGATGAACGTTCGTAGAACCCGGGTCGCGGTGATCGGGGCGGGCGCCGCGGGGCTCGCCGCCGCGCGCTCGCTGCACGAACGGCACATCGATTTTCTGCTGCTCGAGGCGCGCGACCGCGCCGGAGGGCGCGCGCACACGCTGCCATCCTGGGACGGCAGCTTTCCGATCGAACTCGGAGCCGAGTTCATTCACGGCCTCGCCCGCCCCACGCGGGCGATCATGCGCGAGATCGGCGAAGAGATGATACCGACGGTTTCGCGAAGCGACGACATGTGGGAGGTTGCGGACCGCGTGCTCGGCCGCGTCGACATCGGCGGCCGCGATCAAAGCGTCGCCTCGTTTCTCGATTCGCCCGCAACGCAATTTTCGGCCGAAGAACGAAACCTCACCAGCTGGATCGTCGAGGGCTTCGATGCGGCGCTTCTCGACGACGCGAGCGTGATCGGCATCGCGAAGGAGTGGCGCAGCGGCGTCAACGATAGCTCGCATCGTCCCGCAAACGGTTATGCGCCGATCGTGGCGCACCTCGCGCAGCTCGCGGGCGACGCACTGCTGCTCGATACACGCGTCACCCACGTCGAGTGGTCGTCGCAGGGCGTCGCCGTCGGAGCGGTGAGCAGCGGCGAACCGCTGCGCATCGAAGCCCGGCGCGCGATCGTCACGCTTCCGGTCGGCGTGCTGCGCGCCGAGCCCGCGCTCTTCTCTCCCGCACTTCCGGAGCGCAAGCGTAAGGCGATCGACGCGCTCGCCATGGGTCCGGTCCTCAAGGTGATGCTCGAGTTTCGATCCGAGTTTTGGGAACCGCAGACCTCGTTTCTTCGCGCGCCGGAGGCGCCGATGCGCGCGGTCTGGACGCGCTTACCGCAGCGCGTACCGCTGCTCGGCGCGTGGAGCGGCGGCGGCGCGGTGCAGCGCGTCCACGAGCGCTACACCGATCCCGTGCATGCCGCGCTCGATACCGCCGCCGCGCTCTTCCCGTCGATCGACGTGCGCGCGCAGCTACGCAACGCCTATTTTCACGACTGGCAGGCCGATCCGTTTGCACGCGGCGCCTACAGCTATCTGCGCGTCGGCGGCGGCGACGCGCGCGCGGGCCTCGCCGAGCCGCTCGACGACGTGCTGTTTTTCGCGGGTGAAGCGGCTTCGACCGATGATGCGGGCACGGTCGCCGGAGCACTCGCGACCGGTTACGAGTCGGCCCGGTCGATCGCCAAGTAGGTGATGACGTCCCACGCGTTGTGGATGCCGATGAAAATGAGCGCGACGGTTGCGGCGGCAAGCGTAAAGGCGGCTTCCACGGGCACCATCGGCAGCGCGAATCCCGCGACCGATTGAACGACATACGCGAGCAGCGGAAAGACCGTGAACCACATCCAGTCGCCCCGGTCGGGCTGGTATTGCGTGAGGCGGCGCGCGCGGTAGACGACTTGCAGCGATATGACGATGCCGAAGAGGCCGGCGCATCCGATGACGACAGCCGGAACGCTCGGCCGGTGCCACGGTACGGCGGCGACGCACGAGATGAAGAACGCCGCCGTGAAGTGCACGACCGTCGGCGAGCTGAAGATCGGCGTGCCTTCGCCGGTAATGCCGTCGTCGCGCCGGCCGGCAACGAGCGTGACGACGACGAAGACGAGCCCGGTCAGCGCTGCCGACGCGCCTCCCGTAATCGCATAGAAATTTCCCCAGTCGCTAAACGGCGAGCCGCTCATACGCTTGCAAGCTGCTCGATGCGTGTGCCCATGCGTTCCGCGTACGCGTACGCTTCGCCGTCGCTCCCCGCCTCGGCGTAGACGCTGAACGTCGGGTCCGACGCGTCGGGCAGCACGAGCACCCAACCGTCGTCGTGCCGCACGCGCAATCCCTCGAAGAGCTCGATCTGATCGCGCTGCTGCTCTGCGATCAGCGAGCGCATCACGCGCCCCTTGTGCTCCCACGGACACGGCACGCGCACCGTGGCGACGTGCCACTCGGGCAACATGTCGACCAGCTCGCTCATGCGCAAACCCTCGCGCGCGAGCAATTCCAGCACCTTCGCGGTGCCGTAGAGCGCATCGAAGGCGGGATGGAGCTCGGGAAAGATCACCTCGTAGTTCGCTCCGCCCGCGAAAGCAAGCTCTTTGCCGTGCGTCTCGGCAAGCGCCATCAGCGACCGCCGGTCGCTGCGCGCGCGAATCACCTCGGCGCCATAGCTCTGCGCGATACGCTCGATCGCTCCCGGCGCCATGACCGGCACCGCGATCGTCTTTGCTCCGGCACGCACGACCATCAGCGTCAAAAGCGCGATCAGCTCGTTGCCGTCGACGATGCGCCCGCTGTCATCGACGAGCGCGAAGGTCTCGCCGTCGTGGTCGAGCAGAATGCCGAGGTCGGCGTGCAGCGTCGTGACGATATCGCTCAGCTGCGCGAGCGATTGCGGGCGATCGACGTTGACGACGCGCACGCGATTGTCGTCGAAGTAGGCATTGAGCGCGATGGTCTCGATGTTGAGATTACTGAGGATGCGCGGCAGCACGAGTGCCGCGTTGCCGTTCGAATAGTCCATCACGACGCGGAAGCGCCGGTTCGCCATGCCGTGCGGCGCGAGTGCCGCCAGAAACGCGGCAGTGTAGTTCTCGAGCGCGCGCGCCGGGAAATTCAAGAGGCCGACGTCGTCCATCGCGACGCGTCGGAAGTCTTCGCGAAAAAACAGATTCTCGATCTTGCGTTCGGTCGCCTTATCGACGTTGATCCCCTCGCGATCGAGAAATTCGAAGAGCAGCGAGTGCTGATCGTCGGGCGCGAGGCGAACGTGCACCGCACCGTTGCCGCCGGTCCGCGTCGCGAAGCGTGTCAGCGGGAGCGGATACGAGCGAAGGTCCTCGACGTTGACGCCGACGCTGAGCAGTCCGCTGATGACGCAGCGATTCATGATGCGACTAGCGGGATGCGTATCACGGCTGGTCATGACCGAGTCGCCGGTCCGCAAGAAAGAGCCGAACGCCTGCCCTAGTTTCAACGCGAACTCGGGCGTGATCTCGAGATTAGCCAGACCGCTCACGCCGACGCCGCCGAAAAGAGATCCCGGCCACTTGATGCCGTAGATGAGCGACATCGAAACGATCGCACCCGAGCTGACGTTCTTCTCGGGCCACAAACGCAGATGCGGACGCACCACCGCCGCCTCGCCGATGATGCAGCGCTCGCCGATCACGGCGCCCTCGCCGATCGCAGCGCGTGCTTTGACGATCGTCCGGCTCGCTATCGTACAGTCGCTCAGCTGCGCGTCGTCACCGACGTACACGTTCTCCCAAAGCACCGAACGGCGTACGGACGCACCCGCTTCGACGATCGAACCGCTGCCGATGCACGCCGGGCCCTCGATCTGCGCGCCCGGACCGATCGAAACGCCGTCGCCGAGCTGCACGTAGCCGCTGATCGCCGCGCTCGGATCGATCTCGCAGCCCTCGCCCGCCCAGAGCGTATCGCGCAACTGCAGCGGCGGGCGTTTCGTGCGCACCGCGCCGGAGAGCGCGTCGTAGTTTGCCTGTTGATACTGCTGGAGATTGCCGACGTCGGCCCAGTAGTCGGAGATGACGTGTCCGCCCAAACGCTTTCCGTCACGCAGCAAGAGCGGAAAGATGTCCTTTGAGAAGTCGTAATTCTTGCCGGCCTCCATGTAGCTGAGCACCTCGGGCTCGAGCACGTAGATGCCGGTGTTGATCGTGTCGGAGAAGACCTCGCCCCACGACGGCTTCTCGAGAAAACGTGTGATGCGGCCCTCGTCGTCGGTGATGACGACGCCGAATTCGAGCGGATTGTGTACGCGCCAGAGTGCGATCGTCGCCACGTTTCCCGCGCTGCGATGCGCTTCGATCAGCGCGGTGAGATCGACGTCGGTCATCGCGTCGCCAGAGATGATGACGAACGTCTCACCGCCCAGCAGCTCTTCGGCCATCTTCACGGCGCCCGCAGTGCCGAGCGGCGTATCCTCGACGACGTACTGCATCGAGGTTCCGAAGTACGCTTCGATCTCGTCGGCGAGATAGTGCAGCGTCGCAACGATCTCGGTGATGCCGTGCTGCGCGAGCAGCTCGACGATGTGGTGCATGACCGGCTTGTTCGCAATCGGCGCGAGGGGTTTGGGGCGCCGCGACGTGAGCGGACGTAGGCGGGATCCCTCTCCGCCGGCCATCACCACCGCTTTCATCCTGCCCCTCCCTCTCGCGGCCTTTCCTCGCGCAGCGCGCGAACGATCGCGGAAAAGATAGAATGTTCTTCTAACGCTTCGAGCGGCACGTCCAGTTTGCGCTTCCAGTTCGGCTGCTCATC
>Ga0335072_10001930_pt1 | contig 32885 bp, 33 predicted proteins | sample Lox_Sample_21_FD_206725 | JGI IMG/M metagenome (GOLD analysis project Ga0335072, IMG submission 206725) | Soil microbial communities from Loxahatchee National Wildlife Refuge, Florida, United States - Lox_Sample_2.1 | ecosystem: Environmental > Terrestrial > Soil > Wetlands | place: USA...
CCGCAACCATACCTGGATGACCGAGAAGAACCAGAAGGAGACACTGGAGTTCCTGTCCGCGCACCGGCTGCCGTACGTGTGCGTGGACGAGCCGCAGGGCTACTCGAACTCCATCCCGCCGGTGCTGGCCGCCACCAGCGACCTGGCCGTGGTCCGCCTGCACGGGCACTCGAACCAGTGGGAGAGCCATGACATCCAGGAGCGGTTCCGCTATCGCTACGACGGCGACGAGCTGGCGACGTGGGCTGGCAACGTACGGCGGCTGGCCTCCGACGCCGACGAAACCCACGTGGTGTTCAACAACTGCTACCGCGACTACGCGCACGTCAACGCCGGGCAGCTGGTCGGGCTGATCAGCTAGCGGGCGCGCAGCAGGGTGAGCCGGCTTGCCTGTCGAGGGTGCCGGCGTCGGCCTTGACGGTGTAGACCTCCCAGGGCTCGTCGCCGGGACCGGTGACCCAGACCTTGTCCTGGACGGCGTAGCAGCAGGCGGTGTTCTCCTCGGTGCGGGTCGGGAGCCCGTCGGCGGCGAGCCGGGCGGTGGCGGCGGCGACCTGGGCGGGGGTCTCGACCTCGACGCCGAGGTGGTCCATGCGGGTGGGCTCGCCGGGGACGCCCTCGATGAGGACGAGCTTGAGCGGCGGCTCGGCGATCGCGAAGTTGGCGTAGCCGGGGCGGCGCTTGGCCGGCTGCGCGCCGAACAGCTTGGAGTAGAAGGCGATGGAGCCTTCGAGGTCGGCGACGCGGAGAGCGAGCTGGACGCGAGACATGGTGTTCCTCCCTGGGCGGGCCCGGCCGTCCGGCACTGCTTAGAGATTTCTTTAATCAGCTTCCTCGACAGTTTGCGTGCTGCCTGAAGATGTGTCAAATTAAAGACATGTCTAATCAAGAGCCTGGCGCGGACTGCGCGGACTGCGGGCCCGACGCGGCCGGCGTCGAGTGCTGCGCGCCGCTGGCGTGCGAGCCGCTGCCGGAGAGCGGGGCGCGGGAGCTGGCGCTGCTGTTCAAGGCGGTGGCGGATCCGGTCCGGCTGCGGCTGCTGTCGCTGATCGCCTGCCATCCGGGCGGGGAGTCGTGCGTCTGCGACCTGACCGGGGCGTTCGCGATGACCGCGCCGTCGGTGAGCTATCACCTGCGGATCTTGCGCGAGGCGGGGCTGATCAGCGCCGAGCGGCGCGGTACGTGGGTGTACTACCGGGTGGAGCCGGCGGTGATGGCGCGGATGTCGGCGGTGCTGGTCCCGCAGCCGGCCGCGCTGGCGGCGGGGTGAGCGCGCCCCGTCCGGCCCCGCCCGCGCCGGCCCGGCCTGCGCTGGCGCGGCGGGCGCTGGCCGAGTTCACCGGGACCGGGCTGCTGGTGGCGGTGGTGGTCGGCTCGGGGATCATGGCCGTGCGCCTGTCGCCCGGAGCCGCCGGGCTTGAGCTGCTCGAGAACTCGCTGGCGACGGTGGCGGGGCTTGCCGTGATCATCGCGGTGCTGGCCCCGGTGTCGGGCGCGCACCTGAACCCGGTGGTGTCGGCCGCCGACTGGGCGCTGGGCCGGCGGTCCGGCGCGGGGCTGCCGGGCCGGGACGCGGCCGTGTACGCGGCGGCCCAGCTGGCGGGCGGGATCGGCGGCGCGGTGCTGGCGAACCTGATGTTCGCGCTGCCCGCCGTCACGAGGTCGGCGACGGTCCGGTCGGCCCCGCATCTGTGGCTGGGCGAGGTCGTCGCCACGGCGGGCCTCGTCCTGGTGGTGTTCGCGCTGGCCCGGTCGGGCCGGGGGACGCTGGCGCCGGCCGCGGTGGCGGGGTGGGTCGGCGCGGCGTACTGGGCGACGTCGTCCACGTCGTTCGCCAACCCGGCGGTCACCATCGGCCGCGCGTTCACCGGCACGTTCGCCGGGATCGCGCCGGCGTCGGTGCCGGGGTTCGTCGCGGCGCAGGCGGCCGGGGCGGTCGTGGGCGCGGCCCTGGTTCTGGTGCTCTACCCGGCGCCCAGGCCCGCGGCCGGCGGCGGCCCGGTCACGGCCGGGCGGGAGACGGCGGCGGCCGGGGCGGTCCCGGCCGCCGGGGCCTGAAGGGGAGGCGGTTGCGGTGGCGGACGTTCCCGAGGTGCTGTTCATGTGCACCCACAACGCGGGCCGGTCGCAGATGGCGGCGGCGCTGCTTGCCAGCCAGGCGGGCGGCGCGGTGCGGGTGACGTCGGCCGGGTCGGACCCGGCCGAGCAGGTGAACCCGGCCGTCGCGGCGGCGCTGGCGGAAGTCGGGCTGGACATCTCGCGTGAGGTCCCCAAGCCGCTGGGGGCCGGGCAGGCGGAGGCGGCCGACGTCGTCATCTCGATGGGCTGCGGTGACGCCTGCCCGGTGTTCCCGGGCAAGCGCTACCTGGTGTGGGAGCTGCCCGACCCGGCCGGGCTGACCGTGGAGCAGGTCCGCCCGATCCGCGACGACATCGCCGGGCGGGTGCGGGCGCTGCTGGTCGAGCTCGGCGTCCGGTCGGCCCGGGGCTGACCTCAGCCGAACCCGGACGAGGAACCCTGCGGTCAGCGGTCGGGTTTTCGCCACCGTAGCTCGTAGCGCCACAGCACCAGCCGTCTGACCGTCGCGCCAGGCAGGGCGCGTTCCGCCTGCCGCCGTACCTCCCGGATGGTCAGCACGGGGGCCATGATCGGCATGGCCGGCCGGTCGCGCAGCCGCCGGTACATTTCACGTCGGTAGCGGCGACCCGCCGGGAGCGCGAACAGGCCGCTGCGGCGGGAGACGTTGGCGAGCACCGTCACCGCCTCAAGGGGCAGGTCGCGCGGGAACTCGACTCGGTGGTGCGAGACCCCGATCAAGATCCCGCCGGGCCGCAGCGCCCGCGCGAGCCGGGGCAGGACGACCGGCAAGGGCATGTGATGCAGCGCGCTGATGCTGGTGATCGCGTCGTAGGCCGCGGCCGGCAGCGTCATCTCGGCGATATCGCCCCGCAGGCAGCTGACGTTCCCGGGGACGACCCGCCGGGCCGCCTCGATCATCTCCGCCGACCGGTCCACCGCGTCCACCCGCCCGGCCCGCTCGGCGAGCCGGATCGCGAACTCGCCCTTCCCGCAGCCGACGTCGAGCACCCGTTCGCACTGGGCGGGCAGCGCCCGCAGCAGCCGAGGCTGGTAGTACGAGTTGTGGTCCCACGCCAGGTTGATCACCCGCAAATCCTGACATGGAAGACCAGGCCCGACTGGCGCCCAGTACGTGATCGCGGAGCACGCGGGCACCGAACTGCCCACCTGACCGGTTCGTCCGCGCCGTGACCTCCAGCGCTATTCTCCTTTGCCTGGAGGTGCACGATGGGAGCAGCCGGACTGGAAGACCTGACGCTGCGGTGCGCGGCCTGCGGGCGCGAGCACGGGCTTGACGAGCTCGCCTGGCGCTGCGCCGGCTGCGGCGGTGTGCTTGACCTGGCCGGGTTCAGCCCGGCGGTGCCGCCGCTGTCGGTCATCGCGCGACGCCGGCCGACGCTGTGGCGCTACGCCGAGGCGCTGCCGATTGACGAGCCGGCTGACATCAGCCTCGGCGAGGGCATGACGCCGCTGGTGAGCGCGCCCGATGATCCCGGCCTGCTGCTCAAGGTCGACTACCTGATGCCGAGCGGGTCGTTCAAGGACCGCGGCGCGGTGCTGCTGGCGGCGCTCGCCCGGCAGCTTGGCGTCCCCCGGATGGTGGCGGACAGCAGCGGCAACGCCGGCAGCGCGGTCGCCGCCTACGCCGCCCGGGCGGGGATTGCGTGCGAGGTGTACGTCCCCGCCGCCACCTCGGCGGGCAAGGTCGCGCAGCTGCGCGCGTACGGCGCCGCCGTCCGCCAGATCCCCGGCTCCAGGGAGGACACCGCCGCCGCGGCGGCCGAGGCCGCCGACCAGCCGGGAACCTTCTACGCCAGCCACGTCTACCACCCGTTCTTCCTGCAGGGCATGAAGACCTACGCCTTCGAGCTGTGGGAGCAGCTCGGCGGCCGGCTGCCCGCGACCCTGGTGCTGCCGGTCGGCAACGGCACCCTCGTGCTCGGCGCCTACCTCGGCTGCCGTGATCTCCTCGACCAGGGCGTGATCAGCCGCATGCCGCGAATCGTCGCGGTGCAGGCGGCCGGCTGCGCGCCGCTGGCCCGCGCCTTCTCCGTCGGCGAGGCCGCGCCCGCCGAGATCGTCGGCGAACCGACGATCGCCGAGGGGATCGCGATCGCCCGCCCGGCCCGCGGCGCGCAGATCCTGGCCGCCGTCCGCGACAGCGGCGGCACCATCGCGACCGTCACCGACGAGCAGGTCATCGCCGCCCACAGCGCCCTCGCCCGGGCGGGCCTCTACGTCGAGCCGACCGCCGCGGCGTGCTGGGCGGCCCTGCGGGCCGGCCTGATTGACACCAGCCCGCGGCCGGACGGCGGACCCGTCGCGATCGCGCCGCTGTGCGGCAGCGGCCTGAAAGCCAAGCCCCCGGCCGTCTCGCCCGACTGAAGCCCGTTCTTGATCAGGCCGGCAGCCGCCAGACGCGCAGGATGTTGTCGGGCAGCCGCACGGAGAACCGCCCCGCAGGCGAGGTCCGGGCGAGGATGTCCCGCAGGTCGGCCTCGAAGTCATCGCGGCGGTGGCCGAACAGGTGCGGCGCGGTCGAGGAGGACGAGAACACCCGGGCCACGATGTCATCCGCGGTCTGCTCGAGGGCTCGCTGGTCAGGCACCGCCACTATCTGCGCGGGCAGAAACCCGGCGCCGCGGAACACGGCGTCCTCGCCGCTCGGCGAGGTGTTGCGGATGCCGCGTCCGGCCCGGCGGTCAGCCCCCAGGTACCGGCGGCGAAGCCGGTCGAGGGCGTCGTCGGGCGGCGGCGGGAACGGAAGCGTGCCCGACCGGCTCTCCGCCGCCAGCTCGTCGGCGCGGTAACCGGGCGCGTCCACCTGCACCACCGCCCCGCCCGGGTCGAGCATCGTCGCGACCGCCGCGGCCACCCGGGGCCGGTCCATCCAGTGGAACGACGCGGCGAAGGTCACCGCCCGGAAGGTGCCGAGCCCGGCCGGCAGGTCCTCGGCCCGGCGGCGCACCCAGACGGCATGGCCGACCCCCCGCCGAGCGGCCGCCCGCGATGCCTGCGCCAGCATCTCCGCATCGGGGTCGAGGCCGACGACCGCCTCGAACAGCGACGCCAGCCGCAGGGTGACCGTTCCAGGACCGCAGCCGACGTCGAGCAGCCTGCCCCGCCCGTCCAGGCCGAGACTGCGGCCCAGGACGTCGGCCAGACCGGGGGCGTAAGGCAGCCGGCCCTGCTGGTAGTACCCGGCGGCCCCCGCGAACAGGGACTCGTCCCAGCTCCAGGACTCCCACCCGCCCGCGGCCGCGCTCACGGCCCGAATATACCGTAATATATCGTCCCCGCTGAAATGAATCAGGCCCCTGGGTATTATTTTCTCATCCAGGCCATAACAACCATACCCGTAATAATGCCGAACATGAACGCCAACCAGAATTCCGGGAAAGTGATATCGCCACCCCCGGTCGCTACCGCAAAAGCCGTAGTCATTGGGCATCCTTAACCGTTTACCGGGCGCTGCTTGTTCGGGCAGCCCGACGCACATATTCCCTGGCCGCGATTCGGCTAACCCTGACCCATCGCCGGTCGCTTAATCCGCGGCGCGTCGGCGGGGCGGTGGCGCGCTGGTAGCGGCCGGGGGTGACGCCGTAGTAGCGCACGAACCAGCGCGACAGGTGACTCTGGTCGGCGAACCCGGCCAGCGCGGCGGCCTCGCTGATCGGCGTTCCGGCCGCGATCAGCGCGCGGGCCTCGCGCAGCCGCAGCTGGCGCTGGTAGTCGCTCGGCGGCATCCCGTAGACGTGGGTGAACGCCCGGTGCACCGCGAACCGGCTGCGGCCGGTGACCGCGGCCAGGTCGCCGGCGGTGAGGTCGTCCCGGTAGCGGCCCGCGATCAGGTCGCGCGCCCGCCCGGCGACCCGCCGGGTGTCGGCAGGCCCCTCGGCGGCCGCGCCGGGGCGGCCGGACCCCGCCCGGGCCGACCCGGCCCCGGCCGGGAGCTGCGCCGGGCGCGACGGCGTTCGCGCCGACGGCCCCCGCGACAGCCGGGCCGCGGCCAGCACCACGCCGCCCAGCAGCTCGTCGCGGCGCAGCGCGGTCGCCCGGCCGAGCAGCGCGACGTGCAGACGGCGCAGCCGGGCGGCCAGGACCGGGTCGCTCAGCACCGGCTCGGCGAACAGCGGCAGCCCGACCGGGCGGCCGGCCGCGTCGGCGAGCACCGCCGACACCAGCTCGGGGCCGATATGGATCATCCGGTAGGTGAAGCCGAAGCCGTCGGTGGCCTGGCCGTCGTGCGGGTCATCGGGGTTGAAGGCCATCACCATCCCGGCCGCGCTTGTGTAGGCGGCGCCCCGGCAGGTGAACGACTGCGCCCCGACGTCGGTGACGCCGAGCGAGTAGGCCTCGTGACTGTGCCGGTGGTAGACGTGCCGCTCGAAATGCGCGTGCATCGCCTCGATCGGCTCGTCGGCCGCGCGCCAGTAATGCGCCCAGTCCCCCGTCACGGCGTCGGCTGTCACGGTTCCATTCTCGCCGGCCCGCCCGCACCAGCGTTCAAGACCGCCCGGCCGCACAGGCGTCAGGATGACGGGGTGAAATTCGACACCAAGATCGCCATCGCCGTCCAGGAGAGCCTGGCCGCCTGGCAGAAGCTGAACGTCACCGCGTTCCTGGCCAGCGCCGTGGCCGGCGGCGCCCCCGAGACCATCGGCGAGCCCTACGCGGACGGCTCAGGCAACGCCTACCTGCCCATGTTCCGCCAGCCGGTGCTCGTCTACGCCGCCGAGCCTGCCGCCCTGAGCCGGGTCCGCTCCCTGGCCGTCGGCCGGGGCCTCGCGGTCGCCGTCTACATCGAGGAGATGTTCAAGACCGGCCACGACGAGGCCAACCGGGCGGCCGTCAGCGCCGTCACGGCCGACGACCTGCCGCTCGTCGGCCTGGCCGTGTACGGGCCGAGGAACGCCGTCGACAAGGTGATGAAGGGCCTGCCGCTGCATCCGTGACACGAGCCCAAAAGCACGTGACACGGCCCCGCCGACCCTCAATGATGGGCCCTATGACTGCGACGATGATCTCCGTGGACGACGGCACGGTGTGGGCGGATGACAGCGGCGGCGACGGCCCGCCGCTGGTGCTGCTCCACCCGGGCGTCGGCGACTCGCGGATCTGGGACCCGGTGCTGCCCGCGCTGACGGACAAGTACCGGGTGATCAGGTACGACGCCCGCGGCTTCGGCCAGTCCCCCGCTCCGACGGCGAAATTCTCGCTGCTGGCCGACCTGCTGACGGTGCTTGAGCACTACGACATCGGGCGGGCGGCGATCGTCGGCTGCAGCCAGGGCGGCGGGACCGCGCTCGGTCTCGCGCTCGAGCGGCCGGAGCGGGTGCCCGCGCTGGTGCTGCTGTGCCCCGGCATCCCCGGCATCCCGCTCGACGACGACTCCGATGAGGGCGCCGTGCTGGGGGCCGAGTGGGAGCGCGCCGAGGCGGCAGGCGACGTCGACGCGCTGGCGAGCGTCACCCAGCGGGTCTGGGGCCGGGCGGGCGCCACCCCGGACGCCATGGCGCAGTTCCGGTCGTCGGCCCGCGCGGTCCTTGCCACCGGCGACCTCGAGCAGGAGGACCCGCCCGTCTTCGACCGGCTGGGCGAGATCGCGGTGCCGACGTCGCTGCTGGTCGGCGACGCCGACTTCCCGCCGCTGATCGAGGCGGACAAGGCGGCCGCCGCCCGCATCCCCGGCTGCGAGCTCATCCTCGTCGCGGGCATGGACCACCTGCCGCCGCTGCGCGACCCGGACCTGGTGCTCCGGACGATCACGAGCACCCTGGCCCGCGCCTCCTGGTGACCGGCGGTCCGCGTCAGGTGCGCACGGGTTCCGGCATCGGATCGGCGTCCGGGAGGCCGCGCCCCGCGGCCGGGTCGGCCCGGTTCCCGGCGCGGTCGGCCGTAGCGGCGGAGGGCAGGGTCCGTTCGGGCACATGGGTGTGATGGGTTTGATCTTTCCCAGCAGCAGTCGGCGGCCTGATGATCCCCTGGGCGGTCAGCACGCCGATCACGAGCAGCGCCGCGCCGGCTAGCTCGGCCGTGCCGGGGACCTCGCCGAGCAGCGGCCACGAGGCGGCCATCGCGACGACCGGGGCGAGCAGCACCCACGGCACGACGCAGCCCGAGGGGTACCGGGACAGCAGGCGGTTGAACACCGCGTAGCCGACCACCGAGCACAATCCGGCCGTGTAGACGGTGGACAGCACGCCGTCCCAGCCCAGCTGGATCACGCCGCGGCCCATCGCCGCGGGCCCGTAGAGCAGCGCGCCGAGCGCCAGCAGGGGCACCGGGACCACCGTCGCCGACCAGACCGTGAGCGCCAGGCCGCCCGGCGCGCCCGAGGCGCGGGAGACGACGTTGCCGACGCCCCACGACAGTCCCGCCAGCAGGCAGAGGCCGAGCGCCGCGAGCGGCACCTGCCCGCCGATGCCGAGGGCGACCACGAACAGCCCGCCGACGCCCAGCGCGGTCCCGATCACCTGCGCGCGGGTGGGCCGCTCGCGCAGGGCCACGCTGGCGATCACGATCGTGAACACCGCCTGCGACTGGAGCACCAGCGCGGCCAGCCCCGGCCCCATGCCCAGGTGCATCGCCAGGTACAGGAAGCCGAACTGGCCCAGGCTCATGAACGCGCCGACCGCCGCGACGGTGCGGAACGGCACCGGCGGGCGCTTCACGAACAAGCAGGCGACCGAGACGACCGAGAACCGGATCGCGGCGAACAGCAGCGGCGGCACCGCGCCCATGCCCCAGTCGATGACGACGAAGTTGAAGCCCCAGAGGGTCGCGACGGTCACGACGAGGAGGGTGTCCCTGCGGTTCATGCGACCGACGTTACGGCGGCGGACGATGAAGCACCAGCGAATGATTGTACCGTTGACCATGTAGCATTGCTTCATGATTGACCTCGTGGCGCTTGACGCACTGCGCGCCGTCGACTCCCGCGGCTCGGTCGTGGCGGCCGCCGACGCGCTCGGCTTCACCCCGAGCGCGGTGTCGCAGCAGATCAAGCGGCTGGAACGGCAGACCGGGGTGCCGCTGCTTGAGCGGGTCGGCCGGGGCGTGATGCTGACCGGGCACGGACGGCACCTGGTCGAGCAGGGCACCCGGCTCCTTTCCGACCTCGAGGAGCTGCAGTCGGGCCTGCACCAGCAGGCGGGAACGGTGGCCGGGCACGTGCGCCTGGCGGCCTTCGCGACCGCGATGCGGGGACTGATCGCCCCCGCGCTGCCGCCCGTGCTCGCCGCCCACCCGGGGCTGCGGGTGAGCCTGACCGAACGCGAGCCGTGGGACGCCGTCGACCTGGTGGCGACCGGGCAGGCCGACCTGGGGGTGGCGCACAGCTGGGGCGACGTGCCGCTGGCGGTCCCCGCGCACGTCGCCAGGACCACGATTGCCCGCGATCGGGCCGACGTGATCGTGCGGCGCGATCACCCGCTGGCGGGCCGGCCGGTCGTGACCCCCCGCGATCTGGCGGGCGAGGACTGGATCGGCACGCCCGAGGGCACCATCTGCCGGCAGTGGCTGCTGCGGATGCACGACGGGACCGGCGCGCTGCCGCGGATCGCGCACGTCTCGATGGAGTTCGACAGCCACCTGGCGCTGGCCCGGGCCGGGCTCGGCATCGCGCTGATCCCCCGGCTGGGGCGGGCGCCGCTCGGCCCCGACCTGGTCGCGGTGCTGGTCGACGACCCGGTGCCGCACCGCGAGATCGTGGCCCTGCATCGCGCCTCGATGGGCGACTCGCCCGCCATCGCGGCGCTGCTGGCCGCGCTGACCCGGTTGTAAACGGCTGGGCCGCTGGCCAGACTTGGCGTCATGAGCGATGACGTCACACCGTTCCTCGTTGACGTGCCCGAGTCCTCGCTGGCCGACCTGCGGGACCGGCTGCGGCGGACCCGGTGGCCGGAGCCGGAGACCGTCGACGACTGGTCGCAGGGGACGCCGCTTGCCTACGTGCGCGAGTTGTGCCGGCACTGGCTGCAGGAGTACGAGTGGCCGGCCGCGCAGGCCCGGCTCAACCGGTTCCCGCAGTTCCTGACCCGCATCGACGACCTCGACCTGCACTTCGTGCACGTCCGCTCGCCCCATCCGGGCGCGACCCCGCTGGTGATGACGCACGGCTGGCCCGGCTCGGTGGTGGAGTTCCGCAAGGTGCTCGAGCCGCTGACCGACCCGGTGGCGTTCGGCGGCGCCGCCGCCGACGCGTTCCACGTGGTCTGCCCGACGCTGCCCGGCTACGGGTTCAGCGGCAAGCCGGCCCGCCCGGGGTGGGGCGTCGAGCGGATCGCCGACGCGTGGGACCAGCTCATGGGCCGCCTCGGCTACCCGCGCTACGGCGCCCAGGGGGGCGACTGGGGATCGCTGGTGACGGCGGCGCTCGGCCGGCGGCACCCCGGGCGGGTGCTCGGGGTGCACCTCAACTTCGTGGTGGCGTTCCCCGACCCCGGCACGATCAGCGACCTCACCCCGCGCGAGCAGGAGGCGCTGGCCGCGGGCGGCCGCCACCGCGCCCAGGGCGCCGGGTACGCGGCGATCCAGTCGACCCGCCCGCAGGCCATCGGCTACGGGCTGGTCGACTCCCCGGCCGCGCTGTGCGCCTGGATCGTGGAGAAGTTCCAGGCCTGGAGCGACTGCGACGGCGACCCGGGGACCGTCTTCAGCCACGAGGAGCTGCTCGACAACATCATGCTGTACTGGCTGACCGGCAGCGGCGCGTCGGCCGCCCGGCTGTACTGGGAGAGCTACACAAGGCGCAGCTCCGACCCGGTCCCCGTCCCGGCCGGGGTCTCGATCTTCCCCAGGGAGATCTACCGCCCGTCCCGCCGCTGGGCCGAGCCCCTGTTCACCGACCTGCGCTACTGGAATGAGCTTGACCGCGGCGGGCATTTCGCCGCCTTGGAGCAGCCGACCGTCTTCGTCGACGAGGTGCGGTCAGCCTTCCGGTCGTTCCGTGACGAGGCCGCGGCCGGTGCCTGACACGGCGACCCCGGCCAGGATCAGCAGCCCGCCGCCGATCATGACCAGCGTCACCCGCTCGCCCAGGAACACGGCCGCGCCGCCGACGCTGACGACGGGCTCGAGGTAGAGCAGCTGGCTCACCCGCGTGATGTCCCCGGCCCGGGTGGCGACATTCCACAGCACCAGCCCGGCCGCCGTGCTGCCGAACGCGAGGAACCCGAGCTCGGCCCAGACCGACGGCCCGAGATGCGCGAGGCCCGCCGCCGGCAGCGTCCCGGCCGCGGCGAGATAGGGAAGGCTGCCGACGACCGTGCAGGCAGCGGTCGCGGGGATGGCGCCGAACTCCTGGCTCAGCGGGCGCACCACGATCGTGTAGGCGGCGAATGCGAGCGTGGCCGCCAGCACCAGCCCCGCCCCGGCCAGCGCGTGGCCGCCGCCGGCGCCGCCGATCGCGCCCGGCCCCGCCAGCACGACCACCCCGGCCAGGGCGGCGGCGCTGCCCAGCCAGGGCCGGACGCCGCCGCGCTCCCCGGTGAACAGCCGGCCGAGCACCAGGACCCAGATGGGCTCCGTCGCCAGCAGCAGGCCCGCGGTGGCGGCGGGCAGCCAGCGCAGCCCGAGGGTGACCGGCAGGTTGTACCCGACGAGGCCGAGCAGGCCGGCCGCCAGCAGCCGTCCGGCCGAGCGCGGTCGCAGCCGCAGGAAGACCGGCCAGGCCCACGGCAGCAGGACGAGCGAGGCCGCGGCCAGCCGGATCAGCAGCAGCGGCACCGCCGGCAGGTGGGCGACGGCCGCCCGGGTGGCGACCGGCGCGAGCCCCCACAGGCACACCGCCGCCAGCCCCGCTCCCAGCGCGTCGCGTCGCACAGATCCTCCCTTGCGGCCTTCTGCCGACAGTCTGCTTCGGGCCAGCCGGCTACTGGCCGGCGATCTCGTCGGCCGGCAGCTCGGACAGAATCCGCGCCACCCGCAGGAAGGCCCCCCGGTCGGCGGGCGCGAGCCTGGCCAGCACCCGGTCCTCGTTGGCCTGGATGGCGCTCCGCGCGGCCGCGCGGACCGCGCGGCCGGCCGCGCTGATCGCCAGCAGCCGCACGCGGCGGTCGACCGGGTCCGGCTCCCGGGTGATCAGCCCGGCCTCCTGCAGCTCGTCCAGGGTGGCGATGATCCGGGTCTTGTCGGCCCCGATCGCCTGCGCAAGCGCGGCCTGGGTCCTGGCCGGCCCGGCCGCCAGCGCGTTGAGCACGACGTAGCCCCACATGGAGATGCCGTGCCGGGCCAGCACCGGCAGCTCGGCCGCGACCAGCGCACGCGTCAGCGGGTGCAGCATCGCCGCCAGATCCTGACGCTCCCCCTGCTCGTGCGGCTGGTCGCGTTGCTCCGTCATGGAACGAACATACACGTTGACAGATCATAAGCATTAGTAGACGATAAGCGCATGCATACAAAATTCTCGACCGACATCGTGGCACTCGACGCGCAGGCGGTGCGCGCCAGCGTGGACCTGGTGGAGCAGGTGACCACGCGGGACCTGGCCCGGCCGACGCCCTGCGCCGACTGGACGCTGCACGGCCTCCTGCGGCACATGATCGCCCAGCACTACGGGTTCGCGGCCGCCTCGGCCGGCGACGGCGACCTGGGGCAGTGGATGCTGCGGCCGCTCGGCCGGGACCCGGTCGCCGCCTACCAGGCCGCGGCCGAGCGCGTGCTCGGCGCCTTCGCGGCCGACGGCGCGCTCGACCGGGACTTCCCGCTCCCCGAGATCACCAGCGACCAGATGTTCCCGGCCCGGCAGGCGATTAGCTTCCACCTGGTCGACTACGTGGTGCACTCCTGGGACGTCGCCAGGACCCTCGGCCTGCCCGTCGACCTAGACCCGGCCCTGATCGACACGGCGCTGCGGGTGTCGCAGGCCGTGCCGGGCGGCGCCGCCCGGCTTGAGCCCGGCGCCGCCTTCGGGCCGATGGTCGACTGGCCCGGCGGATCGGGCCTCGACCGGATCGTCGCGCTCCTCGGCCGTTCGCCGGGCTGGATCCCCCGTAGGCAATCGGCGGAATAGAGGGCACCATATAGCCATGTCGATCGCCATCACCGAAGAGCACCGCGCCCTCGCCCAGACCGTCTCCGACCTCTTGGCCAAGCACCAGACCCGTGCCGCCGCCCGCGCCCTGCTCGACGCCGAGGCGGAGCCCCTGCCGGACTTCTGGACCGAGCTGGCGGGTCTCGGCCTGCTCGGCCTGCACATCCCGGCCGACCAGGGCGGCTCCGGGTTCGGCTTGTCGGAGACGCTGGTGGTGGCCGAGCAGATGGGCCGGCAGCTGGCCCCCGGCCCGTACCTGCCGACCGTGATCGCGAGCGCCGTCGTGGCCGGCGCCCTGCAGGCCGGCGCCGTGCCGGCCGGCACGGCGTCGGCCGGGCTGGCCGAGCGGCTGCTGTCCGGCCTGGCGGACGGGAGCGTGGTCGGCGCGGTCGCCCTCGGCGGCGACGTCGCGTTCGCCGGCGACACCGTCACCGGGGACGCGGGCGTTGTGATCAGCGGCCACCTGGCCGATGTGCTGCTGGTCCCGGTGGGCGACGACATCGCGCTGGTGGAGCGGGCCGCGGGTGGCGTCACGGTCACGGTCCCCGCCAACCTGGACCAGAGCCGCCGCGCCGCCCGGGTGCGGCTCGACCGGGCGGCCGCCGTGCTGCTCGCGGGCGCGCGCCGGCTGCTGACCGATACCGCCAGGGCCGTGTTCGCGGCCGAGGCCATCGGCATCGCGGCCGAGGCGACGCAGCAGGCCGCCGAGTACGCCAAGATCCGCATCCAGTTCGGCCGCCCGATCGCGACCTTCCAGGCGGTCAAGCACCACTGCGCCAACATGCTGGTCGCAGCCGAGCTCGCCACCGCCGCGACCTGGGACGCCGGCCGCGCCGCGGACGCCGCCGGCGCCGACCAGAGCGGCGGCGGCGCCGATCAGTTCAGCTACACCGCGGCGATCGCGGCGACGCTCGCGATCCCGGCCGCGGCCGGCAACGCCAGCCTTAACATCCAGGTGCACGGCGGCGTCGGGTTCACCTGGGAGCACGACGCGCACCTCTACCTGCGGCGAGCGGCCGCGGTCGCCGCGGTCGTCGACGCTGAGCTCGCCGCGGCCGAGGTCACCGGCCTGGTGCGGCGGGGGGTCCGCCGGACGGCCGCGATCGACCTGCCCGCCGAGGCCGAGCCGATCCGGGCGGCGATCAGGCCGGACGTCGAGCGGCTGGCCGCGCTGAAAAGCCAGGCCCGGACGGAGGCGCTGATCGAGACCGGCTACGCGATGCCGCACTGGCCCCGGCCCTGGGGCCGCGACGCGGCCGCGCTCGAGCAGCTCGTGATCGAGCAGGAGTTCGCCGCCGCCAAGATCAAGCGCCCGAGCCTCGGCATCACCGGCTGGGTGATCCTCACCCTCATCCAGTACGCCACGCCCGACCAGGTCGCGCGCTGGGTCCGCCCGGCGGTCAACCAGGAAGTCATCTGGTGCCAGCTGTTCAGCGAGCCCGGGGCCGGCTCGGACGCGGCCGGGATCAGGACCAAGGCCACCAAGGTCGACGGCGGCTGGCAGATCAGCGGTCAGAAGGTGTGGACCAGCGGTGCCCACCTGGCGGGATTCGGCCTGGTCACCGTCCGCACCAACCCGGACGCGCCCAAGCACCAGGGCATCACCACGATGGTGATCGACATGCACGCGCCCGGCGTCACCGTTCGTCCGCTGAAGATGCCGACCGGCCGCTCGGACTTCAACGAGGTCTTCTTCGACGACGTTTTCGTGCCGGACGCCGATGTGGTGGGTCCGATCGACGGGGGCTGGACGGTGGCGCGCGCCACCCTCGGCAACGAGAGCGTCAGCATCGGCAGCGGCGACGGCGCCATGATCCTGCCCGGCAGCGCGTTCATCGCCCCGTTCGACGCGCACCCGGAGCGGCTGACCGGCGGGGCCAGCCGGATCGGACGGCAGATCGCCCGCATCCAGGCGATGGGCGCGCTGAACCTGCGCAGCGCCTACCGGGCGGTGGCGGGCGGCGGCCCCGGGCCGGAGGGGAACGTCGCCAAGCTGCTGCTGGCCGAGCTCGGGCACGAGGCGGCGGCGATCCTGGCCGAGCTGGCCGGGCCGGACGGGGCGTTCCTCGAGGGCGACGGGGCCATGGCCGCGACACTGGTGCTGATGAACCGGGCGATGTCCATCGCCGGCGGCACCTCGGAGATCAAGCGGAACCAGATCGCCGAGCGGATCCTCGGACTTCCCAGGGACCCGCTTGTCCGGTGAGCCTCAGCCGGGATGCCGCTCCGCCCGCAGCTGGCGGCGGAGCAGCTTCCCGGTCGGCGTGCGCGGCAGCTCGGCGACGAACTCCACCGACCGCGGGCACTTGAAGCCCGCCAGCCGCCCCCGGCAGTAGGCGATCAGCTCCGCCGCCAGCGCCGCCGATTCCGATTCCGACTCCGCGCCCGGCGCAGACGGCTGGACGACGGCGAGCACCGACTGGCCCATGTCCGGGTCGGGCACGCCGATCACCGCGACGTCGGCGACCGCCGGGTGCCCGATCAGCGCCTCCTCGACCTCGCGCGGGTAGATGTTGACACCGCCGGAGATGATCAGGTCGGTGCGCCGGTCGCTGAGGTACAGGAAGCCCTCGGCGTCGAGGCGGCCGATGTCGCCGAGGGTGGACCAGCCCTGCTCGCTGCGCGATCCGGCGGTCTTGTCGGGGTCGTTGCGGTACTCGAAGGCGCCGCCGTCGAAGTAGATGAGGCCGTCCTGCCCGACCGGCTGCTCGGCCCCGTCCTCGTCGAGGACGTGCACGGTCCCTGAGATACCGCGGCCGACCGAGCCGGGGTGCGCCAGCCAGTCCTCGGTGCCGATGACGGTCATCCCGTTGCCCTCGCTGCCGGCGTAGTACTCCCAGATCACCGGGCCGAACCAGGCGATCATCGCCTGCTTCACGTCGACCGGGCACGGGGCGGCGGCGTGAATGACGATCTGCAGGGTGGACAGGTCGAAGGCACGGCGCTGCGGATCGGGCAGCCGGAGCATGCGGACGAAGTGGGTCGGCACGAACTGGGTGTGCGTTACCCGGTGCGCCTCGATGGCGCGCAGGCACCCGGCCGGGTCGAAGCGGTCCATCAGCACCACGGTCCCGCCGGACCGGTGGGTGCCCATCGAGAAGCCGAGCGGCGCCGCGTGGTACAGCGGCCCCGGGCACAGGTAGACCGAATCGGGCCCGAACCCGAAGACCAGTCGCATCACCAGGTCCAGCGGGACGCCCGCGCCGAACGGGGGGAAATCGGCCGCCCGCATGATCCCCTTCGGCCGCCCGGTCGTGCCCGAGGAGTAGAAGACCGTGCTTCCTTCGACCTCGGCCCCGTCGTCGGACCCGGGCTCGATCGGCTCGGCCGACAAGCCCGCGATCGCCGCCTCGTAGCTCCTGACGCCGGGCAGGTCCGGGCGCTCGCCGCCAGTCACGAACACCGTGACGCCGGGCATCCGCGCGGCCACCTCGGCCGTCTCCGGCGAGGCGAACAGAACGGTGGCGCCGGAGTCGGCGACGATGTAGGCGGCCTCGTCGGCGGTGAGGTGCCAGTTGACCGGCGTCCAGTAGGTGCCGGCGCGCTGCGCGCCCCAGGCGATCTCGAAGTACTCCGGCCGGTTGGCGAGCATGATCGCCACGTGGTCGGCGGCCCGCACGCCAAGGCTGGCGAGCAGCCGGGCCACCTGGCGGCTGCGGGCCTCCAGCTCCCCGTAGGTCACCAGCCCGCTGCCGTCCGCCATGATCACCGCGGGCTTGCCCGGCGGCACGTCAGCGATGACCGGCGAGCGCTCCGCCGCTTCCAGCGCGGGAGAGGCGGCGGCCGCCTGCTCGCCAGCGAGCTCCATCTGATCTCCCTCGCTCAGCTGCGAATCCCGAAGGGCGTCACACAGGGAACCTAACATCGTTCCGCCGGGGACTCCTAGTGCCTGAGGGGCGGGAGACCGCGTTCCGACGGCCGAACGGGGCGGGAATCGCGCTCAGCCGAGGGCGCCGGCCCGGCGCGCCGCCGTGGCCACCAGCGTGGCGTAATCCATCGTGAACGCGCCGCCGGCCGCGTCGACGGCCGCGCCGAGCCCGGCCAGCAGTTCCGCCTGGACCTCGGGCGGGAGCAGGCTGTGGCCGCCGAAGGTGGGCACCTGGTCCAGCCACTGCGCCCGGGTGTAGGGCCGGGACCAGTCGAACCGCCACGTCTGCGGGTCGCCGAACGCCCCCGTCCGCCGCATCCCGTCGGCCGCCGTATCGCACATCGCCACGTACTGGACGGACGCGGGCCGGGACCAGAAGCCCGCGGCCATCGGCGAGTCGGGTGCCACCCGCTGGTAGACCGCGCCGAACGCCTCGCGCAGCTCGGCCGGCGGGTCGGACGCGTTCCAGAAGACCGCGAGCCGCCCGCCCGGGCGCAGCACCGCCGCGGCCTTGGCCGCCCCCGCCGTCATGTCGACCCAGTGCCACGCCTGCCCGGCGATGACGGCGTCGAACATCCGGCCCGCCGCGTCCCACTCCTCGAACTTCGCCACCTCCACCGCCAGCCCGCTCCCCCGGGCCAGCTCGGCCATCCGCGGGTCGGGGTCGACGCCGAGCACCCGGCAGCCGGCCGCCTGGAACAGCCGGGCCGAGATCCCGGTGCCGCATCCGGCGTCGACGACGTCACGGCCCGGGATGCCGGCCAGGATCCGGTCCGCCACCGCCGCGGGATAGCCGGGCCTGGCGCGGTCATAGCGCTCGGCTTCGGTGCCGAACGATTCGGCCACCCGCCGCTGCCGGGCGGCGGCGGCGAGGATGGCCGCGGGCGTAGGTGCGGGGGGTGCGGACGGGCCGGCCTCGGCGGGGTCCGGAGGTAGAGTGGTCATGTGCCCACTTTAAATGGGCGCGCGCCCACTTGGCGACGGCGTTCGCGATGGGCGAAGCACGCAGAAGGGACGGACGGGGTGCCGACAGGGGTAGCCATCCGCGACCCGCGCGGGCAGCTGTTCGACGCGGCCGAACGGGTCCTGCTCCGCGACGGGCCCGGCGGCCTGACCAGCCGGGCGGTCACCGCCGAGGCGGGAGTCGCCAAGGGCGTGCTGCACCGCCATTTCGCCGACTTCGACGCGTTCCTTGTCGACCTCACACTCGCGCGGATCGCCCGGATCACCGACCAGGCCGCCGATCTGCGCGCGGCCGCCGGGACTGGAACGGTCGCGGGCAACCTCGCCGCCATGCTCCCTGAGCTGCTCACGCCGGAGTACCTGGCGCTCATCCGGCTGGTCATCGCCCGGGACGAGCTGCGCGCCCGGCTGCGGGCCGCCACCGGATCCCGGATCCCGCTGCTGACGGAGTCCACCGCCATGATCGCGGGCTACCTCACCGCCGAGCGGGAGCTCGGCCGGATCGCGGCCGACGCGGACGTCGGCACGCTCGCCTCGACCCTGATCGGCGCCGCCCACCTGCTGTACGCCGACGTCGACGGGGCGGAGCCCGACGCCGCCGCCGTGGGCCGGGTCGTGACCACGGTCATCGCCGCCGCCACCTGCTAGGACCCGGTTTCGGACCCTCGTAGTTCGGCCGAAAGCCCCCGTTAGCCGCTATGCGGACGTAACGGTTGGTGCGGTTTCGTGCTAGTGCGGCCGGGTACGGCGGCCGTTGTTCTTGGGACCGTCCATCGGGAGGAAACGATGACGACCACGACAAGCCGACCGCAGACGACGCCCGCGCGCAGCGCGCAGCGGGTGATCGAGGGACTTGAGGCGCAGGGCGTGCGCTACATCTTCGGGGTGTCGGGCGCCAAGATCGACGAGGTCTACGACGTTCTCGACGACCAGGGGCCGCAGCTGATCGTGTGCCGACATGAGCAGAACGCCGCCTTCATGGCCGGAGCCATCGGCCGGCTGACCGGCACACCCGGCGTCGCGCTGGTCACCTCCGGTCCCGGCACCGCCAACCTGGCCACCGGCCTGCTGACCGCGAATACCGAGGGAGACCCGGTGGTGGCGCTGTGCGGCGCGGTGCCGCTGCAGGACCGGCCCAAGCGCACCCACCAGTCGATGAACGCCGCCGCGCTGCTGGCGGTGGTGACGAAGTACACCGCCGAGGTCACCGACCCGGAGACGTCGAACTGGTTGCCCTCATCGACCAGACCGTCAAGACCGCCAACCTGATTCAGGCGATACGGGTCGAGGGAACCTTCGCCGCCGTCAAGACGCGGACGGTCGAGGCGCAGACGCAACCGTATCCGCCGATGACCAAGGCCACCGCGGGCGAGCCCATCACCGAGTTCCACGATGTGGCCGGCACGCTGGCCGGGTATCGCACACCCGACTACGAGCAGGGCATCTCGGTCGCCGGGTACCACCTGCACTTCATCAACCAGCCGCGCACCAAAGGCGGCCACACGCTCGACTTCGATCTGACCGAAGGCCGGATAGCGATCAGCACCTCCTCCGAGCTGCACCTGAGCCTGCCGCGCACCCAGGCGTTCCTGGACGCGAACATGTCGCTGGCGAACGTCGCCCAGCAGATCCAGCAGACCGAGGGCGGCTAACGCGCCGCCCCGCGGATAGCGGCCGCGTGGCGGCTCGGCGGTGCGCCGAACATGCGGCGGTACTCGCTTGACCCTCCTGTAATGGGAGACCCGAGGCTGCCGGTATGACCACGACAACCAAGCAGCGGGACCCGAAGCAAGCTCCGGTCTCGCGCATCGTCAAGTGGGTCCCGCTCGCCGTCATCATGACCGGGACCTTCGTCTACATCCTCGACTTCTTCGTCGTCAACGTGGCCCTGCCCGATATCCAGCGCAGCCTGCACGCGAGCGCGGCCGCCATCGAGTGGCTGGTCTCCGGGTACGCGCTGACCAGCGCGTCGCTCCTGGTGCTTGGCGGACGTCTCGGCGACCACTACGGCCGCCGCCGGTGCTTCTGCATCGGCCTGGCCGCGTTCGTGGTCGCGTCGGCGCTGTGCGCCCTCGCCCCCGATCCCGGCTTCCTGATCGCGGCGCGCCTCGTCCAGGGAGCGGGCGGCGCGATCATGGCGCCGAACATCATGTCGATCCTCGGCATGACCTACACCGGCCGGGACCGGGTGCGCGCGATCAGCATCTACGGCATGGTCATGGGCATCGCGGCCGTCGGCGGGCAGCTGATCGGCGGCGTGCTCATCGACGCGAACGTGGCCGGCCTGGGATGGCGGGCCATCTTCTGGGTCAACGTGCCGATCGGCCTGGTCGCGCTGGCGGCGGCGTGGCGGCGGGTCCCTGAGTCCCGCGCCGCGCAGGCCGGGCACCTGGACCTGGCGGGCGCCGCCCTGCTGGCGGCGGGCCTGGTCGCGATCGTGCTGCCGCTCGCCGACGGCCGCCAGCAGGGCTGGCCGGCCTGGTCATGGGCCTGCCTGGCGCTCGGCCCGGTCCTGCTCGGATTGTTCGCGGGCTACCTGCGCCGGGCCGGGCGGCGCGGCAGGCAGCCGCTGCTCGACCCGTGCGTCTTCGCCGTCCGCACGCTCCGGGTCGGCCTGGCGGTGCAGGCGCTGTTCTGGTGCCAGCAGGCCGCCAGCTACCTGCTGCTCGCGCTCTTCCTGCAGCAGGGCCGGGGCCTGGGAGCGCTGGCGTCCGGCGGCGTGTTCACCGTCCTGGCGGCCGGCTACCTGCTGACCTCGCTGCGCGCGCCCGCCCTGACCGTGCGGTTCGGCCGCCGGGTGATCGCCACCGGCGCCGTCTGCGGCGCCGCCGGCGACCTGCTGCTGGTGCTCGCCGCCTGGCACTGGGGAGTCGGCGGGCCGCTGGCCGCGCTGTTCCCCGGGCTGTTCCTGCTCGGTGCCGGGCAGGGGCTGTGCATCACGCCGCTGACCACCACGGTGCTGTCGCACGCGGACGCGCGGACGGCCGGGTCCATCACCGGGGCGCTGTCCACCGCCCAGCAGATCGGCAACGCGATCGGGGTGGCGGTCAGCGGGGTCGTCTTCTTCGGCCTGCTGAGCTACGGCTTCCCGGCCGCCTTCGGCACCAGCACGGCGCAGATGGGCGGTCTGCTGCTCGTGGTCGCGGCGCTCACGCTGACCCTGCTGCGGCCCTCGTCCACCACCGGGAAGGGCTGATACTCAGATCATGGCGACGATGCTGACCATCGGTGACTTCTCCCGGATGACGCACCTGAGCGTCAAGGCGCTCCGGCACTACCATGACATGGGCGTACTCGAGCCCGCCGCCGTCGACCCCTTCACCGGCTACCGGTCCTATGACACCAGCCAGGTGGGGTCGGCGCAGGTGATCAGGCGGCTGCGGGATCTCGGGATGCCGCTCGACTCGATCGCGGCGGTCCTCGCGGCCCCCGACCTCGAGGCCAGGAACCGCGAGATCGCGGCCCATCTGACGCGGATGGAACGCCAGCTTGAGCAGACGCAGGCCTCCGTCGCGGCACTGCGGGCGCTGCTCACCGGCCCGGCCGAGCGGCCCGCGATCGAGCTGCGCGCGATCCCCGCGGTGACCGCGCTCGCGGTCCGCCAGGTGGTGGACGCCGCCGAGCTCACCGAGTGGGGAAGCGGGGCGTTCGACGCGCTGGCGGCGGCGTTGTCGGCGGCCGGCCTGACCGCCGCCGGACCGTACGGCGCCCTCTACCCCGGCGACTTCTTCGAGCTCGAGCGGAGCGAGATAACCGCCTTCCTGCCGGTCACGGTCGGCGACGCCCGCCCCGGCAGCGGCGGCCTGGACCCGGCCGGGCGCGTGCGGCTGGTTGAGATCCCCGCCGTGGAGGCGGCGGTGGCGCTGCACGAGGGCGCCTTCAGCGAGATCGACCGGACCTATGGCGCGCTCGGTGAGGTCGTGGCCGAGCGCGCCATCGGCGTGGACGGGCCGATCCGCGAGTACTACCTGGTCAGTTCCGTGGATACCGACGACGCGCGCAAGCACCGGACGGAGGTCTGCTGGCCGGTCTTCCGCACCGGCGCGGGCTGACAACAGGCCCCTTCCGCCATGCTCAACCAGGGGTGGCGGCCGCTATCCAGCCGCACGCGCGGGCCGCAGCGCGCCGATGATCAGGCTGCGGGTATCGGTCGGCCGCTCAGCCCAGGGTGCGTGGCCCGCGTCGCTGAGCACGGTCCTGCTGGCATCGGGCAGGGCGGCGAGCAGGGAGTCGGCCGCCGTCCAGGGACGTGGGTCGTCGTTTCCGAAGATCATCGTCACGGAGCAGTTCACGCGGACAGCGGCACGGCGGAGGTCCTCAGTGTCCCGGTCGCCCCATAGTTCCCGGTTCGCGGCCGTGTTGATGACCGCGCCCGGCGGCCGGGTCTCCCAGAGCGCCAGGGCGTGGCCAGCGGCGTCAGGCCCCGGACGGAAGTCGGTGCGCCACTGGAGCAGGCACCGCTCGCGTTCCTCGGCGGGCGTGCGGACGCCGTCGGGGATGGCGGACAGCGCGGCCCAGCGCTCGCGGTCGGAGCCGAGCCGTCGGCCCAGTTCGGCTCTGTAGGCGTCCCTGAAGCCGTTCCCCGCACCCACGCCGGCGATGTAGGCAACGGCGGTGACCCGATTAGGGTGCCGTGAGGCGTAGCGGAGAGCCAGTTCAGCGCCCCACGAATGCCCGGCGACCGCCCACTGGCTAAAACCGAGTGCCGCCCGGACCTGGTCCAGGTCATCGACCGCCTGCGCGATCGTGAACGGTCCGCCGTGGCTGGTCGAGCGCCCGCAGCCGCGCTGGTCGAACCTGACCACCGCGAACTCCCCGTCGAGCAGCGCCGCCAGGGGCGCGAGGTAGTCCCACAGGCCCGGGCCGCCGTGCAGCAGAAGGACGGGCGGACCGGTGCCGCTGACCGCCGTCCATAGTTCAGCGCCGTCCCGGAGCCGGATCGCGGTCGCGTCGTTCATTCCAGCCTCCGCTCCCGGGGATCAGTCACCGTATCGCGCGGGACGCCTCACTCGTGCTCCCCGGTGCTGACCGAGAGCGATACGGCGGCGGCGCGCAGGGCGCCGGGGCGGAGCGGGGTGCCGAGCAGCTGGCTGACCAGGGCCCGGTGCGAGGCGTGGAGGGTGCGCACGGCGGCCGGGTTGATGCCGGGCTTGGCCGACGGGACGCCGCCTCGCGGTCGTCCGGGCTTGGTGGGGATCCACAGGTAGCCGGGGTCGCTGCCCTCGAGCTCGGCGATGAGCGACCCCCGGGCGGCGAGCCAGCGGGTGAGGACGTGCACCGTCGACCTGGTGAGCGGGAACGACTCGCCTTCGAGGTCGACACTGGCTTCCCCGCCCCCGGCCGCGTCGCCGTCCAGGTGCAGCGCGCTCAGCTTGAGGTCGGCGATCTCGGGAACGCCGTGGCCGGTGTCGGCGATGACGGCCGCCACCGCCGCGGTGCGCAGCGCGGTCATGGCGTTGGCGTGAATCGGCCGCTTGACGGTGAGGTCGTGCAGCAGCCTCTCGGTGTCGCCCGGGGTCAGGTGGTAGCCGCGGGCCGGCGCCTGGCGGTCGACCCGCATGGGCTCGCCGAGGAACTCGGCGAAGGCGTTGAGGGTGTCCGCGCGGACCCGCATGGAGTTGGGGTAGGCCGCCGCGTCGGGCCCCCGGAGCGTGTTGCGGCTGCGGGTCTTGCCCTCGGCCGCGTCCGCGAGCCAGGCCGTGGCGCGTTCGCCGTCGAGCAGTTCCCTCGCCGTCAGCTGCTGCTCCGCCCCGGCCGTGTGCTGGGCGTGGCGGAGATACTCGTTGAGGAAGGTCTTGCGTATCCGGCGGGTGCTCGCGGACAGGTCCCGGTCGGCGAGGTGCCGGAGGAATTCGTCGATTGCGTCGCGCGCCGGCGCGCTGGCATCCATGGCTGGCATGCCCAGCACAATAGCGGCTTCCGAGGATAACAGCAAGAAGTCCGGGCAGTGTCGGCTTGCCGTTCAGGTGCGGGGTCCAGCGGTTCGGGTCGTAACATTACGATCCGAACCGTTTCGTGGTGATACGACCCGGACCCGAGAGCGCCCGCAGGGACCGCGCGGGTTTGAACAGCGCGCCGCTTCTTGCTGTTATCTCGGCTGAGACCGATGCGGACTTGCGGTGTGCCAGCGCCACCGCTTCTTGCTGTTATCCGTTTGCGTCGGCGAGCCGGGCCACCGCTCGGGCCTGCTCGAGCTCGTCGACGCTCACCGTCCCGGACGACGCCAGGCCCGCCGACTGCCAGGCCCGTTGCGCCCTGGCCACGTCGCCGCCCGCGTCCTCGAGCACGATCTTCTTGGCCGTGGTGGCGGGCACAGCGCCCTCCCCGCCGAGGTCAAGCAGGTGCGCGAGCATGCGCACGGACTGGGCGCGCTGCCCCGACTTGCGCTCGTTGTAGCGGTAGACCAGCGCCCAGTGGCCGATGAGCGACCGGGCCCGCTCGATCAAGGCCCTCCCCCGGTCGGTCCCCTCCTGCTCGGTGCGGATCTGCTCGGACTCCCCCGACGGCAGCCGCAGTGCGACCAGGCCCCGGCGGCTCGACTCCTCGATCTCCACCTTCTCGATCAGCGCCGCGAACGTCGCCGCCGACTCCAGCCGGGCGATGTCCTGCCTGGCCTGCTGCGCGATCAGGTGCAGGTCCACCACCAGGGCCTGCACGCGGCGGCCCCAGGCCGCCTCCTCCCCCGGCGGGCACGGCCCCGCCGCCTGCGCGGCCGCTGCGACCAGGCTGTCAACGCTGTCCACGACGCTCATTATCCTGGCCCTGGCGTTGGCGACGCAGAAGAAGTCTAATGCCCGACTATGTGTCCGCTTTCAGTTGCCTCAGAGGGCTATATCGACTGGATTACGCGCCAACGATCAGTATTGACTGCGGAATCAGCAACCGTCCACAATGACCCACAACCCACCGGGATGGTACGGGATGTGCCAGCGGTACCCGGACTCGCCCCCCTGAAGGAGGAGCATGTCGGCGAAGGAACAACCGGCCGAGGCAGCCACGACCTCGGCCCGCGGTCTGAAAGGCGGCGCGCTCGGGTTCGTCGCGTCCACCGGCATGGGCATCGCGTCCACCGCGCCCGCCTACAGCCTGGCCGCCACCCTGGGCTTCGTGGTCGCCACCGTCGGCCCGCAGACGCTGCTGCTCGTCCCGCTGGCGTTCATCCCGATGTTCTTCTCGGCCTGGGCGAACAAGGAGATGAACCGGGCCGACCCGGACTGCGGCTCGTCCTTCACCTGGGCCGCCCGCGCGCTCGGGCCGAAGACGGGCTGGTTCGCCGGCGGCTGGGGCACGATCGCGTCGGACCTGCTGGCGATGGCGAGCCAGTCGCAGATCGCCGGCCAGTACTTCTTCCTGCTGATCGGGGCCAACTCGATCGGCGTCGACGCGACCAGCCCGTGGGTGCTGACCGTCGGCCTGGCCTGGATCGTCATCCTCACCTACATCTGCTACCGCGGCATCCAGGTCTCGGCCCGGCTCCAGGTCACCCTGCTCGCGGTTGAGCTCTTCATGCTGCTGCTGCTCGCGGTCGTCGCCATCGTCCGGGTCGGCCTCGGGCACGCGCCGGCCGGGCACGCCGCGTTCTCCTGGTCCTGGCTCAACCCGGCCCACTTCGCCTCGCCCAGCGTGTTCATGGCCGGCATGCTGCTGATGGTCTTCATCTACTGGGGGTGGGACACCACCACCTCGGTCAACGAGGAGACCGCCGACCCGCGCCGCATCCCCGGCCTGGCCGGCGTCGTCTCCACGCTGATCCTGCTCGGCACCTACTTCGTGGTCATCTTGTCGGTCCAGCTGTTCGCCGGCTTCGGCTCGTCCGGCATCGGCCTGAACAACTCCGAGAACGTCAACGACGTGCTCTCCCCGATGGGCCAGGCCGTCTTCGGCGGCGGCGCGATCGGCCAGGTGCTGTCCCGGCTGCTGCTGCTCATGGTGCTCACCTCGGCCGCCGCGACCACCCAGACCACGATCCTGCCGACCGCCAGGACCACGCTGTCGATGTCGTTCCACAAGGCGCTGCCCGCCATCTTCGGCCGGGTCCACCCGCGCTACCTGACCCCGTCGTTCTCCACCATCGCGTTCTCGGTCGCGTCGGCGGTCATGTACGTCGTGCTGAACTTCGTCTCCGGCGGCAACGTGCTGGCCGACTCGGTCACCGCGGCCACCTTCTTCGTCGCGCTGTACCTCGGGTCGACCGGGTTCGCCTGCTTCTGGTTCTACCGCAAGAGCCTGCGGGCCAGCGCCGCCAACTTCTGGCTCCGCGGCATCATCCCGCTGCTGTCCGGGATCATGCTGCTGATCATCGGCGGCTGGTCGGTCTACTTCTACACCGACCCGAACCAGTCCTACTCCACCTGGCAGATGCCGTTCTGGCCGCACTGGACGATCGGCGGCGTGCTGTCGATCGGCATCGTCACCGCGCTCGTCGGCCTGGCCTGGATGCTGTCGCTGCGCCGGTCACAGCGCGCGTTCTTCTCCGGCGCGTCGATGCGCGAGGGCTACTCGATCACCGACGACGACCAGGTGGTCCGCGTCGGCGCGACCGCGAGCGAACCGGTCGCCGTCGACTGAGCCAACTCGGCAAGAAGCGCCGGCCCGCGCCGCGCCGGCGCTTCTTGCTGTTATCTAGCGTCAAGGCCGTTGCGGGTGCTCGGAACGGCGGGAAATTCTACACTTGCGCTGTGGCCGCAGCGATGCCCGTCGATCCTCCCGGGGACCCCCCTCAGCTTGAGGACCTCCTCCGGGAATCATGGCGGGCGCAGGTCACCGCGCTCCGCCGCTACGTGCGCAAGACCAGGGACGTCCGCGTCGCCGAGCTGCTGTCGCTTGCCTTCGAGGCGGCGGCCGCGGGCGACGCCGACACGGCGGGCCAGCACGTCGCCGCCGCGCTGCTGGAAGTCGGACCGCTGCCGGATCCCGCCGCTGCCGCCGACGTCGCGATTCCGCTCCCCCGCGCCGCCGCCCTCACCCCCGGCCGGCCCGGCTCGCTGGCCGAACCGCGCCGGACCGCCACCATCATCCGCAGGCCGCTGACCGGCCGAGCCCGGGTGGCCGGGACGGGGCCGGTGCTCATCGCGACCGACGGGTCGAGCAGCGGCGACGGGAAGACCTGCTCCTGGGCGTTCATCGCCACCAGCGGGCAGTGGGGATGCCAGGCGGGCGACTACCGGCATGACAACGTGAACGGGCGTTCCGGCGCGCTCATCGCCGAGCTTCGCGCCGCCTACCTCGCCCTGCGCTGCGTCCCCGGCCCGGTCACCCTGCTGGTCGACTCCATCATCGCGCTCCGCTACCTGCATGCCTGGCGGCGCGGGGAAACCGGCCGGATGCCGCCGCAGTACGACCTGCGCCCCCGGCACGCGGGGGCCGCACCCGCCCTGGTCACGCTGGCCGAGCTGGTGTCCGGGCGGCGCGACGAGCTCGCCCTCGCCCACGTCAAAGGGCACACCGGCCACACCCTCAACGAGGGCGCCGACCTGCTCGCCACCATCGCCCGCCGTTGGGTCGCCGCCTCCGAGACCCTGCCGCAGAAGGCCATGCAGGCCGAGGCGGCCGACATCGCCGCCACCTTCCTGGCCCAGTGGCACCACGAGAACCCGCAGCCCCTGCCACCGCGTCGCTGACGCGGCTGACCTTGACATCGAAAATCGTGCCAGCGAGAGTGGCCCCATGCAATCCGCCCCGCCGCCGGCCGCGCCAGAGGCGTGGATCCCGGCCGAGGCCTCGGCCCCGCTTGCGGCGGTTCCCTCGGCAGCGGCCGAGGTTCTCATCGCGGAAGCTCGTGAGCGTTCCCGCCGGCGACGTCGCAGGACGGCGACGGCCGCGATCATCGTGGCGGCCGCCGTCGGCGGCGGGCTAGTCGTGACGGGGGCCTTCGACGGCGGCCGGACGACCGGCGGCGGCCCGGGACGACCGCTGCCGCTCGCGGCCCGAACCGGCGAGGTGACCGGGTACCTCGACCCGTGCATTGGAGTGGTGCTTCCGGGGCGGCAGGACACGCCCGCGTTCGCGGCGGGAACGGTGACGGCGCTGCCCGGCCACCAGACGTGGACGCGCACCCGCGACGACTACCAGCTCCACCTCCCGGCCACTGCCCCCGCCGCCCGGGAGCACGTCGCCAAGAACCACGCATTCGCCCTCAATCTCCCGGCGGGCGGGTACACGCTGGTCGCCCGCTACGACAACGGCAACGGCCTGAACGTCATCAACGTGACCGTGCGGGCGGGCCAGATCGCACACCAGGACTTTCCGGACATCTGCAAGTAGCCGTCGCCCGGGCGAGCCCGCAAGCACTGGCGGGGGGCCGGGTGAGGATTAACACCTGGCTTGCATGGTTCCGCTGGTCACGGCGCCGGGTGATCATAGAGGCGTGAATACCGTCATCGTGGGCACCGGCCCGCTCAGCCTCGCCGAAGTCGTCGCCGTCGCCAGGAACGGCGCCGCCGTGACGATCTCAGCCGAGGCGCAGGCCGAGATCGCCGCCAGCCGCAAGGTCATCGAAGCCCTCGCGGACGACACCGCGCCGCACTACGGCGTGTCGACCGGGTTCGGGGCGCTGGCCACCAAGCACATCCCGCCCGAGAGCCGCGCGCAGCTGCAGCGCTCCCTGGTCCGCTCGCACGCCGCCGGATCGGGCCCCGAGGTGGAGCCCGAGGTGACCCGGGCGATGATGCTGCTGCGGCTGTCCACCCTCGCCACCGGCCGGACCGGCGTCCGGCTGGCCACCGCCCAGACCTACGCGCAGATGCTGACGGCCGGCATCACCCCGGTGGTGCGCGAGTACGGGTCGCTCGGCTGCTCCGGCGACCTCGCCCCGCTCGCGCACTGCGCCCTCGCCGCGATGGGCGAGGGCGAGGTCCGAGTGGCCTCCGGCGCGCTGCTGCCCGCCAGCGAGGCCCTCCAGGCGGCCGGGATCGAGCCGGTCGTGCTGGCCGAGAAGGAAGGCCTCGCGCTGATCAACGGCACCGACGGCATGCTCGGCATGCTCATGCTTGCCGCCGCCGACCTGCGCGCGCTGCTGAAAACGGCCGACGTCACCGCCGCGATGTCGGTCGAGGCGCTGCTCGGCACCGACGCCCCGTTCGCGGCCGACCTGCAGGCGCTGCGCCCGCACCCCGGGCAGGCCGCGTCGGCCGCCAACTTCCGGGCGCTGCTGAACGCCTCGCCGATGGTCGCGAGCCACAAGGGCCCCGAAGACACCCGGGTGCAGGACGCCTACAGCCTGCGCTGCTCGCCTCAGGTGCACGGGGCCGCGCGCGACACCCTCGAGCACGCGGAGACGGTGGCAGGCCGGGAGCTCGCCAGCGCGATCGACAACCCGGTGGTCACCGTCGACGGCCGGGTGGTGAGCAACGGCAACTTCCACGGCGCCCCGGTCGGCTATGTGCTCGACTTCCTCGCGATCGCCGCCGCCGACCTCGCCTCGATCGCCGAGCGGCGGACCGACCGGATGCTCGACGTGCACCGCTCGCACGGGCTCTCGCCGTTCCTGGCCGACGACCCCGGGGTGGACTCCGGGCACATGATCGCCCAGTACACCTCGGCCGGCATCGTCTCGGAGCTGAAGCGGCTGGCCGCGCCCGCGTCGGTCGACTCGATCCCGTCCAGCGCCATGCAGGAGGACCACGTCTCGATGGGCTGGTCGGCCGCGCGCAAGCTCCGCCGCAGCGTCGACGGGCTGACCCGCGTCCTCGCGGTCGAACTGCTCACCGCCGCCCGCGCCCTCGACCTGCGGGCGCCGCTGGCCCCCTCGGCCGCCACCGGCGCCGTCGTCGCGGGGCTCCGCGAGACGGCCCAGGGGCCGGGCGCCGACCGCTACCTCGCCCCCGAGATCGAGGCGGCCGTCCGCTACGTCGCCAGCGGCGACGCCATCCGCGCGGCCGAGACCGCGGCCGGCCCGCTGCGGTAGTGAATCGGCCGCCGCGGGCCCGTCCCGTGCGGTCGGCTGCGCCAGCGACAGGGTTGTCGACCTGTCGTGAGCTGCCACGGGAGTTGGCCTGCGGGCGAAGTAGTGTCATGGTGGCGGAGGGAGTCACCTCGGTCCGTTCGATCGAAAGGATTTGGTTTTTATGGAAGGCGCCCGCCCCGTCCGCGCTCCGCGCGGCACCTCGCTGACCGCACGGTCGTGGCAGACCGAGGCCCCGCTCCGCATGCTCATGAACAACCTCGACCCGGAGGTCGCCGAGCGCCCCGACGACCTCGTCGTCTACGGCGGGACCGGCCGGGCGGCCAGGTCCTGGCCGGCGTTCGACGCGATGGTGCGCACGCTGACCGAGCTCCGCGGGGACGAGACCATGCTGGTCCAGTCGGGCAAGCCGGTCGGCGTGCTGCGCACCCACGAGTGGGCGCCGCGGGTGCTGATCGCCAACTCGAACCTGGTCGGCGACTGGGCCAACTGGCCCGAGTTCCGCCGCCTCGAGCAGGCCGGGCTGACCATGTACGGGCAGATGACGGCCGGGTCGTGGATCTACATCGGCACCCAGGGCATCCTGCAGGGCACCTACGAGACGTTCGCCGCCGTCGCCGCCAAGCGGTTCGGCGGAACCCTGGCCGGCACCCTCACCGTGACCGGCGGCTGCGGCGGGATGGGCGGCGCGCAGCCGCTCGCGGTCACCCTCAACGACGGCGTCGCGCTGGTCATCGACGTCGACCCGGCCCGGCTGGCCCGGCGGGTCGAGCACCGGTACATGGATGTCGTCGCGACCGACCTCGACGACGCGCTGCGGCTGTGCCTGGCCGCCAAGCGCGACCGGACGCCGCTCTCGGTCGGTCTGGCCGGGAACTGCGCGACGGTGCTGCCGGAACTGCTCCGCCGCGGGGTCGAGGTCGACATCGTGACCGACCAGACGTCCGCCCACGACCCGCTCTCCTACCTGCCCGAGGGGGTCGCGCTCGAGGACTGGCACGACTACGCCGACGCGAAGCCGGCCGAGTTCACCGACCGGGCCCGGGCGTCGATGGCCAAGCACGTGGCGGCGATGGTCGGCTTCATGGACGCCGGGGCGGAGGTGTTCGACTACGGGAACTCGATCAGGGACGAGGCGCGGCTGGGGGGCTTCGACCGGGCGTTCGCGTTCCCCGGGTTCGTGCCCGCCTACATCCGGCCGCTGTTCGCCGAGGGGAAGGGGCCGTTCCGGTGGGCGGCGCTGTCCGGCGACCCGGCCGACATTCACGCCACCGACCAGGCGATCCTGTCGCTCTTCCCCGACAACGACCACCTGGGCAAGTGGATCAAGGCGGCATCGGAGAAGGTCGCGTTCCAGGGGCTGCCCGCCCGGATCTGCTGGCTCGGCTACGGCGAGCGGGACGTCGCCGGGGTCCGGTTCAACGACATGGTCGCTTCGGGCGAGCTCTCCGCGCCGATCGTGATCGGCCGCGACCACCTCGACGCCGGGTCGGTCGCCTCCCCGTACCGGGAGACCGAGTCGATGGCGGACGGCTCCGACGCGATCGCCGACTGGCCGATCCTGAACGCGCTGACGTCCACCGCCTCCGGCGCGACCTGGGTGTCGTTCCATCACGGGGGCGGCGTCGGCATCGGCCGGTCGCTGCACGCCGGGCAGGTCTGCGTCGCCGACGGGACCGAGCTCGCCGGGCAGAAGATCGCCCGGGTGCTGTCGAACGACCCCGGCCTCGGCGTGCTGCGGCACATCGACTCGGGCGACGCCCCGCACGGCCAGGAGACACTGGCCGAGCATGCGTCCGGCGGGGTGCGCCTGCCGTCGTAGCGGGTTTGGATGCGCCGCCGCGCGGGTTCACCTGGTTAGCAGGTTCGGGGTAGGAGGATGGGCGGCAGTGACCGCGCCGCGGCCACCACTGACCGCACCCGCCCACGGAAGGTCCCGCCCTGAACACGGTCGCCGCCGAGATCGTCTCCGCCGCCCTGCTGGTCGGCGTGCTGGCGTTCGCGGTCGTCCGGCCCCGGGACTGGCCGGAAGCGGTGGCGGCCGTCCCGGCGGCCGGGCTGCTGGTGGCGGTCGGCGCGGTGTCCCCGGCGCAGGCCTGGGCCCAGACCAAGACGCTGCTGCCGGTCGTGGGGTTTCTGGCGGCGGTGCTGACGCTGTCGCAGCTGTGCGCCGACGACGGGCTGTTCACCGCGGCCGGCGACGTCGTGGCGCGGGCGTGCAGAGGGCAGCCGGTCCGGCTGCTCGGCGGGGTCTTCGCGGTCGCCGCGCTCACCACCGCGGTGCTCAGCCTGGACGCGACCGTGGTGCTGCTGACCCCGGTCGTGTTCGCCACCGCCGCCCGGGTCGGCCTGCGGGCCCGCCCGCACGTGTACGCCACCGCTCACCTGGCGAACTCCGCCTCGCTGCTGCTGCCAGTCTCCAACCTGACCAACCTGCTGGCGTTCGCCGCCAGCGGGCTGTCCTTCCCCCGGTTCGCCGAGCTGATGGCGCCCGGCTGGCTGCTTGTCATCGCGATCGAGTACGTCGTGTTCCGCCGGTTCTTCCGCGCTGACCTGGCGGTTGCGGCGGCGCAGCCGCCGCCGACCGGGCGGCCCCGGGTACCAGGCTTCACGCTCGCGGTCCTCGCGGCGACGCTGGCCGGCTTCGTCGTCGCGTCGCTGGCCGGAGTCAACCCGGCCTGGGCGGCGCTGGCCGGCGCGGTCGTCCTGGCGGTCCGGGCGCTGACCCGGCGGACGGCCACCCCCCGCACCCTGGTGACGGCCGCCAGCCCGCTGTTCTGCCTGTTCGTCCTCGCACTCGGGATCGTCGTCAAGGGCGTGGTCGACAACGGGCTCGGCAGCGGCGCGAGCAGCGTCCTGCCGCACGGCGCGAGCCTGCCCGCGCTGCTGGCGGTGGCGGCGATCGCCGCCGTGCTAGCCTGCGTCATCAACAACCTGCCGGCCATCCTGGCGCTGCTGCCGATCGTCGCCGTCGGCGGCCCCGGGCCGGTGCTCGCCGCCCTCATCGGGGTCAACCTGGGCCCCAACCTCACCTACAC
>Ga0335072_10001931_pt1 | contig 32882 bp, 23 predicted proteins | sample Lox_Sample_21_FD_206725 | JGI IMG/M metagenome (GOLD analysis project Ga0335072, IMG submission 206725) | Soil microbial communities from Loxahatchee National Wildlife Refuge, Florida, United States - Lox_Sample_2.1 | ecosystem: Environmental > Terrestrial > Soil > Wetlands | place: USA...
TATGAACTTTGTTGGTGACTACGATGCGAACGTGCCGATAGATTCCCGAGCCGGTGTACCAACGACTGTTCGGTTGCGCTGAGTTGTCCACCCGAACCGCAAGAACGTTTCTCTTTCCCGGGATCAGGAATGAGGAGAGGTCGAATGAGAAGCTTGTATATCCATTCGGATGCGTACCAAGCACATGACCATTCAGAAAGACGGTGGCGTTCATATACACCCCGTCAAACTCAACCGAGACCCGCTTATTCAGCCAGTCTTCCCGTGCATCGAATGTCTTGCGATACCAGCCTACACCTGCGGGAAAATATCCGCCCCCGGACCCGGTCAAGTTCTTAGGATCCGGCACCCCGGCAATGCTCCAGTCATGGGGTACATCGACGTTCTGCCATGACCTATCATCGAATGTCGGCGCCTCGGCTCCATTCGGATTGCTGTTGATGAATTTCCAACCGCGATCTTCATTTGTCTGCTCCCGAGGCTGGCTCGATAACTCACTGCATTTTGCAGACGAGCACGATGGAAGGAGGAAAGATTGAACAGCAAGCAATGCGAAGATCACCAGCCGATTCTTTGCGTAGGCACTCTTAATGGTGTAGACGTTCAAAGACCCCTCTCCTGATGTGACGGGTTACCGAGAAAGCAGCTCTCCCATTCTTTTTGCGATCGTCCGAGCGGCAAAGGCAGGATTCAGACGGTACAGCGCATCCATAATCGCAGCATCGCGTCCAACGAACACATGAAACGCATCACGCTCGATCCCTCGAACAATGATCTGTGCAGCTCGACGGGGCTGCAATCCCCGTGTGCCGCCCTTACGCGCGACAGCGCCTTTGATGCTCACATTCGAATGGGTCAGGATGTTGGTTGCGACTGCACCTGGAAAAACCGTACTAACGCGCACGTTTGTGCCAAGCAACTCGGACCACAATCCTTCCGAGAGGAGTTTGACCGCTGCCTTAGAAGCCCCGTATATAGTTTGCCCGGGCACAGGAACAAAGCCGCCCATGCTCGCAATATTCACGATGTGCGCTTGCGGCCGTTGCAGTAGGTGCGGCAGGAACGCTTTTGTAACGAGCAGCGTTCCAAATAGATTGACGTTCAGAACCCGTTCAATAGCGGCAAAATCGAGATCGCTCACACGCACAAAGGGTTGTATGATGCCGGCATTATTGATGATGCAGTCCACTCGGCCGAAGCGCGCCACTATCTTGGCGGGGAGTTCTTCAACGGCGGCCCGCTCGGAGATATTCGTGACGAAGGGTTCGAACTGGGCTTGGCGGGGACCGCCCAGCCGACCTGTCTCGTCTAAGGTCGTTGCATTCACATCTATGCCCGCGACGTGGGCGCCTTTCGAAAGGAGATCGAGGACGAGCTCTCGCCCGATCCCGCTTCCGGCGCCGGTCACTACCACAACCTTGTTGGCGACTTTCATTTGACACCTCTGCGGAGAACTGATCCCTACTTCGCTTGAGTCGCGGTGAAGTCGCCGTCCACAGAATATTCAGGAACGCTGGCCGTACCTGTGATCTTGTTCTCTGCGCCTAGTTGACCATCAAACGAAACTGTCAGCGGTGAACCGTTGTACTCACTCTTGTAGGACCATGTAACTTTCTTTCCATCAACTTTTCCAGCGATGGCCACCGGCCCTTGTTCAGTCGTGCATGTTCCAGTGAGATCCGTATCCTTTTGTGCGAATGTGCAATCTAAATCGCTATCGTTTCCCGCAATGGACATGTGGACATGCCATTTGCCGGCAACGGAGACATTATCGGTGGCCGGCACTAGACCGGCCATGCACATAAGCAAGATGATCGTTTTCATGTGTGTTTCCTTTCTCGGAATGGCTATGGGAAGTGAGGTCCGAACTCGATGGTCGCTTGTGCAACTGTCTTGGGGCTTCAAGGTAATGAAGCGGATCGCGAAACTTCATTTCCTTCAAACCTGGGGAATGACGCTGAATTCTGCATGCAGAGATGCCGTTGAATCATCACCAGCCCACACGTCGAAAGTCGACGCATCCTGTATCCACGCATTCGGTGCGCTACTCCAATATGAGAGGTCATCCTTCGTGAGGGTGAATGTCACTGTCTTCTTCTCATGAGGGCGGAGAGCGATCCGTCGAAAACCTTTCAACTCCCGGACGGGTCTAGAACTGGTCCCGTACTGTTGGTGGATGTAGAGTTGAACTACTTCGTCGCCAGGAACGTCGCTGGTATTCTCGACATCCACTGCCACTTCCTCACTCTCGCCATTGTGAATGCGTTCCTTGCTGACCTGCAGGTTCGAGAACTGGAAATGGGCGTAGCTGAGTCCAAATCCAAAAGGGAATAACGGGGTACTTTCTTCGTCAAAGTACCGCTTTGCTTGATTTTCTGGTGAGTGGCTAAGGGTGTGTGAGTAGAACATGGGAACCTGTCCTACATCCCGAGTCCAGGTAAAAGGAAGCTTGCCTCCAGGAACGGCTTTGCCAAACAGTAAGTCTGCAATCGCTTCTCCACCCTTGGTGCCCGGATACCATGCTTCGAGGATGGCGGGAACGTGTTCATCCGCCCACTTTATGTTCAAGGGCCGGCCATTGAGAAGAACAAGCACCACCGGTTTCCCGGTCGCAACAACGGCTTCCAGCAACTGTTCCTGACGTCCCGGAAGGTCAAGGGAAGAGCGGGAGGCCATCTCGCCCGTCATATCCTGGGATTCGCCCAAAACCATCAGAGTCAGATCAGAGTCTCTCGCAGTTTGTACGGCATTTACGAATTCCGCGTTCGCCTGCTCCTCACCCCACTGTTGTTGCGCCTCACCTCGCATCAAGCCTGAAAATGGGGATGGAAACTTACGACTGAATTGCACACCCTGAGCATATTCGACCTCTGTATCCGGTCCGGCTTGGTCGCGGATTCCGTTCAATACAGTCACGTTCTCATTCACGTCGTTAGCAAATGTCCAAGATCCTTGGATATCCCACTTTGAATTCGCAAGAGGTCCAATCAGCGCAATCTTTTTGAAGGCAGATACCTTTAGGGGAAGTAGTCCGCCAGCGTTCCGCAACAAGACTGCCGATCGTTCTGCTGCCTTCAGTGCTGCAGTGCGATGCTCCGGATTATCAAGGATCGCTTTAGCTGCGGATTCATCGACGTACGGATGTTCGAAAAGGCCCAGCCGAATCTTGATTTCCAGGATTGGGCGAACCGCATCGTCAAGTTGAGATTCGGTGATTTGCCGCTCCTTAAGGGCCGGAGGGAGGAAAGCGCTGTAATCCCCCTTTCCGACAGCCATCTCCATGTTTACGCCCGCATCAAAGGCCCGAAGCGCAGCGTCGGGCGCATCCTTTGCGAAACCGTGAGTTTTGAGATTCTTTACTGCATCGGCGTCGCTGACGACAAACCCTTGGAAATGCCATTGATCGCGCAGCACATCATGCAGCAGCCACCGATTACCTGTAGCTGGAACACCGTTCAGGTCCATATAAGCGCTCATGACTGTTCCAACGCCGGCATTCACTGCACTATGGAAAGGAGGGAGATAGACATTCCAAAGTTGCTCATCTGAGATGTCGGCAGCTTCATAATCTCGGCCTCCCTCAACTGCGCCGTACCCGGCGAAGTGCTTCACACATGCGATCAGATGACTCGGGGCTCCCAGGTATTGCCCTTGGAAACCTTCGACTTGAGCCACGGCCATCGCGGAACCGAGATACGGGTCTTCGCCCGCGCCTTCGACGATCCTCCCCCAGCGCGGATCGCGTGCAATATCCACCATCGGAGCGAAGGTCCAATCGATTCCTACGGCTCGAGCTTCTTCTGCCGCGATCGCCTGCGCCCTTGCAACCATTGGAGGGTCCCAAGACGCGGCCATGGCGATTGGTACAGGAAAGACCGTTCGAAAGCCGTGGATTACGTCCAACCCGAACAACAAGGGTATGTGAAGTCTCGATCCTTCTACCGCGTCTTTCTGCAATTTGTTGATTTGCGCCGGGTCCGTCAAGAAGAGCACAGAGCCAATCTCGCCACTCCGGATACGCTCTTCCAACGCGTCATTAGTTACGAAGGCGAAGGTCTGGCTGAGTTGTCCGATCTTCTCGGCCGGAGTCATTTGTTTCAGAAGTTGGTCGGCTCGAACCTCAATTTGCCTATCGCTCACCGGCAAAGGGCTTTGCGCTGGGGACTCTGGGAGACTGATAAAGAAAGACAGTGCAAGCAAGGTCAACAGGAGGCTTAAGTACCTCGCGGTTCGAAGATCGGTAGTCATTTTATGTGTAGTCATCGTGTGAATCGTCTTGAGGTCTCTGTTGATCTCATCTCACCGGGTGTTCGAACTTAGTTCTTTCTTTCGAAAACGAGCCGCTGCTCGGTGTCCATGAAACTGGAGTGTCCTTCCACGAGTACGATGAGTTCCGATCGATCTTCGGATAAGAACAAACGCTGCGTTGCGACGCTGCCGAATGCAGGGATTACTTCATGAACCATCAAGGTGCAACCTTGCCAGACAGCGCTTACCTTCCCTGGCATCTCAGGGATACCGGGAAAAGGGGAAGGCACCTTAATGGCGTAGTCCTTTCCATCTGGCGCAAATTCGATGACCGTCACTGTGTCCGCCAGCGGAGTACCCGCCATCGTGGCATGAATCGAACTGTCCGTGATGGACAACAGACCATCCTTCTGCTCGATCTTCTTCGTAAGTTGGTATTCATTTGACGGGTGGTCACTACCCATGAAGCTCTTTTCAACATTCAGACTCCAGGTTCCGGTGAGGTCTTTGTTCTGCGCCATCACACTGGATCCGATCAGGCCTGTCAGAATAACCAAGATTGAAAGCCAATGTCTTTTCACCAACGCCCCCTCCAAGTTCAGCTAGCGTTTGATTTCTAACAGCGCCAAGCCATCTGGCGGCACTTCAATCGAGAGTTCCGAGGACGCCGGGCTGCCGGGAAATGGGCGCACTTCCGGGGGCGGGAGCTCGGCCGCAAGCTTGAGCTGTTTTATTTCCTCCGCCGTCGGGTATCTTGGACTCCCCATCTGCTTCCACTTCGGGAGCGCAGAGCCAACCTGCGCGTTGACATTGCTGATTTCAATGGAGCCGGCTTCCAATCCCTTGAGTTCCAGCCGAAAGCGCTTCGTTCTTCCATTCGATTGGTTGGAACCGCCTGTCGCGCCTAGCGGATTTCCATTGGCCACATTTCCCGCGCTGGTTGGTATCAAATTCCACAGCAGGACTCCCGCGCTGCCATCCGGCTGCAGTGTCGCCATGAGCGGTCCCGGATCAGATTGCACAAGAGTGTCACCGAGTTTGTGAAGCATCGCGAATGCATGCAGTGAAGGTCGGGCTATTCCCCATTGGTCGGTCAGCCCAAACGTCTGGTTAAAAATACCGCTCGGCACTCCGCCTTCTTCGAATACGTTGCTGAAGGTCCAATAGGACATCGCTTCAGTAAGCCCGATGCAATTCTTGATTGTCTCGGCAATGAACGCCGGGTTCTGCGAACTCCACTCGGTGAGCCAGATCGGTAGTTTGGGCGTCTTGGACGATTCGACCTGATGCTTTACGAGTTCCAGGCCGCGCGGGATCACTTGTTCGAATGGATATAGGTGATCCTGGCCAAAGATATGCTTCTGGGGATCGTCCGGGTACACATGAGTGCTGACAAAATCGAGAGGAACGTCCTGCCGAACGCAATATTGAATGAGGTCCGGTATCCAATCTAGCTGCGCCGTCGCAGGGCCTCCGATCGGAATTCGCCTGTCAACTGCTTTTACTGCCAAAGCAGATTGGCGGTAGAGCTCGAAATATTGTTCTTGGGATCCAGCCCAGAAAGAAATGTTGGGTTCGTTCCAGACTTCAAATTTCCAGCCCGCCACCTCGGCGATCCCATACCGCTTTACACAGTGATCCGTAAAGGCGAAGACCATATCATGCCAGTCCTGCCAATTGGTGGGAGGCGAGACATTGCCCTTGTAGGCAAAAATCCTGTTGGCACTGCTTGCAAAAGCTTCCGGCATGAAGCTGAGTTCAACAAACGGCCGAACTCCGTGATCGAGCATGAAGTCATAGATCTGGTCGACATAGAGGAAGTTGAAGCTGGCTGATCCGTGAGCAGCAATTCCCATCTCATCATCGAAAAGGCCATGGCAGCGCACAGACTGGATCCCGGTCTCGCGACGTACACGCAGCAGGTCCTGCCTCCACTGGTCCCGAAGGCCGACTACCGTACGATCAGACCCTGCCGCTTTTTCCCAGTAGTGTGGAAGAGAACCCGTTCTGGTCTGGAAATCGATGGTTAAATGAGTTGCTTCATCCTGCGTTCCCGGCAGCATTTCAGCTCGAAGCTGCCGGGTCATTACAGCAGCCCCAGCAGCGCTGGCCCCTGTTAGAAATTGTCGCCTGTCGAACACTGTGGGCTCCTGATCAGTGCCGACCGCAGTCGGCACTGACTGTTGTTGCAGTTTGTTGTTACTTGGTGGGATTCGTGCGTCTGAGCTGATCGCACTAATAAATGAGCTTCAAAGCAAACTGGAACTGCCTTGGATTCACATTTGGCGTGGTTGAGCTGATGACTCCAAAGCCGCCAGCGGCTGTCGGAATGTCACCAGGGAGCAAACCTACTTTAGATATTGGCGTTGCGGCAGTGTGCTCCGGTCCCGGTGTCCAAGAAGTTATTGCATTTCCCGGACCTGGGAAGTTCGGCGTGTTCGAAATGTTGTAAGCCTCTGCGCGGAACTGGACCAAGAACTTCTCAGTCACGTTGAAATTCTTGAAGATCGACATGTCGGCTCGCCGCTGGTGCGGTCCATAGAGAGCGCCGTTTTTTTCGTCGCCGGGTGTGCCAGCCGCCTGTGGCGTGAAAGCAGAAAGATTCAGCCAATTGTTGATGCTCCCGCCGGGACTTCTGTAAGAGACGCCGGGCACCAGGTTTGGCCGATCACCCGTGTTCGGGCTGAGGGTAGGGAGGTTGATTTGCGGAACGCCATTCGAATTGGAGTATTCATCAACGACCGCGAAGGAGTTGCCGCTCTGCCAGAAGATGATGAAATTTGCCTCCCAACCCTTTATCAGTACCGCTTTCCCACCAGAAGCCGATTCGCCAAATGGAAGCTTGTAATTCCAATTAGCTGAGAAACGGTTCCGCACATCCACAGCGGAGTTGCCGTAGTCGTAGTGAGGATCGGTGGCGATCTCCCCTGTGGCTCCGCCTTGGGCGCTCCCGCTGATGGCATCGCTTAAGCCGTGCGCCCAGGTGTAATTTGCATTGAGTGAAAGCCCTTTGGTAAATCGCCGCGCGAACACTGCCTGCAAGGCGTAGTAGTTGCTCGTGCCCCACGGTGCGTCCACTTGGATTTGGCCAACATTCGGGAGTGTCGAAGCGGTCAGCAGGGCCGGCGGCGCGGGCGGACCCTGCGTCGCGTCATTCGGATACGGACCGTTGGGCGCTGGCACATTAATGTAAGGCTGGAAGAGTTGATGCCTACCCAACTCGCCAACGCCTCCGACAGTGATCACATTTGCGCCGATTTGTTGCTGCACCATCAGGTTGAACTGTTGTACGTAGGCGGTGTTGAAATCTTTGGGCAGATAAGTCAATGAACCGGACAGGTTGGTTGTAGAAGAAGCTGTTGGTATCGGCAGGGTGGGCCACGGGAACGGTCCGAACCCCGGGTACGGGAGCGGGGAGCACGGGAAACACGAGGTGTTGTACTGGTAAGGCGGATTAGCGGCTTGAATCTGTCCCTGAATCGCCAGTGGATAGAAGCTGATGCCGTAGCCGCCGCGCACTACGGTTGCCTTGCCGATGGACTGCGAAAAACCGACACGCGGGGCGAAGTTTGCGTAGTTGGTGTCAACTCCTATCTGAGGGTCCTGTGAGCCTAGAATGATGGCTCCGTTATTCGTGACTGTGTTGTACTCAAAGTTCGCATACCGGTTATGGGCTTCCGTGATCGGGTCGTATATGTCGTAACGAATGCCCAAGTTCAATGTCAACGTGCGAGTCAGGCGCCAGTCATCCTGCCCGTAAACTCCAAATTCGGAGGCGCGATAGCCTGGCTGAATCAGCGTGTTGCCACGATAGTAGCCGATGGGAAGCCCGTAGAGCAGGTCTTGCAGCGAGTTCCCGGTGACCCCTTCGAAAAACACCCAACCGAGAGGATACGAGCTTTGGAAATAGTTCAATTGCCGGCGCGTGAACTGAGCTCCGGCTTTGATGTTGTGGGCACCGTGTGTCCAGGTCAGCGAACCCATGTATTGGAACGTATTGTTCTTGTCGAGAATGGGCAGATAGAACGAGTCGCCAAGACCAGCGTAGCCTTGTTGAATGAAAAGGAGGGGCGTGAGACCAGTGGTCTGTGGCGCATCCGGAGTATTAGCGTTCACCAGGCCGATAGCGGAAGAGACATTCTTACCTTGGTTGAGATTGCCTGTCTCGATGTCGATCCGCGTATAGCCGGCCTTGAGTTCCATCACAAGGTTTGGCGTAAGCATGTGGACATAGTTGAACTGAGCATTGTGCGCTTTCGTGGTTGACGTACCGGGAAATGAGAAGAAATTGCCACCTGGCTGGATGGTCGTTCCTGCTTCAGAAACAGACGGAAAGGCGCCCGGCACCGAAGTGCTGATGTTGTTGTAGGAATATCGCCCGAATAGCAAATCGCCATTCTTGAAGTTTTGGTCGATCCTGCCATCCGCGGAGAGTGCATACTGTGTCTTGTGGGGGGCGGCGATGAAATTGTTGACCAATCCCGCTCCCGGTACGTTCGGTTTGGGATACATCTTCAGGTAGGCTAGTCCGACTGCGCTGGCATAAGCTGCCGGAACGGGTCCTCCGCCGTTGTCGCTAAAGTCATAAACGCCGGTCGATGTCTTGCAATCCGACGCGTAACCCTGCTCCTGGCAAGTTGGCACCGTCAACAATCCAGTGGACTGCCCGACAATGTTGCGGTTGTCCTCAGCGTCGCCAAAGAAGAATGTCCGATTTTTGACGATGGGACCGCCGATACTGCCACCAAATTGGTTTTGCCTGTATTCGGGCTTAGCAACTCCGCTGGCAACCGTTGTAAAGTAATCCCGCGCATCGAAGATGTCGTTGCGGAAGAACTCATAAGCCGTGCCGTGAAGATCGTTCGCGCCGGCCTTCGTGATTATGTTGACCACGGCGCCAGCGCTCCGCCCGATTTCGGCATTGAATGCGTTGGTATCCACCTTCACCTCAGAGATGGCGTCAATGGACGGGCGAACTCCCAGAAATCCTTGTTCGCGCTCGTTATTGTCCATCCCTTCAATCATCTCGTTGTTGAAGAGGTCAGATTGCCCATTAGCCGAGACGACCGATGATTGCCGCCGATCATCGGGGCGGGTGCCCGAACCGATTGCATTGGGCTGTCCAGCGGTTACGCCCGGCTGAATCTGTACCAAATTCACGAAGTTTCGTCCATTCAGCGGCAGATCTTGCACCGCCTGCTCTGTCACAACGCTACTAACAGAGGAACTGTCAGTCTGCAGCAGTGGCGGCGCCGAAGTCACCTGAATCGTTTCTTCAGCAGCGCCTGCTTGCAACACGCCGTTTTCGCGTGCTCGGTCTCCTGCCGCTAATGCGACGTCAGCATATTCCACCTTCTTGAAGCTTTTTGCTTCAATCACCACTGAATAGTGCCCCGGGGGCAGCAAATTGAATATGTAGTCACCCGATTCGTTCGATTTTGTCGACGAGCTGACCCCAGTGGCCAGATTTTTGATCGTAATCGTGGCCCCAGGAACGATAGCGCCCGAAGCGTCTGTGACAGTGCCCAAGACATCTGCCGTCGTCAATTGGGCTGAGACATTGACCGTCAACGCACCAAAGAGCAGGGTGCTGAAGATGGCCGCTACGATGGCAATACGGTTCTCTTGCATCCACTGGCAATGGAAAAACGCCTTCAATCGAAACTTCATGTGGTTCTGCCTCTCAACTCTGGGGGTTCAAAGACCCCCAACTTGAAACGGCCCCACGCTAGAAGAGCTGCAAATGCCCTGTGAAGGTCTTGTACAGTACCGTCACGCTATTAGGTTTTTTGTCAGCGATTTGCAAGGAGAGGAACCCGTATCGTACGTGTGTACGGTACGGGGCAGCCAACACTTTCGTCGCAAAACTCGGACGGTGGAGGCTTTCCGTCGCCATGACAAAATTGACAGCGGGTGACCCTGAATGTTTTCATTGCTCAAAGTCTAGGATCGACAAGACTAAGCTCCTTGAGATTGAGTGATTTGACGCCAAAGCGCAGCGGTTTTCAGCGCAGGAGCGGGAAATGCGTGGGACGGGAACCTCTTTTCGAGAAGGAATGGACAAAAGCTCGTGGAGTTCAGAGCAGCGCAGTGCTGTCCTAACGGAGGCCGACCGGATTCTGGCGGATCCTTCTTTCAAAAAGAGCCGACGTTGTGTGGTCCTGTTTCGAAGGCTTGTCGAACATGCGCTGGAGGGTGGCGACGAGGACGGGATTAAGGAACGAACGCTAGGAATCGAGGTATTCGGACGCGAAGCAACCTACGATACAAATACCGATCCCATCGTTCGGATGGCCGCAAATGAAATCCGAAAACGGCTCGCTCAGTATTACCACTCCACCAATCGCCATCACGAGGTCTACATTGCTCTAGAGCCTGGCAGTTACATGCCTCGTTTCGATTTTGGTCTTCGATCGGTCCCTGTAGAACCAGAGCCCGAGTCGTTAGTAGACATCGCGCTCCTGCAAGATGCAGCAGAAGAGGTGCACGGCCCGGAACTGGTTGGGAGTGAGTCGGACCGCTTACCCGAACGCAAAAGCTTCCCCAAAAAGACGGTGGGGGCACTGCTTTTAGTTTGTACGTTGGCACTAGCCGGCGTCGGAGCTGTGAACTGGGCGAACTGGACCGCCCCCCTTCGCTCAAGCCAATACCTACTATGGTCTCCTTTGCTGAAAACGCCGGGGACAGTTGCTGTTTGCATCCCTGACCTTTTGCCGATCCAGTTCAAGGACCAGGATTGGGCGCACATACTCGCTTCTATGATCGCTGGCAATCCGCCACCTAACCTGCAGGTGGATCCTAACGCGAGTCCATCTACTCCCTTTGTTGATTCCGAAGTGTCGGCGCGGATATCGGCGTTGGTGAATTCCTATGGAAAGCAGTTTAAGATCACTCGAAGTTCTGAGATGACGTTAGAAGATTTTCGTCACGAGCCAGTCGTTCTGGTTGGCGCTTTTGACAATTTCTGGACGATCACGCTGCTTTCGAAGCTGCGCTACCACATTCAAATTGACCCGAACACCAAAGAAGAATGGATCGAAGATGAGCAGAACCCCACGATGCGCAACTGGAAAGGTAGCGGAAAGCTTCAATATTCCGAATCCTCCGTGGACTTCGCGTTGATCACTCGAATGTGGGACAAGGACACCGGCACTTGGATCATGTCGATTGGTGGGTTGGGGTTACACGGAACTGAAGCTGCTGGCGACCTGCTCACCGATCCACAGTACTCCCGAGAACTTCCAGATGCCGTTCGCACCGGCGCAAAGAACATACAAATCGTGCTCAAGACTACCGTGATCTCGGGGCATACCGGTGCACCGCAGATAATCGCCGCTTACACGTGGCAATAGCCGAAAGCGGACAGGTCTCGAGTTTCGCTCGTCTTTAAGGCGATTTCGCCTTACGGATCTGACTTCCGGAGGGCGGCCCCGCGGAAATAGACCCTCTATATTGCAGTCGCTTGCCGATTCGTCCCCCCACGTAAACAAAAAGCTACCGATTGATACTTTGGGAGCATGTGAGGTGTTATGTGCCGCATCTAGTATCTCCTCCGATTGACAAATCCATGTCCAGCCGTATCCAGAATCGTGGACGTTTTCGCGCGGTTTGTAGGTGGCGGAACTGGGTCAATGGAAAGGTTTGCACTTGGAGGGTATACGCATGCTGAACACAAGAAAGCTGCAGCAGATTGCAGCGATAATTGCGCTGGGTGTCCTGGCGATCGTCGCGAAAGCCCAGAATACATCCGGCACCCTTGTTGGGCGCGTCACGGATCCCAACGGGGCAGCAGTTGTCGGAGCCAAGGTAACCGTCACAAATGTCGCAACGCACGAAATTCGTACTGCAACGACCAACGGAGTTGGCGACTACACGGTATCACTTTTGAATCCGGGCACATACGATCTAGCAGTCTCTGCTGCCGGTTTCAAGTCCGTTACGGAAAACGGCGTTGCGCTCAACGTCGATCAGACCGTGCGCACAAACATTTCCTTGGTGATCGGATCGGCAAGCGCAACTGTGACCGTCATCGCGGATGCGCTAGCTTTGGACACCGACGATGCATCTGTTGGGGAGCTTATCGACAGCAAGGATATCGATGATCTTCCGCTTTACGGCCGTAACTTCCAGGACCTGATGTTCCTGTCGCCTGGAGCGGTTAACAATCCTGGTGGCGAGCAATCTACCTACCGAATTACGATCAGCGGCACCGGGATCAGTTCGGTGAGCATCGGCGGATCGCGCGGTTCCTCGGAAGGTTATACAGTCGACGGTACGACCATATTGGATATTGGATACGATACGCCTGCCTTTGGTCCATCCCTAGATGATATTGGTCAATTCAATGAACTCACCAAGAGTTATTCTGCGGCCTACGGCTACAGCCTGAACCAGATCAATGTCGTCAGCAAGTCCGGGACGAACAACTACCATGGCTCAGCGTTCGAGTATTTGCGCAACAATTATGTCGACGCAATCGCGCACGGCACCACGATCACTTCAACATCCACAATTCCAACGCTGCGCCTTAACCAATTTGGATACTCATTGGGTGGCCCGGTGCGAATCCCCTGGCTCTATAACGGTAAGAACAAGACATTCTTTTTTGCTAATTACGAAGGTTATCGCCAAACCACTGGCGGAGGGAGTGCTGCGCCGGCTTCAGTTCCCACGTCTGATGAGATGAGCGGCAAATTTGATACGTCCGTTTTGGGAAAGTTTACCGCGGCACAGGCCGGCACGTCAGGATATACGCAGTGCGGCCATACCTACCACACCGGCGACGCGCATCCCCTCTTCAATCCTTGGGATCCGAATGGCTGTCCCTTCACGGCGGCAGCGGACGGGAGCTACACCATCCCCTCTAGCCTCATCTCGAATCTGGGCAAACTGATCATGCGTGGGGGGCTCTATTATCCATCTGGCCCGAATGTGTCGGGCGCAACAACCCCCTTTAACAATTATCTCTACAGCTCAAATAGCTATCTGAATTTTGATCAGCAAAACTACCGAATCGATCAGAGCATCGGCTCGAAAGATCAAATCTTTTTCCACGCAGTCAAACACGATGAATCAACCAGTGGTACCTCCGACGTTCCCGTGAATGGTACTTTTCAGGAGCAACCGGCACGGCTCTATACCATGACGGAAACGCACGTTTTTTCGCCTAACTTTACCAATCAGTTCCGCCTCGGGTTCATGGAAGCGCTTTATAAAACGGGCCCAAATGCGACGATCACCGAGGCGGATTTTGGTTCACTCAAATGGCCTGATGCGTTTCTGCCCTCGTCGGGCGAAGGCTATCCGCGCATTGAGTACGATAGTAGCCCCTTGAATGACGGATACACCTACGGGGGCGGCGCAGCCTTCACCGGCGCATCCGCCTTTAGCGACGACTCCATCTGGGATCTTGGTGAGTCCGCAATCTGGAACGTCAAGCGCCATACGCTCAGCTTCGGCTTCGGGGGCAGGAGAATTCACCTCAATCTTAATCCTGGAGACGCCGCTCTGGGCCGCATCAACTATAACGGAGAATACTCCGGCGATAATTTTGCAGACTCCTTGCTGGGAGCCTCACCTGGGATCGCCATATCCGAACTCGGTCCTCTGTCAAATCCATCCCAGGGACCGGAGGCGCACCTGCACTTCACTTGGTGGGCGCCATGGGTCGAGGATGACTGGAAGGTCAACGATAAACTGACCCTAAACCTGGGTCTTCGCTACGAGTACCTTGCGACCCCATTTGAGGAGCAAAACTTCTTCATTTGGCCTGACTTCAGCGCGCCCGGCGGAGCCCTCTATATGGCCAACCCGACAATCGTCAAGAAATTCGGCGGTGTGAACCCACTTGCTCCGAGCACCGGGCTTTACGTATCGCCGCCCAATGGGGAGCGCGGGCCGGGACCTGCTCAAAAGAATGACTGGTCTCCTCGGCTGGGCTTTGCCTACCGTCTTGACAACAAAACAGTGCTTCGCGGCGGCCTAGGCAAGTATTTTGATACCGTTGAGGACAACGAATTGCAGGCCAGCAGCGCCGGCGTTTATCCGGCCGTTGGGGGCGTGTCCACCGGCACCGATGCTGGACTCTCCTACCCCCCGCTTTTCAACACAAATAACTTACCAACAGGTTCCACCTCCGCACCGATCGGTCTCTCCAACCTTGGATTTATCCAGATCCAGGGAGACCAATATAAAAATCCCTATTATCTGGCCTGGAACCTTGGTGTTGAGCGTGAACTGCCTTTGCAGAACAAACTCATTGTCGATTATGTCGCTAGCCACGGAACTGACCTCTTCTCCCGATTCAACCCCAATGCGCCTGTGCAGTGCATCGCTATCAACGGGTGCACGGTCACGGCAAACACTCCCGCAACTGTACCGGTCGCGAATCGTGTACCCTATGCGAATCTTGGCACCCTGATATATGCCGGCTTTGACGGATTTTCGAACTACAACGCATTGAATGTCGAATTGGAGCATAGGACTAGCGACATGGATCTGATCGCGGCCTACACCTGGTCGAAAGAACTCGACACTAAGTCTGGCGTGGCCGGATTCGGAGGGGACAATGCTGGCTGGGCTGGCCCGCAGGACGGGCGCAATATCCCAGCCGAGTACGGTCTCGGCAACTTCGATGTTGGCCAGGAGCTTCGGATCACGCTGGCTTACAACCTTCCTTTTGGCCGCGGCAAGATGTTCGCGAACAATATTCCCTGGGCGCTCGATGAAGCCATCGGCGGATGGCAGTTTTCTACCGAGACCTTTTTCCAGGGAGGATTGCCGTTCACGGTCACCGCAACCGATGAACAGGGGGCGAATAACACATTCTCGGAAAGGGCGAATCTCAACCCAACTCCGGCTGGTTTCCACAAATCGCTCAAACAGTGGTATAGCTACGATCCAACTCCTGGCTCAACTGACGCCACGTTTACGCAACCGCTTCCTGGTTACTACGGAAACGAGCGGCGCGACTACATCCGTATGCCGGGACAGATCGGTTCCGATATCTCCCTCTCCAAGAAGTTCCCTATCTGGGAAAGCGCGAATTTCGCCCTGCGGTTTGACGGGTTCAATGCGTTCAATCACTGGAATCCAGGAGAGCCGGGGAACTACGGATTAACAGGAACCGCGGTGGGAGAGATCTTCCCGTACAACACACAAGGCGCCGCCCGAATTTTGCAAATCTCGGGCCGGGTTACCTTCTAACTTGGTGGTGGACCATATCAAACGGGAGCGTGTCTCTGACACGCTCCCGTTTGTCTGCACCGGGGTCGAAATCGCACTTTGTATATCTTTCGAACAGATATAAGGCACGACGCATTTCGGGAAATGTGAAGATTTGGTTGTCCATGCACAAATTGTCAAACCTGATGAATCCAAAGCGGACGTTTACTTTTCGTATGCAGGAAATGGTTCGCGTTGGTGACGGTTTACGGGTATCGATTGTTGTTCTTTGCGCTTGTCTATCGACACCCGTTGCCTCGCGTAACGCTTTCTGCCAGACAGCACAGGAGGCGCAAGCTGTTCTCGAGCGCAAAGACTACAAGACTGCCGAGGAGAGCTATCGAAAACTACTCATCGGTCAGCCGAATTCGCCGGAGCTTTGGACAAATCTCGGAATCGCCCTCCAAGCAGAGGGCAAATCGACGCCCGCGATCCAAGCCTTTCAGCATGCCCTCCGGTTGCGTTACTTACCCAATGCCTATGCTCTTCTTGCCGAGGAAAAGTGCAAGGTTCGCGATCTGAACGGGGCACGACCGATGCTCTCGCGCATTCTGCGCGAGCAAAAAGTAAATGGTCGACTGATTGCCGTGGTGGCGCCCTGTTATCTCGAGCTCGACGAACCACTGGAATCGATCGAAGTCTATCAGCAGTTGATGGATCAACCATTTTTCCCTGACGATCTGGCGCGAATCCAATTGATCAGGTCTTATCTCAAGGCAGCGCAACATTTCATGCGAGAACTAGAGGCATCGCCTGAAGGGGTTGAGTATATTCGGGCAATCCAAATCGCCAGGGACTCCGGTTCCACGGACGCACGCTCCGCATATTCGTTGGCTGAGCGCTCGTCACCGTATTTCAAAGCAGATCTTAACTTTCCTCGGGCATTGAAGGTGTGGCAAGGCCATCCAAAGGACCCTGCACTGCTTTATCAAATGAGCGTCCTCTCTGGGGAGGAAATTCTCAAGCAGGTCAACTTCTGCGAGAACCGGTATCAAAGCTCTCCCTATTTCGAACAGTTTCGTGCCGACGCCATCGCCAATCAGCACCATCTGGACGAAGCGTCGGCGATGTATCAGTTGTTGATAGAGCGCTACCCGCAGCTACCCGAACTTCGCTATAGCCTGGGCATGCTCTATATCGAGCAGGAACAGTGGTCCAAGGCGCTGGCCGTGTTTCGGGAGCAACTTTCGGACCATCCAAACGATGAGCGGACGGCTAATCGCGTTAGTCAATGCCTGATCAATCTACAGCAATATCAGGAATTGCGATCGTTTCTCCATCCCTGGGTAGAGAGAGAGAATTCTCCGCTCTGGGCTCACCTCGATCTCGCCACTGTCTTTGAGAGAGCCGGCCTTCCCAGTGACGAGATTAAGGAATTGATGGCTGCGGAAAAGGAAAGCCCAGATGATAGGAGCATTCATTTCAGACTTCTGACACTCGATCGAAGAGCAGGCGACCAGGTGGGAACTGCGTACGAAGCCAACGAGCTGAAGAGACTTCAAGCGCAAGGGGCGCATTCCCAATGAACAGACTGTTCAGTGCATCGTCGATGGTTTGCCAATTCACGAGTCCGATCTTCGAGAAGTGGCGGTTTGATGGATCTCAAAAGATGTGCCAAACGGATCGCATAAAAGAACAGAATGCTACTTAAGTTACATGCACGTTGTCTCCTCCAAGGAATAGAGTTCGATGCAAATTGTGCAGAGAACGTCCGTGCTTCAAAGCAAATGATTTAACCGGCTGCTCGAATCGACTTCTTCAATGGAGAATGACCATGTTGATGCGAACCCATGCGACTTGGCGAACGATCCACTCCGAAAGTGTTCAACATAACGATTACCGGATCGCTGAGTGGACAAGAGTAGCCCTACTCCTTCTGCTAACGAGCGTTGCGGCAAGACTTAGCGCTCAGACAGTCACCGTCAATTTTTCCAGTGCTGTGAACTCGGCTGGAAGCCCGCTCATGTTCGGAGCCTCGAACGAGCCAAATCCGGCCGATCAATCTACTGTGACTCCGATGTTCTGGAGTTCCGGTCTGAGGTTTGAACGCGGCACCATTCATACCGACCAGGTAGTTCCCAGCAGTACTACAATCTCGGCCTACATGGCCGAAATGCCCGATGGCGTTGGCAGTTATGTTTCCGGAAGCGTAGCCGATCCGTCGACCTGGAACTGGGTTCCGCTCAGCTGGGCAACCTACGCGAAGGCCCAGGGTATGACAACAATGGCCGACATGCTCTTTGTGCCGAAATGGTTATCGTATGACGACACCAATGTCAGCACCGCTCCCGTGAACAATTGGGATAGCTTGGGCATCGTGTGGGAAGACATTGTCACAAAGATTGTTAAGCATGAGTTGACGGCTTGCAATGGCGGTGCCTGTCTAAACTACCTTGAAATCCTCAATGAGCCGACCTGCGGCTTTTTAAACGTGGGCTCCGGGGACACCAGTTGGTCCAGCGAAGCACAGGCAGCGGATTACTACTACTTCTACGCAGCTACGGCAGCGCACGCTGCGGATTCCACGCTCATTCTTGGCGGTGATGCGGACTGCAACAACGGGCCATCCAGTTGGGGAGATTTGCCAACTATCATCGAAGACTCAACAATCAAGTCGGAAGGGCTGCTGAAATTCGCCTCGTATCACGACTATACGCCTGACGAAGCAGGCGACAACATCGGGGACCTCTCCACGCTCTTGTCGGACAACAGCTATAGCGGTTTACCGATCTTCCTCACCGAGTGGAACTACACCTATACGAATGGAACCACTGATCCCCACGTAGTCGGAGACGAGGCAGCCACCTATGTGGGTGATCAATTTATCTTCTTCAGTCAGCAGTCGCAGATGAAGGGGACTGCGCTATACACGATGTTGCCGAACAACGTGGATGCGAGCTCTTACGAAGATTGCACGGGTTGCATCATCACCCAGGGACTCTATAGCGTAAGCGGCAGCACTTACACGCTCGCCAACCAGATGAGGACATATCGTCTCATGGCGGTGGATCTGGGGCTTGGGGCTGGAACGTTCAGTGCGTTCCCTGCAACGCTCTCCGGTCTTAGCAGCAATGATTACGCATTGGGATATACAAATTCGGTCCACAATGTCGCAGCAGTGATCGTCAACGACGCCGCGGCCACGACGGCAGCGATCAAGCTTGAAAATATCGACGCATCCGGCTGTACATACACGGTGTATATCTACTACGCCGACACTGGCTCGAACACAGCGACTTCACCGGCTTCAACGCTAACCGACCAGTGCATCACAAGCGGTACGATGACGCTGTCTAGCCTGTCCTTGCCTGCCTACTCGGTCACAGGCATCATCATCAATTAGAACACTGAGGGCAGAAATCGTTGGAACTGATCGTGAATATTCGGTTCTTGTCCTCGCACTATGAAGTGCAATGCTGCAAATGCATCGAGAACCATCGAGTAGTGTCCCACGAGTCATTCTCAAACCGGGCTGTGCAGGCGACCGCATTGTGAACTGTTCGAAGAATCGTGAACGCAAAGCGGTCCTGAAGCAATCTGTGTAATTCCCACAAGTTGATTTACGAAGCAGGGAGCAAAGAGATCAGGTGGAAAGAATAATGTTAGCTTGGCATCATCCTGGCAAAATAGCTGCATTTGCGATTGTCGCCTTGGTAACCGCGACATCGCATTCTCAGAGGCCATCTTCTGGAGAGATAAGGCCAATCGTAATCAAAGCGGACCTGACACAGTCCGATGCAAATCTGAAGTCGGACTATATCGGCGGAGATGAGGAATCAAAGACCGGAGACAAGATCGGAGTGGATGCGCAATATCTGACCTATAACGGCCGACCGTGGCTACCAGTGATGGGTGAATTTCACTTTTCCCGATACCCAGAAGATGAATGGGAAGACGAAATCCTCAAAATGAAGGCCGGTGGCGTGCAGATCATTTCGACCTATGTAATCTGGATTCATCACGAGGAACTTGAAGGACAGTTCGATTGGAGTGGTCAACGCAACCTCAGACAATTCGTAGAACTATGCAAAAAGCACGGAATGTACGTTTTTCTTAGGATTGGCCCATGGGTTCATGGCGAGGTCAGAAATGGTGGGCTGCCTGATTGGGTGCTTAAGGAAACGAATCCACGCGAAAACGATCCTCGATATCTAGCCTTAGTAGACAAATTCGATTCGGAGATTGTAAAGCAGGTGAACGGACTGCTCTGGAAGGACGGCGGACCTGTTATCGGAATTCAGATCGAAAATGAATATTCCAACCGTAAACCGGGCGGCGGAGCAGCCCACATCTTAGAGCTCAAGCATCTTGCTCGGGAGAATGGGCTTGACGTTCCACTATATACGGTTACGGGGTGGGACAATGCGATCTATCCGGAGCAGGAGGTTCTGCCCGTATACGGTGCCTATGCTGGCGCGCCTTGGGACCCGTCCAATAAACGATTGCCTCCAAGCGAGGCGTACCTTTTCCGGTTCGGAAGTCGCGTAAGCGGCAATATGGGCGCGATACCCGGATCAACGTTTGCTTCCTCAAAAGACGATCCTAGCGTGGGTCAGTCGTACCAGACGCCATTTTTGACGGCTGAAGTCGGCTCGGGCCTAGAGGATACGTATCACCGTCGTCCGATTGTAAGCGCAGATGATGTCACGGCTATTCCAGAAGTGCTTGTCGGATCGGGTGCAAATCTACTTGGCTATTACATGTTTCATGGCGGAGAGAATCCTGACGGGAAAAGAACGACATTGAATGAATCGCGTGCTACCGGGTATCCAACAGACGTTCCTGTCAAATCGTATGACTTTCAGGCACCTTTGGGAGAGTTCGGCCAGGAGCGGCCTTCCTACGATAGTTTGAAGTTATTGAACTACTTTCTCAACGAGTTTGGCTCCCTGCTCGCTCCGATGAAAGTGTTCCCACCTGCTGATGTACCTAGAGACTCTTCGGATTTCGCCACTCCGAGGGTCTCCTTGAGAATGTCCAAAGAGGGAGGGTTTCTCTTCGTCAATAACTATGTAAGAGGCGCCTCAATGCCCGAGCGCAAGAATTTCCAGATCGAGGTTGAGTCGGAAGGAAAGTCGATAAGGGTTCCGGACAATGGCGTCGATATACCTTCCGGATCCTACTTCATCTGGCCAGTGGGCATCGAGATCGGAGGATTCCACCTCAACTACAGCACTGCTGAACTATTCGCCAAAACTGATGCGCAAGACTACGCCACATATTTCTTCTTCGCCGTGCCAGGCGTACCACCGAGCTTCTCATTTTCAGATTTGGCCTCTACCTCGATTGCAAATACCTCCGGAAGGGTTGAAACCCAGAAGGGACGCACAGTTATTTCGCACTTTGCGCCGGGTGAAGGGGGCGCCTTCGAGTTGCTGCCTCGTGATTCAAGCAAGCACATTCGGATTGTTCTATTACCACGTGATCAAGCTGAGAAGCTGGTGGCGGTAACCATTGACGACGGAACTCATCTGATCAGCTCCACTGCAGAAGTATTTTCTGACGGCGACAAGCTGTACTTGGAATCAACTGCCGGGCCGCACATCGAATTTGGGATATATCCTGACGTTCGATCCATTTCGGCTGGTGACCACGCTATTAGGAAAATGGGCAACCAAGGAGTGTTTAGCGTCTATAGCTCCGATCTGCCTCTACGCCATGTAGCTGTGGAAGTGACTCCCTCAGTGACACGCTTCAATCAAGAATCTGTGAAGTTACTTAGCAGTGTGGATCGAACGATGAGTCCTCAGAGTCCTCCATCAGATTCTGTTTTCAGCGTTGTACGGCATTGGCAGATCCAAGTTCGACCCTTGTCACTAGATAGTTTGAGCAACATATTCCTGGATATTTCGTACAAGGGAGACGTCGCGCGATTGACTGCGGGCGGCAAACTTCTCGCCGACAACTTCTACAATGGCAAACCATGGGTAGTTGGTATCCCTCGTTTTATTCCTCAGTTGAAAGATGGCTCCCTCATTCTTACGATTGCGCCTCTCACGCCTGACAACGACATTGTCTTTGACGATTCCGCAAGTAAGAATAAGTCTCAGAAGCCCGTTGCCTCCGTTGAACGCATCACGGCAGTGCCTCAATATCGACTAGTTGTTAGTACCAAATGAGAGAGTCCGAAAATGCTCTGCGTTGTTGAGGATGAGGGGAGGATGGAAGGCATGGAAAGGGTAGCTGGAGTCGTGGAGATAGATCGGACGGATGATACGCATGAAGTCGTAATAGCCTTTCCACTAACGAAGTCCGACGTCAACGGGTTGGCGAGCATCGTTCTTCAGCCGCGACATGCACGTTACTTGGCCAATTTACTATTAGAAAACGCAACTTATGCCGAGGCTGAGGCGGCCGGTCGCATACCCGAAAGTAGACACTATCGGCGGAAAACAACGTAAGGAAATCGAGGTTCATAGGTGCGCGAGACCGCGTCTCAAGGCAGCGATGACCGCCTGCGTGCGGTCGGTGACTTCCAGGCGGGCGAGGATCGCACCCATGTGCCTTTTTACAGTAGGTTCCGCGATGCCAAGGGCATCACCAATCCGCTTGTTTGAAAAGCCCTTGACTACCATAGAAAGTACTTCCTTTTCACGCGGTGTTAAATCGGAATCGGGGTGGCGCAGATCCAGTGTCTTCGCTATCGGTCTGGGAATATAGTGCCCGCCTCTGTGCACTTTGCGTACAGCTTCGATCAAAATGCTGTGGTCCATGCCCTTCACAATGTAGCCTGAGGCTCCAGCTGCCAGCGCTTGGTGAATATCCTCGTCTCCCTCCAGGTTCGTTAGAACGACGATTTTCGCTTGCGGAAATGTAGATCGCAAGGTCCGGATTACATTCAATCCGCTTTCGTCGGGTAGTCCCAGATCGAGCACGAGAACGTCCGGTAAGCTTCTCTTGAATTTGACAATGGCCTCTTGAGCGGAGGGCGCCTCGTCCACGACTTCAAAGTCAGATTGAGAACGCAGCATCGTTGAAACCCCAACCCGCATAAAAGGGTGATCATCGACAACCATCACCCGGATCTTGGACGTCTCCCCCATGGGAATCCCTTTCCTTCCTGAATCCAATTCTTTGATGTCGGAACCGCAACTGACACCAAGGTACCCGTACCGGAATTAACGATGGCGAACTCTGCTCCGATGCTCTGTGCTCGTTCCCGCATTCCTTCCAAGCCGAAATGACCATTACCAATGGACTGAAGCGGCTCAAGGCAAATTCCGCAACCGTCATCTTTGACTGTAATGATGAATCCAGTGTCGTTAGCTGCCAGCTGGACATCGATCTTCGAAGCCTGCGCGTGAATCAGAGCATTGTGCAATGCTTCTCGAGTAATCATCGACAACTGATGTACAAGTTCCGGACTGACCTCTGGCCGCTTCCCAGCGACGTCAAAGCGAACCCGATGCGGAAACTCTCGCGAGGCAACAATGGAGAGTTCCCGGAGTGCCTCGGCAAGGTCTCCCTTCCCCATGCTGGGGTCCCTAAGACTGGCAATCGCCTGGCGGGCTTCACGCACCGTTGAGCGAATCTGTTGTCGGGCTAGCTCCCCCAATTCGGCAGCTGCGGTTGGATCACTTGCCACGGAAGCAGACGCTTCCATAAGAGCGGACACAGTCGAGCAACCCTGAATCAACGTGTCATGCATCTCTCTTGCAAGCCGGGTTCTTTCAGCTAGCACGGCGGCGAATTGGAGCCTCACTCGATTAAGTCGTACGAAGTGTAGGCTCAAAATGATCGATGCAACGAGGAGGAGAACAAGTAAAAGGAACCATCGAGTCTGATAGAAGGGAGCCAGTTTGACGACCGGGAAGCTCAAGTCCGCTAGCGGCGTTGAGCTTCCGGGATCGAAAGCTTCCAACCGAAAAGTGAAGTGACCAGGTGGCAGATTGGTGTAGACCGCGCTGTGTTTTCCGGCTGCGTCCTGCCAATCACGCTCAAGCCCCTCCAATCGATACCTAAATCTGATTCCTTCATGGGGACCAAGAAGGGCGGGAGCAAACGCAATTTCAACGCGTGAGGCGTAAGGACCAACTTTGAGTGGGTTTCGTGGGTTGGATTCCTGGCCGTCAACAACGACTGACTCTCTGTACAGATCGAAGTGAAAAGGGACGCTGCGGAAATGAGTGTCGATGCGCACGAGGCCCTTGTCGCTGGGGTAAAAAAGGTTGCCCTTCCTGCCGAGTAGCCCCGCCGGTTGAATCGTGCCGTAGAGTTCCGCTGAATTGAGTTCTTGCGAAACTGGATAAAGGAATGGTACAAGCCGGCTTGTGCTTCCATATACTATGTTATCCAAATCCTCTGGCGTCAGATGCGCTACTTCGTTCGGCCCACTCAACCAGATTCCTCCCTCCGGATCTTCGATGATCTGATAGATCAGCCGCGAAGGAAGCCCATTTTCTCGTGTTACCGCCCCGATTCGGTCTCCTCGGCACCAGTAGAGGCCGCGGTCAGTACCTACCCAGATCGTGCCCTTTCGATCTTCGAATAGAGCCCAGATCGTTGTTCCCTGGAGTGCAGTAGTAAGGGAGGTGGTTATCCAACGCCCCTGGTGAATGTCGCGTAGGCCGGAGAAAGTGCCAACCAAAATGTCACCTTGACGATCCTGAACCAAAGCCATGACGCTAAGGCTGAATCGATCCAAGTCATAACTTTGAACGCGGCCTCGGCTAATACTGTTCAGACCGCCGTCGCTTCCGATCCAGACTCTCCCCTCTCGATCCTCCATCATTACCCGGACGAAATCGTTGGCCAGATATTGACGAGTTGTGAAGTGGTTTGTAACTCCGCCGGCAATCCGAAAGACTCCATTGCCTTCCGTGCCCACCCAAAGTGAGTGATCGGAAGCTCTGAGCAGGTCTCTTACGGTCACGTTGCCCACGCCGGGAAGAAAGGATCTTTCCAGACGGGAATCCTTTTCCTTGTAAAGGTGAGACGAGCAGAACCAGATCGATTCATCATCATCAATGAAGACTGAACCGAAGTCCGCATCGGAGACGTCTGGAAACGGAATGATACTGAGAGCAGATCGGCTCCATCGCTCCATCCCTGTTTGAGTGCCAATCCAGAGGTCTCCCTCACGATCCTCGAAGAGCTTGAGTATTGTGCCGCTCGCTGTGGCCACTTTGGTCGGGCGCCATTCTGATTCCAAGTATTGTTCGTATAGTCCACCTCCGATCGTTCCTATCCATAGGGTATGATTTCCTGTCTCGTATAAAGTGCGTACAGTTCGATCGATTCCGGCCATACGCACGAATTGGTCGCCCCTCAGTCGAAACAAGCCGGAGACTTCGCCAACAAAAATCTCTCCATCTGCCGATTGGAGGATTGTCTTGATCCGGACGTTATCACCCGTCCGCCCTTGCAATGCGACAGAGTGACCGACACCTTTGGCAATTCGAATGAGACTTGTACCGCCCGCCCAGACTTCACCGGCTCGATCCAACATCAAGGCATGAACGCTCATTTTCGGTATTCCATTGGCGCCATCCATGCGCTGGATTCGATTGTGGACCAGCCGGTAGAGTCCTGCATCGGTGCCGATCCATAGCGAGCCGTCGGCATCTTGAAGCATGGCGCGAACGACATCGTTCAATAGACCGTCAGCCGCGGTGTATCTGCGGAATTGGCCGTCTTTGTAGGACACGAGCCCGCCGCCTTCAGTCCCAATCCATAATGTTCCGCCGGGCGCTGTGTATAGATTGAACACGCTGTCAGCCGCTAGTGCAGGCGTATCCTCGCGCGTGAAGTATCGAAACTCGGTTCCATCAAAGCGGGCAAGCCCCCGTAATGTACCAATCCACAGCGCATGATCCGAGGTCTCAGCAAAGCACTGAACAACGTCTGACGGAAGTCCGTCGACCATTTGCCACCGGCGTTTTACGTAGGATTCCGCAGAGGTCTGTATCGTCCAGATCGCAAACGTGAGAGCCAAAATCAAGACCCTCTGTGCCGCCAGTCCTCGATAGCACGTCATCTGCATGTGCAAGGCGCGAAGCGCTCCCCGATTCTTATGTAAAGCATGATACCTAGGGATCATGCCGGAAGTCATGCGCTTCGAATAAGATTCTGGGCATGTCGGATGGCTGGCTCCAAGGCACGCCGTTTCGTGCCCGCGGCTTTGGTATGCGCGTAATCAAGATCTTGGGCAGTAGAAGGCGCACCCTACGTAAAACGTTGGTTGTTCTGATTGTCTTCGCGGCTGGGATCGTGACTCCCTTTGCCCAGAAGCTAGCATATCGAACGGCAACGATCCGTAATGATGTGCCGCGCCGCGACACGAAGGGTGCAATCGTAGATGCCCATGACGGAAACCTGCAATTCTTTGACGGTCGCTACTACCTTTATGGCACGGCGTATGGACGCACGGCTGGATACAGCATAAATAATCGCTTCCGCGTTTACAGCTCCTGCGATTTGAAGCACTGGCGTTTTGAAGGCGAGCTGCTCAAACAGCCGCCTGACGGCGTCTACTACAGGCCGTATGTCGTTTACAACTCCGCAACCAGAAAGTACGTGCTTTGGTACAACTGGTACCCCAAGCTTTGGGAGGGACACGTCGGTGTCGCGACAAGCGATAATCCCGCGGGCCCGTTCACAATTGTCAATTCAGACGTAAAGCTCTCAAAAGCTGCCGACCATCCGGGAGATGGAAGCCTCTTTGTGGACGAGGATAAGGTCGCATATTTTGTCTATACCGTGATTGGCCTTGATCACTCGATTTTCATCGAGCGGTTGACTGCTGACTATCTCTCATCTTCGGGAGAGGTTAGCTCGGCACTTGCGAAGGGGTGTGAAGCTCCCGCACTGATTCGCAACACAAAAACGTACTACGCTCTGTTCGACTCCACATGCTGTTTCTGCAAAGACGGCAGTGGTGCAAGAGTATATACAGCCTCGCACCCATTCGGACCTTATAAGCTGACGAACAATATCAACCGAGATGCATCAGCGTCTCCAATCATTCACGCGCAGCAAACTTACATCGCCAAGATTCCCACACGTGACGGCTCAACATTCATGTGGATGGCCGACCGATGGGGCTCGCGCCCCGATGGAATAAAGGGGCATGATTTTCAATATTGGCTTCCGCTTCAATTCACGAAGGATGACTCAATCGAACCGTTGAGACCTGTCTCAAGTTGGTCCATTGATGCCATTCGGGGTAGGCGACTTCCTGCGCAGAAAAGCGTCTATATTTGGCCGAAGAAGCCTGATCCGCACCCGATCGACAAAGATGTCTGTTCAGGAGCTCCTCTGACACCTACCGAATCAGGGGCGGAGCTAAGTTCTAACGATTAGCTATCACCTCAACACAGTATTTTAGACGGCTTTGAGACTACTAGAGTACGGAGCTGTTGTAGTAATTCCGAAGCGATCGAAAATAGAAGAGGGAGCGGTACGCGAGGAGCTGATAGCATTCAGGCCGGAGCCGGTATGGCAGCGACTGTAAATGACGTAGCTCGATTGGCGAGGGTCTCGATCGCGACAGTTTCTCGTGTCGTGAATGCTTCTGGGAGTGTAACCGATAAGACGAAGGAAAAAGTGATTTGCGCAATCAGCCAACTGGGGTATTCTCTGAACGAACATGCGGCGAGCCTTTCTCGTAATAGAACGGCAAGGAAGAGGGACAGCGGCGTCGATGGCTCGCTCTCAGGTGTGATAAAAGTGACCCCTCGAGCAGATCGCAAGGGACGAAGTGGATGCAGTGGGGAGTGCCTGGTGCTTGTCGTCGAAAACCGCGACCTAAGGAAACAAGTGGCGCAGCTTGGCAAAATCTTGAATCGAATGAGAGGCCTCGCCGAGAAGATCGCTATTGAAGCGGCCGTGAAGAAGTCATAGGGTCAAACGATTGACGCTCGGTACCGTATCCCTTTATCCCACTGTGCGGCGGCGCCGGCACAACGGCGGTATTCCTCCGCCCATCGAAAAGTTCGCGACAAATCTGCTGCGGCGCTTTGCGACAGAAGCAACAGCACCCTGAAGACATCGCTGAATCCTGCTCGACTGGATGCGATGGCTGCAGATGAATACGTTGGTTGTAGTTTAGTTAGATGTGAGCTCCACATAGGAATTAAGATCGCGCCACATCCTCCCCCGGAGTTGGAGACTTGCAGAGAGTGGATAACCATCTTCATCTCGCCGCCTTGACGCTTGCGGAAGAACTTGAGTTCCGTCGTGCGGCGCGACGGCTAAATATTCCAGTTTCCGAGTTGAAGGAGACGATCACCAAGCTCGAAAATCTGTTAAGCCTCATGCTTTTCGAGCGTGATTCAAACTATGTCACGCTCACTGATTCTGGTCGGACTTACCTGGAGCAGATTCGGAGGAGCCGATTGACTTAAGCTTAAGGAACGGCTCTTCATATCGTGACATCACACCTTTCGGAAACCGTGGGCTTCCAACGTCTCTTCGTCGATGCCCGAAGAATAGAGCGGACAGGAATCGATGAGATCGAGATTCTCCAGGTCACGAGCCTCTTCAGGAGAAACCAAACGGAGATTCTTGAGCAGAGCGATCATCATCGTACGATTCTCGAAGCTCCGGACCCGCATTGACCCGCTCGCCCATTTTCCCCAAATGAGAACATTGAAACCTTCCTCAAAAGGGAAGATGATCATCTTTGCCTGCATCAACTCCCTCCTCCAAATTGCGTTGATCCGGGTTAATGATTCGTCTGCAGCGCCCAGAATAGTCAATGAGCCATTGCCCTGTCATTCACATTCTTGAGCTGATCTCCAGAGCCACTGTGCTCCAACACCGGTGGGATCAGGCCCGCAAGTATTATAAGCGGCGCGTAATATACTTGCGGTGCCACATTGAGGAGTGGCCCCTTCTGCCAAGCAAGACCGAAGACTCGACCCGTCCGCGGCGTTCGGACAACTGCTGCGAAAGCATCGTCTGCGGCAGAAGATGAGCCAGGAGGCATTGGCGGCCAAATCGGGCTACGAACGCGCGTTCATCAGCCTCATTGAGTTGGGCAAGACGAATCCCTCCCTGCGGAGCATCTTCGACATCTGCAGCTCGCTGGATGTTAAGCCTTCAGTCTTTATTCGCCAGGTCGAACAGTTGGCCGGCTTTGAATTGCCGTCAGGGACGAAATAAAGGAATAACTGGGTTCTGGCTATAGGCAGGGTCGGATTTGCTGGGGCCAGGCAATACGGCGACGAGGCTGCTTATCTCGCAGAGAACGTATACGCCATCTTGAAGGTACGGGTGTGTGAGTTAGCCCGTTCGCGCAAGCATCTCCTACTTTATGGCGTTCCCTTCATATTGTGGGGCTCTGTCATCCTGTTGGGATGATGGTTCATGGAGATCATGCGCCGATTAGATGAGTGGGCCGCCTAATGGCCATGGAGTTGACATATTTTGGGGACAAAGCTCCGAACGAATCAGCTGACAACCGGAGTGCATTGCCAACTCCGAATACGAGCAGCGTGGCCAAAGCTCGACTGACGACTTCAGGGTTAACCACGTTTCGAGGACTGCAAAGCTGGAAACGCGCGTTTGGCGAATTCTGCATTCACCGACCTATTGCATGAACAAAAATCTACCGGCTGCGCGGAGTTAAGTCACGGCTACAGCGGCACTCTCGGCGGGTCAGTGATTGCGGTTTGCATCTGACTCAGAGGCCCGTGCCAATGCTTGTGTATCGACATACTCCCGAACGCACGTCAATTTGGCATTTCGAACTGTGATGTCGAAGACCCAGTGATCCTCGAACGTTTTGTTCGTGGCTTTGATTTTTCCAATAGCGAAGCCTACGACCAGGACCCGGTCTGCCTGCGCTATGAACTCGGGAGGCTGAGGGAATGAAGTCTCCACCGTCTCGTTAGCTTTCTGAAGTAGCCCCTCCAACCCCGCTTGCCCGCGGTACGTGCCGGCCAGTGGCCAGTCCTCGCCCGGAATGATCCACTCGATATCTTCGGCAACCAACGCCAGCAGAGCTTGCTTATCGCGGCGGCCGAGTGCCGCAAGGAAGTTCTTCACAGTCTGGACGTCCTTTTCGATGCTCATCGAAATCTCTCCTTTTCCCTTGCATCAGAGCGTGTCCGATATAGCCGGACGTTTTGTGTCGTACCGCGTGCGCCAAATCCTGCGGTCAGGGAACTATTGCTGCTTCTTGAACAGGTCCTGGAAGATGAGTGGTCCCCAGACGCGGCCCCGCGCGTGCACCAGCAAGCCGCCCTCGTTGAGACTTCCGAGAGTGACGGGGGCGAATCCAAGTCTCTTCGCCAGGTCCGCGACGGGAGCGATCGCGTCCTCATCATCGCTTGACAAAAAGACGACGCGATGGCCTCCCTCAACAGCCGGATCGCTAGCCAACGTAGCCGCACCCAGGTGGTTAAAACCTTTCACGACCTTAGCGCCGGTGAAGGACTTCGCAATGAAGGTCGAGGACGGGAGACCATCCAGTTCCTCAGGTGACAGCGGAAACGAATTCATTGCGTCGATGACCGTCTTGCCCTTCCAACTCGGCAAGGCCTTCGCGACCTCACGATGTTCTCCAAACGGGACTGCCAGGATGATCGTGTCGGCCTCGAGCGCATCCCGCAGCGACTTGGCGACGACCGTGGGTCCAACCGCCCGAGCCTGAGGCGCCAAGGCCTCGGGCGGTCGGCGGCTCGCGACAATCACGTTGATGTTGTTACGGGCAAAGGCGTGGGCGAGGGCCTGGCCGATCTTTCCGAACCCGACAATTGCATAGCTCATGCTGTTTCTCCGATCTCGGTGTTAGGAGCAAAGTTTGAGAAGGGTGGTCCGAGGACTGGCGGCGCTGGAGGGCTAGCCACGGAATCGCGACGAGGTCATACCTGCGCCATGCCTCCATCGACGGCGAGATCCACACCGGCGATATAAGAACTTTCATCGGAGGCGAGGAACACGACAGCAGCCGCAATTTCGTAGGGTTTACCTCTACGGCCGAGTGGAACCTGCGAGACGAACTGGTCAGCCGCTTGCTGGGCTTGCTCAGGAGTGAGGCCTGCATTCTCAAGTGCTGGAGTCTCGATTGGTCCGGGGCTTACCGTATTCACGCGGATTTTGCGGTCTTTCAGCTCCATGGTCCAGCCACGCGCGAAGCTGCGCACAGCCGCCTTGCTGGCGGCATAGACGGTAAACGTTGGCACTCCCATCACGTTCGCGACTGAAGAGTTCAGGATGATCGACCCTCCATCGTTGAGTAAGGGGAGGGCCTTCTGTGCCGTAAAGAACAGTCCCTTCACGTTCAGGTCGAAGGTCTTGTCGAAATGAGCTTCGGTAACCGCTTCCAGCGGTGCGACTTCACCCCAGCCGGCATTTACGAAAAGTACGTCGATGCGACCGTGTTTCTCTTTCACGACTGCATAGAGCCGGTCCAAATCCTGCAGGCGCGTTACGTCGCCCGTGACCGTCGTGACGTTTCTCCCGATAAAGGCTGCGACCTCTTTCAGCTCTTTCTCGCGTCGACCGCTGATTACAACGTGCGCGCCTTCTTCAACGAAACGCTTGGCTGTGGCTAACCCAATCCCGCTGTTTCCGCCTGTGATTACTGCAACTTTTCCTTCAAGTTTTCCCATGATGACTCCCTTCGTATTCGGTACAGTAGACTAGATTCTTTGGCGGTGGACGGGAACTGCTCGGAAGTCCATTCTTTTTGTCTATTCGTCCAATAGGTAGAGGCAAATGTGGACCCAATTACAGACATCTTCAAAACGATGCACGTCACCGCGTTCGGTCTCCACAGGCTGGAAGCGACAGCCCCCTGGGGCCTAAGACAAGAGAACGAGGTCAAAGTGCACGCAAGGCCTTCCGGCAAAACGATGCCGCCGGCAGACTTGGCGCACTTCGCTATGCTTTCGCGGGGAAACTGCTGGCTGAGTGTGGAAGGGATCGAGGAACCGATTCCGCTCACCGGTGGTGATTGCTTTTTGCTGGCGCGGGGGACCTCGATTGTTCTGCGCGACAGCCCGCGAACGCGTCCGAAGTGGACCTTTCGCGAGATTGGGGCCAGGGCTAACGGCAAGGTCGCTCTTTGTGGCGGCGGCGGCGCACCCACCACTATTGTTTGCGGGTCGTTGAGTTTCGATGAGGCCAGCCTGAGGCCAATCACCCAGCTCTTGCCGAACTTTATTTTGATGAAGGCCGATCAGGCGCGCACGCTGGCTCTTCACAGCACCGTGCAGGCGCTGGCGTCAGAGATGGTAGAACAGGCGCCAGGTTCTGAAGTCGTTGCCAGTCGGCTAGCCGAGGTACTGGTGATCCAGTTGTTGCGGGCGCATATCGCGTCGGAACCGTCTCGCAGCAAGGGATGGCTCCGCGCGGTCTTCGATCCTCAGTTGGGCACCGCCCTGAGTGCTATTCACGACAAAGTGAATGCGCCGTGGACGGTCGAATCCCTGGCCGCAGCGGCGGGCATGTCTCGCTCTGCCTTCGCTGCACGTTTTAAAGAGCTACTCGGACAGACACCGCTGGAATACGTTACCGAGTGGCGGATGCAGAAGGCAATGCAGGTACTCGAACAGCGTGACCAAAAACTCGTCGATGTGGCGCGGTCGGTCGGTTACGAATCTGACGCTGCGTTCAGTAAAGCGTTCAAGCGAGTTGTCGGGGCCAACCCTGGGGAATACCTGAAACGTGGTATTGCAGGCCTCGGCCATGCCGGAATGGCGGAGGGATCCTGAAACGGAGGATTCTGCTTGAGAGACGACTATCGGATCTGTTGCATTTCGCGCGAAGGTCAAATAGCGATATCAGCCCAAAGCACTCATTGACGATATTGCAGTCGGGTCGTTGACTGATCGCTGGCAAAGCCAGAAAGGCGCCCCTTTTCGGTGTGGGGATTTTTGTGGGTATACTCGTTCAAAATAGTGGCAAATTGTGAGTAGTACCCACAATTTTCTCGTGACAACATGTTTCCATAATCTCCTGGAAATAAGCAACATTGATCAACCATGAGCAATGGCGGCAAGACCGAAAACCTAGCTGTTAACCGAAGGGTTGTAGGTTCGAGTCCTACCTGAGGAGCCAATCAAATCAAAAACTTAGAGCAGTTGAAAGCGGAAGAAAGACACGAAATTGGCCAGATTGTAGTCAATTTTGTCGTCACTCACTTTCAAAACTGATGCAAACCCATAGCAACCGAGCTCAGTTGCGGCCCCCTCATAGACCGACTCCAGACCTCCAACCAGTATGACCTGAACCACGCTCTCGCGCGGCGCCAGGCCCTGAAATTTGATCGAGTTTTGCCTTCGCCTGAACCTTCAGGCGCGCGCCCCAACAGGCGCGCTTACCGACAGGACAGGAGTTTCGAATGGCAACCTATCAGAGAGGAAAATATTGGTGGTATCGGTCTCGCTTCGCCGGAGAACGAATCGACGAACCGACTAAATCAACATCGCGGACTGTGGCTAAGGAGGCCGAACGGCAACATC
>Ga0335072_10001932_pt1 | contig 32881 bp, 27 predicted proteins | sample Lox_Sample_21_FD_206725 | JGI IMG/M metagenome (GOLD analysis project Ga0335072, IMG submission 206725) | Soil microbial communities from Loxahatchee National Wildlife Refuge, Florida, United States - Lox_Sample_2.1 | ecosystem: Environmental > Terrestrial > Soil > Wetlands | place: USA...
GTGCTGCACGGCGACGGCCCCGGTGAGCGCTGGGTCCGTGCGGCTGCCCCGGGCGACCGGATCGAGGGCATCGGGCCGCGCGGGAAGATCAGTGCGTCGCCCACGGCGGACTGGCACCTGTTCCTGGCCGACGAGTCGGCGCTGGCCGCGGTGTTCGCGATGACCGAGTCCCTGCCGGGTGACAGCGAGGCCACGCTGATCGTGGAGGTCCCCGAGGAGGCCGACGAGCAGGACCTGTCGTCGCCCGCGATCACCCGCCTCACCTGGCTGCACCGCCTCGGCGGTCCGGCGGGCGATCCGGGGCTGCTGGCTGCCGAGGCGGCCGATGTCGAACTGCCCGCCGGGCGCGGTCACGCCTACCTGTTCGGCGAGGCCAAGGTGGTGCTGCGGCTGCGGGAGATCCTCACCGGGCGCGGGCTCGGCGAGGACCAGATCTCGCCCAAGGCCTACTGGGGCCGCGGCCGGGCCAACGCCGGCCACGGCGAGCCGCCCAGGGACGCCTAGTTCGGCCGGTTCCGCCAGAGGTAATCGACACACCGCGGGCCACCCACATCCGCTACCGCGTCCGTCGCTGAGCCAGGTAAGCCAAGATCAGCATGAAAGTGGCCGGTTAGCGGGGCGGGGTGAGCACCGCGGCGAGGGCATCGAGGGCCGACGGGACCACGGCGTAGTAGGCCCAGACGCCGCGCTTGTCACGGGCGAAGATCCCGGCGTCGACAAGGATCTTCAGGTGGTGGGAGATGGTCGGCTGAGTGAGCCCGAGCGGGCCGGTCAGCTCACAGACGCACGCCTCGCCGCCTTCGTGCGCGGCGACCATCGAGACCAGTCGCAGCCGGACCGGATCGGCCAGCGCCTTGAGCATGTGGGCGAGGTCGGCGGCCTGCCCTGCGGTGATCGGCTCGCGCAGCAGCGGTGCACAGCAGTCACCGGCCAGCGGCAGGACCGCTGGTGGCCGGGTCGGGGCGGGCCGGGCGGTGGCGGCGCTGGTGGTCACGCGGCCAGTATACCGACCAGACATTGACATCCATCTATGCCTCCGGCATCGTAGACATCGATAATCATCTATGCCTTGGGAGCGCACGTAATGAGTGGCGAGACCGGCGACGAGGTACGGGAGCAGGTCCGGGCCCGGTATGCGGAGGCGGCGCGAGCGGTGCTGGCGCCCGAGCGAAACGAGCCGGCGGGATGCTGCGGCGGACCCGCTGAGCAGTCATGTTGCGGCACCGGGTCGGCGGCGCTGGATTCGGCGGACTGCTTCGGCGGCTCGTTGTACGGCGAGGGCGAGACGGACGGCCTCCCGGCCGAGGCGGTGCAGGCGAGCCTCGGCTGCGGGAACCCACTGGCGGTCGCGGACTTGCGCGACGGCGAGCGGGTGCTCGACCTTGGTTCGGGCGGCGGCATTGACGTGCTGCTGTCGGCGCGGCGGGTGGGTCCGGCGGGATTCGCCTACGGGGTGGACATGACCGACGACATGCTCGAGCTCGCCCGCGCCAACGCCGCGAAGGCCGGGGCGTTGAACGTCGAGTTCCTCAAGGGCGAGATCGAGGCCCTGCCGCTGCCGGACGCGGCGGTGAATGTGGTGATCTCCAACTGCGTGATCAACCTGTCCGCCGACAAGCCGGCCGTGCTGGCCGAGATGTTCCGGGTGCTGGTCCCGGGCGGACGGATCGGGATCTCCGACGTGGTGGCCGAGGATCACATGTCACCCGCGGACCGCGCGGCGGCGGGGTCCTACGTGGGGTGCATCGCCGGGGCGCTGACGCGCGCGGAGTACCTCGATGGCCTGGATCGGGCCGGGTTCAACGACGCATCGGTGACCTTCACGGCCGAGGCCGCGCCCGGCACGCACGCGGCCGTCATCCGGGCCGTCAAGCCGACGGCGTGAGCACGACGCTGGCCCGGCGGCTGGCGGCCGAGTTCACCGGTACCGGCGTGCTGGTCGCGATAGTGGTGGGGTCGGGGATCGCGGTGACCCGGCTCACCACTGACGGGGCGCTGCGGCTGCTGGCGTGCTCGCTGGTCACCGGGATAGGGCTGGCCGTCCTGATCGCGGTGTTCGCCCCGGCCGGCGGAGCGCAGTTCAACCCGTTGGTCACCGGGTCGGACTGGCTGCTGGCCCGGAGCACGCCGCGCGCCTACGGCGCGGGCGAGGCGGCGGCGGTGATCGCCTGCCAGGTGACCGGGGCGATCGGCGGCGCGGCGCTGGCGGATGCGATGTTCTCCGAGCCGGTGCTGGCGGTGTCGCGGACGCACCGGGGCGGGGCTGGCGTTCTGCTGGGCGAGGTCGTGGCCACGGCGGGCCTGCTGCTGGTGATCGTGGCGCTGGCGCGAACCGGGCGCGGCCAGCACGCCGCCTGGGCGGTCGGGGCGTGGATCGGCGCGGCGTACTGGTTTACCTCGTCGACGTCGTTCGCCAACCCGGCGGTCACCGCCGGCCGGTCGCTGACCGGCACGTACGCGGGGATCGCGCCGTCGTCGGTCCCGGGATTCATCGCCGCACAGGTCGCCGGGGGCGCGCTGGGCACCGGCCTGGCCATGTTGGTGTTCCCGGCTCGGCAGCGGTCGGTGGCGGAAACCGACCAGCCGGCCCGGCTGGCCGGCTGAGCAGAGCCGGGCGAGCCGAGCGAGCCGAGCGAGCCGAGCGAGCCGAGCGAGCCGAGCGAGCCGAGCGAGCCGAGCCGGGCAGAAGGGAGCGTCGAATGGGCGAGATCCCCCGAGTGCTGTTCGTGTGCACGCACAACGCGGGCCGGTCGCAGATGGCCGCCGGGCTGCTGGACCACATGGCCGCCGGCCGGGTCAAGGTCACCTCGGCCGGGTCGCGGCCGGCCAGCGAACTGAACCCGGCCGTGGTCGCGGCGATGGCCGAGATCGGGCTCGACATTTCCCGGGAGTTCCCGAAGCCGCTGACCACGGACAACGTCACGGCCGCCGACGTGGTGATCACGATGGGCTGCGGCGACGCGTGCCCGGTGTACCCGGGCAAGCGGTACCTCGACTGGGATCTGCCCGACCCCGCGGGACTCTCCCTGGAGCAGGTGCGTCCCATCCGCGACGAGATCGCTCGCCGGGTCGCGGCGCTCGTCACTGATCTGGACTCGTCCGGCCCCCGGTGAGGCGTGTTTCCATGATCCCGGTAGATAAGGTGCGCTATCTGCGTCTAATCGACCGAGATCATGAAAGCGCGCGGTGCGAACCCGGACAAAGCTGGCAGCGCGTCTGCGGTTCGGACGATCAGCGGCGCGCCTGGCGCATGATCTCGTCGTTGCCGATATCCGGGCCGACGCCGAAGGCCTGCGGGTCGTCGAGAAGTTGCCCGGCCGTGCGACCCCGCCGGGCCACCACGAAGGCGAGCGCGGCGTTGACCGTTTCGGCCGTCGTCGTCGTGCCGAGCTCCCTGGCCGCGAGCGCCAGGGCCTCCTCGTCAAGGTCGATTACCGTCTCCATATACCCAACGCTATGCGGTAGACCCCGGCGTCCGGTGCGGAGGGACCGCGGCCACCGGCTCAGTTCGCGGCGACCGGCCAGGTCTCGCCGGTCGCGGCGAAGATGTCCGCGGGCCGCGGCAGCCCGTCCTGGGTGCCGCGCCGGGTGGTCGCGGTCGCCCCCGCCGCGGAAGCAAGGCGCACCGCGTCCAGGGCGGCCACCCCGGCCGCGACCGCCACGCCGAGCGCCGCCACGAACGCATCGCCCGCCCCCACGCTGTCCACGCTCGGCACGCGGAACGCGGGGACAGCCTCGGCCCCGGGCTCGCCCGCAGAAGCTCCCGCCGAACCTCCTGCAGAGGCGCCCGAAACCGCGGCCCCCCGCGAGCCCGCCGTGACCACCGCATGCCGCGCGCCGAGCCCAACCAGGTCGCGAGCGGCCAAGCGAGCCTCATCCAGTCCGGCCACGGCCCGCCCAAGCACCGCGCCCGCCTCGGACTCGTTCACCACCAGCCAGTCCACCCCGCCCGCCAGCAACGCCACAGCGTCGGCGGGAGCAGCAGGCGCGGGCGCCAGGTTCAGCACGCAGGCCAGACCGATCGCGCGAGCATCGGCAAGGGCGGCGGCCAGAACGGATCGCGGGATCTCCGCGGACAGCACGAGCACGTCACCGCCGGCCGCCAGCGCCGCGTCGGTCTCGGCCGGACCCACCAGGCCGTTGGCCCCGGCCGCGACCGTGATGATGTTCTCCCCGGCCGAATCCACGGTGATCAGCGCCAGCCCGGTGGCGCTGCCGCCGAGCACGCGCACCCCGGTCACGTCGACGCCCTCGGCCGAGAGCGCGGAGCGGGCCATCTCCCCGAAGCTGTCATCCCCGGTGCAGCCGATCATCCGCACCGCGGCGCCCAGCCGGGCCGCCGCCACCGCCTGGTTGGCTCCCTTGCCGCCGGGCGCGATGACGGCCGACGTTCCGAGCACCGTCTCCCCCGCCGCGGGCAGGCGCCGCACCGCGACCGAGATATCCATGTTCAGGCTGCCCAGGACGGTGAGCCGTGGCATCTATCCTCCTCACGGACGCAGCCGACCCGGGCCGGTGCCGCCGGAAACGCCGCGATCAGCGCCCGGTTACGCAGAGTCATCAGAGCATTCTTTCTCGATACGCAGAAAGTTGTTCCATAATGGGCGAACAAGCCACGACGGGCCGCCGGGAGGGAGCGCGTCGGATGACATCCGGAATGGCAGCCGACATTGCCTCGCTCCTGTCCAGCACGTCGGCCCGGACACTCACGGTGGGAATCGACAAGGCCGGCCGGATCCTGCAACATGATCGCACGGCCGGCGAGGTGCTGTGCGAGTCGCCGGGCTCGCTGCTCGGCCTCGAGCTCGGCAGCATGATCACCGGTTCGTCCTACGGCGGCGGCCTGCAGCAGCTCATCGACGCCGCCTGCTCCGATCGCGAGGGCACCGCGGTGCTGGCCATCAAGACCGGCAACGGCAACCCGGCGGATGCGGTGGTCACGGTCCAGCCGCTGCGCTCCACCGACCCGCGCCTGGTCGCGCAGGTGGTGTTCCGCATCGCCCGCCCGTCCGAGGAACGGTTCCTGGACCCGGCGGTCATGCGGCACGCCCTGCTCGACGGCGCGTTCTCCAGGACCGGCGGCGAACTCGACATCGACCAGATGGCTCCGGCGCTGGTCAACATCATCGTGCCGCACTTCTGCAACGCGGCCGGCCTGCTCGTGCTGGAGAGCCTGGTGGGCGCGGACGAACTCCCCAGCGACTCACACGACGGGCTGCACCTGCTCCGGCGGCTGGCGATCGCGCACGATGACGACGACCCGGGCTGGGACGCCGCGTTCCCCACCGGCGAGATCCTCAGCTATCCGCCCGGAGCCCCGTACACCGAGTGCCTGGAGACCGGCCAGCCGGTCCGGACCGACCTCGCGAACAACAACCTGGCCGAGGAGATCGCCCGCGGCATGCGCCGGCGTCCGGTCGCCCGGTTGCTGTCCGGCACGTCGATGCTGCTGCTGCCGCTGATCGCCCGCGGCACCACGCTCGGGTTCCTGGCCTGCACCCGGTACAAGGGCTACCGGAGGTTCGACGCCTACGACGCCGAGATCGGCATGGAGTTCGCCGCCCGCGCGGCGATCTTCATCGACAACGCCCGCCGGTACAGCCGGGAACGCGCGACCGCGCTGACGCTGCAGCGCAGCCTGCTGCCGACCGGCTTGTCCGCGCCCTCGTCGGTCGAGGTCCGGCATCGCTACCTGCCCGGCAGCAAGATGATCGAGGTCGGCGGCGATTGGTACGAGTCGATCACCCTGCCGGGCGGGCGGGTGGCCCTGGTCGTCGGCGACGTGGCCGGGCACGGCGTGCGCGCCGCGGTCACCATGGGCCGGCTGCGAACGGCCATCCGCACCCTGGCCCGGCTGGAGCTGCCGCCCGCGGAGACGCTGCAGCAGCTTGACGAGCTCATGCACGAGCTCGGCCAGCGCGAGCCGCACTTCGCCACCTGCGTGTACGCCGTCTTCGACGCGGTCAGCGGCAAGTGCGAGGTGGCCTCGGCCGGCCACCTGCCGCCGCTGCTGGTGTCGCCGGACGGCAAGACCGAGTTCCTTGACGTCGCGCCGTCCCCGCCGCTCGGCATCGGGTCCGGGCCGGTCCAGACCCGGACCTTCAAGATCAGGGACGGCAGCCTGCTGGTGCTGTACACCGACGGGCTGGTCGAGCGGCGCGAGACCGACATCGACGAGGGCCTCACCCGGCTGCGCGAGACGTTCGGCCCCGGCTCGACCGAGCGGCCGCTGGAGGAGCTCTGCAAAGCCACGCTGGCGGGCGTCTACGCCGACCACCAGCGCGACGACATCGCGGTCCTGCTGGCCCGGCTGAGCCGCCTGCCGCAGGAACAGCACGTCCGATGGAAGCTCGCGTCCGAGCTGACCTCGGCCCGCCGGGCCCGGCTCCTGGTCCGCAGGCGGCTGCGCCGCTGGGGCCTGAACGAACTGATCGCCACCACCGAGCTGCTCGCCTCGGAGCTGGTCACGAACGCGGTCCGCTACGCCCACGGGGCCATCGCGCTGCGGCTGGTGCGCGAGGGCGGGCTGGTCATCGAGGTCCAGGACGACTCGGCGGCGCTGCCCAGGCTGCGACATGCCAGCGACGAGGACGAACGCGGCCGCGGCCTGCAGGTGGTCAGCCAGCTCGCCCAGCACTGGGGAGCGCGGCGCACGCCGGCCGGGAAGGTCGTCTGGTGCGAGCTGCCCCTCCCCCGCGCCTGAACGGCGGCGTCACCGGCCTTCCTGACGTCTTCACCGAGCCAGCGGATTAACAAGACAAGAGTTTTTTACGCTCCGGCACATGGGCGGGCCGTGCCGCCCCGGGGGACGCATTCCGGGGCGGCACGCCCTGCCCTACTCAGGCGGTCACGTGGTGGCGCGCCTGGTGTCCTGACGGATCGACAGCTTGCCGTTCTGCATGACCGCGACCCGCTGCGACCGGCGCGCGATCCAGCTGTCGTGAGTGACCAGGACCAGGGTCAGGCCGCGATCCCGCCAGAGGCTCTCCAGCAGCGAGATGATCTCGTCCCTGGTGTCCTCGTCCAGGTTGCCGGTCGGCTCGTCGGCCAGCAGCACCTTGGGCTCCTTGACCAGGGCGCGGGCGATGGCCACCCGCTGCTGCTGCCCGCCGGACAGCTCGCCCGGCAGGTGCCGGAGGCGCTCCCCCAGCCCGACGCCGGTCAGCGCCTTCACGGCCCGGCTGCGCCGCTCGCCGCCGCTGATGCCCAGCGGCACCAGCGCGGCCTCGACGTTCTCCTGCGCGGACAGGGTCGGGATCAGGTTGAACGTCTGGAAGATGAACCCGATCGAGGTCGCCCTGACCTTGGTGACCTGGCTCTCGCGCAACTGGGCCAGGTCCTGGCCGTCGAAATCGACGATGCCCGCCGTCGGCCGGTCCAGGCCGCCGAGCATCTGCAGCAGCGTGGTCTTGCCGTGCCCGGTCGGGCCCTGGATGGTGAGCCATTCACCATCCTCGATCACCAGGTCCACGCCGCGCAGCGCGTGCACCGTGGCGCGGCCCTTCTGATAGTCCTTCGTCACGCCGCTCAGCTTGTACATGCGATTCTCTCCTGGGTGTCCGCGGTATCCGCCAGCTGATCCGGCCCGGTCACTCGACCCGGGCCAGGGCCGCCGCCGGGCGGAGCCGGGCGGCACGCCAGCCGCCGAGGATCCCGGCGATCAGGCCGCCCGCCACGGCCAGCACCACGGCGAGAATGATCACGTTCACGGTGACCGGCGCGCTCAGGTGCACGGTCGTGGTGTGCGCCGCGTCCGCCGCCGCGCGGAACCGGTTGCCGGCCCCGCCGCCGCCGCCGGGGAACCCGCCGCCACCACCAGCGCCGCCGCCGCCGAACCCGCCGCCGCCGCCGAATGTGCGGGCACCGCCCGGGGTGGCCGAGCCGGTGGTCAGGCCCGCCTGCGCGGTCAGCGGCGGCCACACCGCGTCCACGATCTTGGCGCCGATGAAGCCGAGCACGATGCCCGCCGCGCCGCCGATGATGCCCGTGGTGATCGACTCGCCCATGACCTGGCCGATCACCCGGCGGCTGCGCCAGCCGAGCGCCTTGAGCGTGCCGAACTCACGCACCCGGCGCGAGACCGCCGACATGGTCAGCAGGCTGGCCAGCAGGAACGCCGCGACCAGCACCGCGATCGCCAGCCACTTGCCCAGGTTGTTGGCCAGGCTGGACGTGTTGGACAGCGAGCCGGTGACCTCGCTGGCCAGGTCGGCGGACGTGGTGACCGTCGATCCCGGCACCGCCTTCTGGATCTCCTTCTGCACGGCGGAGATGTCAGCCGAGCTGTCGGCCGCGACGTAGATCGTGTTGACCTTGCTCTTCATCGACGGGCTGGCTAGCGCCTGGGCCCGGGGCAGCGGGATGTAGATGTCGGCGGACGAGTCGCCGGCCGGGTCCGTCACGATCCCGACCACCGGGAACTTGGTGTTCGCGATGGTCACGTCGGAGCCGACCTTCAGGTTGTCCGACTTGGCGTAGCTGGCGTCGACCACGGCCACGTTGGCGTTGGCGTCGGAGGACTTCAGCGTGCGGCCCGAGCTGAGGGTCCCGTTGCTGAGCGGGCCGAGCGGCTGGCCGCCCGAGGAGAGGTCCACGCCGTTGACCGTGACCGTGTTTCCGGTATTGAACGAACCGGGCCCCCGGAAGCTCCCGCCGCCGCGGCCGGACCCGCCGCCGCCGAAACCGCCGCCGCCGCCCCCGCCGCTGCTGAAGTCGGGGATCTTGAACGTCGTGTCCACGTTCGAGGCGGTCAGCGCCCCGCCCGCGGCCGCGACGCCCTTCAGCTTGGAAATCGTCGTCACGGCGGACGCGTCCAGGCTGCCGAGGCTCCTCGTGGCCGTCAGCTGGTCGAGCTTGACCGTCGCGCCCGGCTTGAAGTTGAAGTTCCGCCCGCCGAGCCCGAACGAGCCGGCCGTCGGCGCGGTGGTGACGGTCGCGGACGTGCCCACGCCGTAGAGGTTCTGCAGCACGGTGCCCTGCGCCGCCTTCACACCGGACGAGATGGCGTTCACCGTAATGACCAGGCCAATGCCAAGTGCCAGGCCCAGGGAGATGAAAATGGCCTGGCGCATCCGCCGGCGCAATTCGCGCCGGAGATACGTGAAGAACATGGGAACTCCTATGGAACCCGGGTCCGCCGGGGCGCGGGCCGAGCGTTGCGGCGCCGCGTGCCCGCGCCGGGCGCATGGACCTGCGCCGGTAAAGATGATGGGCGCCCACGCTGAACGGATCCTGAAGGAGTTCTATGAACTTGCCGGATTCCGGGCGGCCAGCGGAATCTCGCACGCGGCCGAGAAGCCCTGCGACTCGATGCCGAGCGCCACGTTGTTCCTGGTCGCCATGTTGGAAAAGGCGATGAACGCGGTGAGCTCGACCATCGCCGCCGGGCCGAGCCGGCCGAGCAGGCGCGCGGACAGCTCGTCGGTGACGGTCGGCGGCGTGTTCGTCATGGCCTCGGCGTACTCCAGCGCGTCCCGCTCCAGCGGCGTGAACACGTCCGAATCGCGCCACCGCGGCACCTGGCTCGCCTTGGCCACGTCCAGGTTCTGGTTCTGCGCCTGGAAGTAGGCGATGTCCAGGCACCAGCCGCAGCCGACCTGGGTCGCGGTCGCCATGTGCGCGAACGACTTGAGGCTCTCGTCGAGCGCGTCCCACGCGGCCACCTTGCCGCCGATCTCCAGGGATGCCAGGGCGACCTTCGGGTTGTGCCAGGCCACCTCGACGGGTTCGGGCACGGCACCGAGTTGCTTGATCATGCTGTCGCTGAGCTCGGCGGTCAGCTCCGCCTTCGGAACGCGTAGCGTCATGGTGTCCTCCCCGGGACGTCTGCCTGCTTGGGCATAAGACACCGCCGGACCCGCGCGTGTTACCGGCAACCCGCGCTAGCGCCGCTGGTAGAGCAGCAGCCAGATGTGGGAGGTGCGCCAGCGGCCGACCAGCCGGAAGCCCAGGCCGTTCAGCTGCCGGTCGTGCGGGTACGGGCCGATCTTGACCAGCCAGACCCGCGGCACCCGCGCCAGCCGCTGGTGGACGACCGAGCCGCGGTAGTCGCTGCCGATCAGGTTGCCCGCCTGGGTCGGCGTCTTGCGCAAGGCGATGTCGTCCAGCCGGACGAAGCCGGACGGGTACGCGGCCGGGAAGTACTTCGAGTCGGTGCCGAGGTACAGCACCGCGTCGCCGGGACGCCGGTGGGCCGCGACGATGGCGTTGGCGGCCCTGATGTTGGTGCCATGCCCGTCCGGGGAGCGGGCCACGGCCTGGGCCGGTATCCCGACCGTCGCGACCACCGCCAGCCCGATCGCGGCCGGGGCCCAGGCCAGCGCGCCGCGGGCGTCCGGCCAGCGCAGCGCGGCCAGCCCGGCCCCGCCCAGCAGCGCCGCCGCGGGCGCGCAGAACAGGACGTACCGGAACGTATACACCGGCGACACCTGCGACACGCCGATCAGCACCGCCGGCGGCAGCACCAGCCAGGGCAGGCTGAGCGCGAACAACTCCGGCGGCCAGACCGCCCGCAGCCGCTCCCGGCCGCCGCCCGCGGCCAGCATGGTCCCGATCACCGCCGCCAGCACCAGCGCGACCACCATCGACGCCGGGCCGATCAGCTTGCGCAGCTCCTCGACGGCCCCGGCCAGCGGCGGCGTGGCCAGCCAGCTCAGCGTGCTGCGCTGCGCGAACCCGAGCGCGAGTATCGGGCTGGCGATCACGAACGCGCCCGCCGCGCCGCCCAGCCAGGCCACGGCCAGCGATCGCCCGGCCCGGCGGGACGGGCCCGACCAGCCCGCCGCCCACCCGGCCCGGCGCCACGCCAGCGCGACCGTGATCGCGTGCGCGGCGACCAGCAGCAGGCTGAACACGTTCAGCAGGCCCATCGCGCCCAGGCACACCGCGTAGCCCGCCATCCAGCGCCGCCGCCGCCCCGCGGTCGTCATCGCCCGGACCAGCAGGTAGCTCCCGGCGGCGGCCAGCGCGGTAATGAACGCGTACTCCCGGACGTCCTGAGCGTACAAGCTGACCTGAGGCAGCACCGCGAACAGCAGCCCCGCCGCCAGCCCGGCCGCCGGGGACACCAGGCGCCGGCCGAGCCCGGCCACCGCCGCGGCGGCGCAGGCCATGGCCAGCACCGAGGGAAGCCTGGTCACCACCTCGCCGGTGCCGCCGAGCCGCACCACCACCCACATGACCATGTAGTACACGCCGTGCACCGCGTCGACGTTCCCCATCATCCGCAGCAACGCGCCGAACGGACGCTGGACCGCGGTCATGGTGGCGGCCTCGTCGCGCCAGTACGACGGGCCGGTGATCCCCCACAGGCCCAGGGCCAGCATCACTGCCGGGGGCAGCAGCCACGCCCAGACCGGGCCGGCGCGGTACCCCGCCGCGCCCGGCACCGCCCCCCCGATGACGGTCCGGTCCCGCCCGCTCAGCACGGCCCGGCCAGCCGGCGGCGTCATAACGCCCCCCGCGGACTCACTACTCGATCAGCCACCCTCCGGGTGCGCGTACAGGTAAAGCCAGATATCGCTGGTCCGCCAGGCATGGATCAGCTGGAAGTGCAGGCCGTTGAGGATCACCAGCGGCGTCGGGTGCGCGTATTCGATCACCCAGACCCGAGATACCCGGGTCAGCCGCTGCCGTACCACCGGATCGGGCAGGAACGTCCCGACCAGGGTGGCGGACTGGATCGGCGACTTGGCCTGGGCCACCGGGATCAGGTGCCGGATCCCGAACGGGTAGGCCTGGGCGAAATTCTCGGCCTTGAACTCCAGGACGGCGTCCCCCGGCCGCCAGTGCTCGGACACGATGCGGTCGGCGCGCCGGATGTTGTCGCTGTGCCCGTCCGCGGTGCGCACCTGCAGCTGGGTGGGCCAGGCGAGCGCCGCGACCAGGACGAGCCCGGCCGTGCCCGCCGCCCAGCCGAACGACGACAGCGCCGCGCCGACCAGCAGCGCGATCGCGGGCAGGCAGAGCAGCACGTAGCGCAGCGTGTAGAGCGGGGTGATCAGCGAGCCGATCAGCAGGATGGCCGGGGGCAGGATCAGCCACGGCAGGCACAGCGCGGGCACCGAGCCGGGCCAGGCGGCCCGCAGCCGCTGCCGCCCCAAGATCGCGCTGACCACGATCCCGGCCGCCACCACCAGGGCGACGGTGTTCACCATCGTCGCCGTGCCGATCAGCGTGCGCAGCTGCTTGAGCGAGCCGAGCCCGGGCGGGGTGAGCCAGGACAGCGTGCCCTTCTGCACGTAGCCGAGCACCAGGACCGGGCTGACCAGCACCACCCCGGCTAGCACGGCCGCGAGCCAGCCGAGGCCGAGCGACCGGGCCGCCCGGGCGGAGGCGTCGTCGCGGGCGCGCAGGAACCGCAGGGCCACGGTCACCGCGTGCGCCGGGACCAGCAGCAGGCCGAAGATGTCGACGATGCCCAGAGCGGCCAGGCCCACCGCATACCAGGCCAGCCAGCGGCGCCGCTGGCCGGCGTCCTCGGCGTCCATGACCCGGACCAGCAGGTAGCTGGCCACGGCGGCCAGCGCGACCACGATCGCGTACGGCCTGGCGTCCTGCCCGTAGAGGCTGACCTGGGGCAGGACCGCGAAGACCAGGCCCGAGGCCAGGCCCGCCCGCAGCGAGATCAGCCGCCGGCCGAGCGCGGTCACCGCCACGGCGGCCACCGCCATCGCCACCGCGGACGGCAGCCTGGTCACCAGCTCGCCGGTGCCGCCGATCCGCACCATGACCCAGATGAGCACGTAGTAGGCGCCGTGCACGGCATCGATGTTCCCGAGCGTCCGCAGCAGGTTGCCGAACGGGCGCTGGGCCGCCGACAGCGTGGCGGCCTCGTCCCGCCAGTACGAGGCGCCGCGGATGCCCCAGAGCATGATCACGAACGTGGCCAGCGGCGGGATCGCCATCAGCCAGGCGGGGCCAACGTCCCGGTTCAGCCGGGCCGAGAGCGCCGCCCGCCAGGCCCGCCCGGCCGCCGCGCGCGTCCCGGCCGCCCGGCCACCGGACACGACGGGCGGAGTGCTGGGCGAGGTCACGGCGCGTACCTTCCGACCAGGGCCTGCGAGGGCCAGGATGCGCAACGGTGGGCGCTACGGTCTGTAAGACACTATGCAACCCGGGCCCCGCGCGAGCACCACTCGCCCCGGCTCGTGGCCCTTCGTCCAGCCCTCAGCGCCGACGGGCGGGCACCGTCTTACACCGGCTGTGCTCCCGCGCCTAAGTTCCCGCGCATAGCCCGGAGCGACTCCCGCAGCGACCCCATGGTGGCGAGCACCGCGGACGGCTCGTATCCGCAGTGCGCCATGCAGTTCGCGCACCGGGGGTCCTTGCCGCGACCGTAGGCCTCCCAGTCGGTGGTCTCGATCAGCTCCTTATAGGTCTTGGTGTACCCGTCGGCCATCAGGTAGCACGGCCGCTGCCAGCCGAGCAGCGAGTACGACGGGATGCCCCACGCGGTACAGGAGAAGTCGATCTTGCCCTCGAGGAAGTCGAGGAACAGCGGCGAGTGGTTCAGCCGCCAGCGCTTGCGGTTGCCGTCGGCGAACGCCTTCTTGAACAGCTCCCTGGTCTCGGTGACGCCCAGGAAGTGCTCCTGGTCCGGCGCCTTCTCGTAGGCGTAGGCCGGGGAGATCTGCATCTGGTCGATGCCCAGGTCGTCGTTGAGGTAGTTGAGCACGTCGATCACGGTCTGCGGGGTGTCGGTATTGAACACCGTGGTGTTGGTGTTCACCTGGAAGCCGCGCCGCTTGGCGTCCTTGATCGCGGCGACCGCCTCGTCGAACACGCCCTCCTTGCACACCGACTCGTCGTGCCGCTGCTGCAGCCCGTCGATATGGACGACCCAGCTGAAGTAGGGCGAGGGCGTAAATTTCTCGATCTTCTTGGGCAAGAGCAGCGCGTTCGTGCACAGGAAGACGAACTTCTTGCGCGCGACGAGCTGGCGGACGATCTCGTCGATCTGCGGGTGCATCAGCGGCTCGCCGCCGGCGATCGACACCATCGGCGCGCCGGACTCCAGCACCGCGCCGACGGCCTGCTCGACCGGCATCCGCTGCTTCAGCACGTCGTGCGGCTGCTGGATCTTGCCGCAGCCCGCGCACTTGAGGTTGCAGGCGAACAGCGGTTCCAGCTCGACCAGCAGCGGGAACTTGTCGCGGCGGCGCAGCTTCTGCTGCAGCAGGTAGCTACCCACGCGCAGGCTCTGTCGCAACGGCATAGGCATTTAGCGCTTCAACTCCTTTGGCAGCCCGAACCGGATGGATTCGGTGGCGACCACGCGCTCGCTGACCTCGACCGTTCCGAGGCCGGACAGCGCGTCGATGATCTGGCCGACCACCGCGGGGGGCGCGGACGCTCCCGCGGTCAGCCCCACGACGGAGGCTCCGGTCAGCCAGCCGAGCTCGATGTCCTCGGGCCCGTCGATCAGGTACGCGGGCGTCCCGGCCCGCTCGGCGACCTCCACCAACCGCTTCGAGTTCGACGAGTTGGTCGAGCCCGCCACCAGCAGCACGTCGGACTCGTCCGCGATCGCGCGGACCGCGAGCTGCCGGTTGGTCGTCGCGTAGCAGATATCGTCGCTGCCGGGCCTGCGCGCCGCGGGGAACCGCTCGACCAGTGCGTCGGCGATGCCGCTGGCCTCGTCGGCCGACAGCGTGGTCTGCATCAGGAAGGCTATCTTCTGCGGGTCCCGGGGCCGGAGGCTGGCCACGTCGTCGATGGTCTCGACCAGCGTCATGGCCTGGGGCGCCTCGCCGAGGGTGCCCTCGACCTCCTCGTGCCCGGCATGCCCGATGAACGCCACCTCGTAGCCGTCGGCGGCGAACCGGCGCGCCTCGGCGTGCACCTTGGACACCAGCGGGCAGGTCGCGTCGATGGCCTGCAGCCCGCGGTCGTCGGCGTCGCGCCGCACCTCGGGCGACACCCCGTGCGCGGAGAACACCACGATCGCCCCGTCGGGGACCTGGTCCAGTTCGTCCACGAAGATCGCGCCCCGGCCCTCCAGGTCGGTGACCACGACCTTGTTGTGCACGATCTGCTTGCGCACGTACACCGGCGGGCCGTGCTGTTCGAGCACCCGCTCGACGATCTCGATCGCCCGCTCCACGCCGGCGCAGAACGAGCGCGGCCCGGCCAGCAGCACCCGGCGCGGCCCGCACGCCGCCGCCCAGCGGGCCAGCACCGGCGCGGAGAGCCGCAGCGACCGCAGCGCCGCGATCCCGCCGGGCACCGCCCAGGGGCTCAGCAGCGGGCGCCGCGGGGTGTCCGAGATGGCCCGGAGCACGGCGGCGGGACGGCCGGCCGCCGCGTCCAGCAGCGGCGCGGACTCCATGTCCACCGCGGCCGCGCCCTCGCGGACCAGTTTCTCGTGCTGGCCCCGCCGGAACAGGTGATCGACGGTGACGATCTTGCCCGTGACGGCGCGCAGCCCGGCCCGGCGCAGCTCGCCGGCCAGCAGCGGCGCGGACGGGCAGCGCGCCGAGTCGGCCGCGCCGATCCGGCTGACCTCCGAGCCGACCACCACGTCCCCGAGTTCGAGGTCGGGGCCGATCCCGCCGCCCACACCCGCGACGGCGATCTGACCGAACGCCCCGTCGCGCACCCGGGCGGCCTGGCCGGCCGCTCTGGCCGGGCCATAGCCGGTGCGCCGCACCTCGCCGCCGTCGCCGAGACCGCGGCGAACGGCCCGGGCCTCCAGGCCCAGGGGGGAGCAGACGAGCAGTCCACGGCTCATACCGCACCTCCTAGGTCGCGGCCCGCATAACGCCCCAGCGCGGTGACCGGGAACACCAGCCGGTAGAGGTGGTAGTTGATGTAGAAGTCGCCGGGGAAGCCGGTCCCGGTGAACTGCGGTTCGTCCCACGTGCCGTCGTCGCGCTGGGTGTCGGCCAGCCAGCGGACGCCGCGGTCGATGCTCTCGGCGTCGGCGCTGCCGGCCGCCGGAGTGCCCTCGCAGGCGGCGAGCAGGGCCAGCAGCGCCCACGCCGTCTGCGACGCGGTGGACTCGCCCCGGCCCGCCCAGGCCCGGTCGTCGTAGGAGCGGAGGTCCTCGCCCCAGCCGCCGTCCGGGTTCTGGTGCGCGGTCAGCCAGGCGACCGCGCGCCGGATGGCCGGCTTGCCCGGCTTGACGCCCGCCGCGATCAGCGCGGGCACCACCGCGCCGGTGCCGTACACGTAGTTCGCGCCCCACCGGCCGAACCAGGACCCGTCGCTCTCCTGGGCTCGCAACAGCCAGGCCACCCCGCGGCGGACCGCCTTGCTCCCGCTCAGGCCCTCGGCGGCCAGCGCCTCCACCGTGTGCGCGGTGACGTCGGCCGACGGCGGGTCGGTGACCTCGCCGAAGTCGCAGAAGGGCAGCTTGTTCACCAGGCTGGAGGTGTTGTCGGCGTCGAACGCGCCCCAGCCCCCGTCGCGGGACTGCATGCCGTTGAGCCAGCGCAGGGCGCGGGCGATGGCCTGCTCGCTCCGGCGCCCGAGCGCCGCCTTGCGCAGCGCCAGCACCACCTCGGCCGTGTCGTCCACGTCGGGGTAGCCGTCGTTGTCGAACTCAAACGCCCAGCCGCCCGGCGCCAGGCCCGGCCGCCGGACCTGCCAGTCGCCGGGCCCGAAGATCTCCTCGTCCAGGACCCACCCGGCCGCCGAGCGCAGCGCCGGGTGCTCGGGCTCCAGCCCGGCGTCGGCCAGGGCGACCATGGCCAGGACCGTGTCCCAGACCGGCGACTGGCACGCCTCGAGGCGCCGCACCGGGCCATCGGGTCCGTCCTCCCAGATCGTGAACCGGTCCAGCCCGGCCAGGCCGCGCTTGATCACCGGGTGGTCCAGGCCGTAGCCGAGCAGGTGCAGCGCGATCAGGGAGTAGACCCAGGGCGGCTGGATGCCGCCCCAGCAGCCGTCCTGCTCCTGCCGGGCGATGATCCAGTCGGCACAGCGGCGCATCGCCGCGGTCCGCAGCGCCTTGGCCGGGGCGAGCCGGCCGCCGCGCCGCTCGTAGACGTGCAGCGCCCGGTCGAGCCCGTTGAACACGGCGGACCAGGGGTCGCGCTCGCCCGTCTTGGGCCGGGCCGTCGGGGCCTCCAGCTCGGTCAGGCCGAACGGGAGCGAGCGGACCGGGCGCAGCGAGCCGACGATCGTCAGCGGCACGATCGTCTGCCGGGCCCAGCAGGCCCAGTCGTACACGTTGAGCGGGAACCACTTCGGGAAGTAGATGAGCTCCGGCGGCATGACCGGCAGGTCATCCCATGACCACTCGCCGAACAGGGCCAGCCACATGCGGGTGAATACGCGGGTGGCCGGGATCCCGCCCGCGGCCCGGATGAAGTCCGCGGCCCGGATCATGTGGTCCTCGTCCGGCGTGTCGCCGGCCAGCCGCAGCGCGACGTAGGCCTCCACCGTGGTGGACAGGTCGGCGTCGCCGCCGCGGAAGTTGGCCCAGGTGCCGTCGGCGCGCTGGCTGGACCTGATCCAGCGGGCGGCGCCGGCCGTCTGCTCGGCCGTTCGCACGCCGAGGAACTCCCGCAGCAGCAGGTCCTCGGCGTCCATGGTGACGTTGGTCTCCAGCTCGCCCTGCCACCAGCCCTGCTCGTGCTGCAGCCCCAGCAGGTGATTGACCGCGCGGTCCAGTGCCGCCCGGCCCGCCTCCGCCGTAGCGGACGGGCCAGGGGCGGTACGACCCTGCGTCACGGTCATGTCGCGTATCTCCCTCTCACCACTGGCGCGCGGTGATGAACTCGGCGATGCCGGAGAACTCGGCCCGCACGTCATCGGGCATCTCGGTGTCGGACAGGCACTGGCCCGCCGACGACAGCGCCGAGTCGGCCGCCTTCTCGGCCCACTCCCGGCCGCCGGCCTGCTCGACCAGCCCGGCCGCGCGGACCAGGTCGTCCTCGGTCAGCGCCTCGGTCTGGCGCAGCAGCACGCCGAGCTCGCGGCCCGGCTCGGTGCCGCTGGTCAGCGCGGCCACCACCGGGAGGGACTTCTTCCTGGCCCGCAGGTCGGCGCGGACCGGCTTGCCGGTGATCTCCGGGGCGCCCCAGATGCCCAGCAGGTCATCGACGAGCTGGAAGGCCAGGCCCACGTGCGCGCCGAACCCGGCCAGGCCCATGGCCAGTTCGGCGGGCGCGCCCACGTAGATGGCGCCGATGCTGCAGGCGCAGGCCATCAGGGCGGCGGTCTTGTCCCCGGCCATCTGCTGGCACTCGTCCAGCGTGACGTCATCGCGGCGCTCGAAGGCCAGGTCGGCGCCCTGCCCGGCGATCAGCCGCTGCACGGCCGCGGACAGGCAGCGTGAGGCCCACAGGCCCTGCGGCGCCGGGCCCTCGAGCAGCAGGTCCTGGGCCAGCACCAGCAGCGCGTCGCCGGCCAGGATCGCGGCCCCGACCCCGTAGACGGTCCAGGCCGTCGGCCGGTGCCGGCGTTCGGTGTCGCCGTCCATGATGTCGTCGTGCAGCAGCGAGAAGTTGTGCACGAACTCGACCGCCGCCGCGGCCGGCACGCCCCGCTCGGGAGGCGAGCCCGCCGCCCGGGCCGACAGCAGCGCCAGCGCCGGGCGCAGCGCCTTGCCGGCCGGGCCGGAGCGGCCCGCCGGCCGGCCCTCGGCGTCGGTCAGGCCCAGGTGGTAGGAGGCGACGATGCGGACGTCCGGGCTCAGCCGGTCCACGGCCGCGGCCACGGCCGGGCCGACCAGGTCGCGCGCGCTCTCGACGCCCGCCGGGATGGTGGCGGTCATGACGGCGACCCCGCAGCCGCCGTCTCGTGCGTGGCCGGCCAGGCCAGCGCGTGGATCAGTTCCTGTGCAGCAGTGCGTCCGCTCCGCACGGCACCCTCCATCGTGTCCGGCCATCCGGTATCGGTCCACGCCCCGGCCAGCACCAGGCCCGGGAGCGAGGTGGCGGCACCCGGGCGCAGCGCGCCGCAGCCCGGTGCCTGGCGGAACGTCGCCCGGCGTTCCCGGGTGACGAAGAAATCCTTGACCGCGGCGGTGGCCGCGGCCGGGAAAAGCTCGGCCAGCGCCGGCAGGAACCGCTCCCGCAGCGCGGCGACCGGGACGTCCACGTAGTCGTCCGCGGCCGACAGCGAGATCGCCAGGTACTGCCCGCTCTCCAGCCCCGACGTCCTGGTCTTGTCGAACACCCACTGCACCGGCGAGTCGACGGCGGCGGCGAACGGCAGCCCGGTGACCTCGCGGTCGTAGATCACGTGCACGTTCACGATCGGCGAGGTGCCCAGCTCGCCGAAGCAGGCGCCGGTCACGCCAGCCGCCGCGGCCAGCCTGGCCGCGGGGCCGGCCGGCACGGCCAGGATCACCCCGTCGGCGGCGATCACCTCGCGGCCGGGGCCGTCGGCGTCGCGGGCTTCCTCTGGCTCGTCCGGATCGTCCGGCTCGTCGGGGACGGTCCCCGACGCGACCGTGACCCGGAAGCCCCCGGCCGGGTCGCGCTCCACGCTCGCCGCCTTGGCGGCCAGCCGCACCCGGGCTCCGAGCCGGTCGAGCAGCCCGGCCGCCGCGCGGCCGTGCAGGTCGCCGAGCGGAACCATGGGCACGCCGATGTCCGCCGCGCTGTTGCCCTCCAGCAGCGCCGTCTTGAGCACGGTCGCCGACAGCGACATGTTGGCGTCGTCCCCGTCGATGTTCAGCGACGAGACGACGAAGAGGTCCCAGAGCCTGCGGCGGACGTTCTCGTTCTGCCCCCTTGCGCTCAGCCAGTCGCCGAGCCGCTGGCCGTCGAGACCGGGCTGAGCCGGGTCGAGGCCGCGCAGGGCGAGGGCGGCGCGCCCGACGCCGAGCCGTTCCGGCAGCGAGAGGTACTGGTAGCCGAGCAGGGCCCGGCTCAGGTGCAGCGGGGCGGGCAGGCCGCTGCGGCGCAGCCTGGCGGCCTCCTTGCCCGGCGACAGCACGGTGACGTCGAAACGATCCTGGAGCACGACCGAGCCGGTCATGCCGAGCTGGGCCAGCAGCTCCTGGTAGCTGGTGCAACACCGCAGGAACACGTGCTGGCCGGTATCGACCATCAGGCCGTCGCGGGAGAACGAGCTGGTCGCGCCGCCCAGCCGGGGCCGGGCCTCGAGCAGCGTGACGCCGATCCCGGCCTCGCGCAGCACGATCGCGGCCGTGATTCCGGCCAGGCCGCCGCCGATCACCACGGCGCCTCGTTCGGTCATGGATCCGGTCACGGGCGTCCCTCCGCGGCCAGGCCCCCGGGCGGCGCGGTGTCCTCGGCTCGGGGCTCTTCGGGCTCCCGCCGGGCCGGAGCGCCGGCCGCGTCGCCATCGGGCACCCGCTCGGCGATCCCGGCCAGTGCCCGGAACGCCACCGCCGCCTTGGCCTTGCCCGGCAGCGACTGCCGCGCCCGCAGCGCCGCCGAAGGGTTCGCGACGATGTGCTCGAGCAGCCGCAGGTAGATGCCGGCCATCGCCCCGGCCGAGGCCGCGCTGCGCCGGTCGAGCAGCGGCAGCAGCCGCAGCCCGGTCGCGTACCAGGTGAAGGCCCGCCTGGCCTCGAACCGCACGACGTCCGCGAGCGCGCGATCACCGGCGAGATCGTCGGCGCGGTCGAGGGTGAGCACCGCGCCGAACCGCTCCAGGTCCTCGGCGGGCAGGTACACCCGGCCGTTGATCAGGTCCTCCCGGATGTCCCGCACGATGTTGGTGAGCTGGAGGGCGACGCCGAGGTCGTCGGCCAGGGGCTCGGCCGTGGCGGGATCCCGGCTGGTGAACACGCCCAGCGAGAGCCGCCCGATCGACCCGGCCACGCACCGGCAGTAGTGCTCCAGCTCGGCGAACGTGGCGTAGCTGGTGCCGCGGACGTCGGCCTCGCAGCCGTCGATCAGGTCGCCGAACGCGCCGAGCGGGACCGGGTATCTGGTCGCCGCATCGGCCAGCGCCACCAGCACCGGGTCACCGCCCGCGGCGGTGACGCCGTCCCGCTCGACGGCCGCGATCTCGTCGCGCGCCTGCTGCAGGGCGGCCAGCTTGTCCGCCGCGGGCAGCGTTCCGTCGCCGATGTCGTCGACCCGGCGGGCGAAGGCGTAGACCGCCGAGAGGGCCCGGCGCTTCGCGCCGGGCAGCAGCCGGATGCCGTAGGAGAAGTTTCGGGCCTGGGTCCGGGTCACCTGCTCGCAGTGCCGGTACGCGGCGCGGACACCCGTCATCCCCGCTGCCTGGGCGCTCATTGCGTCACCGCCCTCTTGCGTAGGCCAGGATCAGCTCGCCGGCCAGGCGCCGCTTGCCCGGCCGGGGCGTCTCGCGCAGCACGTCATGATCGGCCGCAGTGATCGCCGCCAGGGCCGCCCGCCCCCCGGCCACGTAACCGGCCACGGCCAGCCGCGCAGCGCCGCGCAGCGTGCCGATCAGCGGGGCTCCCGCATCCAGAAGTTCCCTGGCCCGCCGGGTCTCGAACGCCATCAGCTCCCGTACTTTGGGCGACGCGCTGGCCTGGGCCAGGTCCTGCTCGGTACAGCCGTAGGCGTCCAGGTCCTCCCCCGGCAGGTAGATCCGGCCCGCGCGCAGATCCTCGGCCACGTCCTGCCAGTGCTCGGCGAGCTGCAGCCCGGTGCAGACGGAGTCGGACTGCTCGGCGCGGGCCTGGGTGAAACCGCCGAATATACACAGCACGATGCGCCCGACCGGGTTGGCCGACAGGCGGCAGTAGCCGAGCAGGTCGTCAAAGGCCGGGTACCGGGAGACCACCTGGTCCTGCCGGTTCGCCTCGATCAGGTCCAGGAACGGTTGCATCGGGATCGCGCACTCGGCCACCGCGGGGCCGAGGCCGCGCACGACCAGGCTCCGTGGCTCCGCGCCGTCACCCCCCCGGCCCTGGTTATCGCCCTTTCCTTCCGGCCCGAGGCGGGCGTACAGGCGGTGCAGGTCGGCCTCGAGGCCGTCGAGCAGCGCCGGGCGCTGGTCCGGCGGCGCCCGATCCCCTATGTCATCGGTCGTGCGGGCGAAGCGGTACACGGCCATCAGGTGCCGGCGGCGGCTAGTGGGCAGGATCTTCAGCGCGACGGGAAAGTTCTCGCCGGCCGCCCGTTCGGCCCCCGGATCGACCGCATCGACGGCAGCGCCGATCGTCGCAGTCGGCTCCCCCACGCTGAGCTCGCCGCGCGCTGTCGTCCCCTCGCCCGCCACGGTCTCTATTTGGGCACAGACCGCAATTGAAATGCAAATAATGACGCCCGCGTCAGCTGACAGCCGCGTCGCCTTTTCCCTCCGGTTTGCGCTACCGACCGGTTCGTGTTACGGGGCGGGCGTGCTGGCCTGCTGCCTGGCAGGCTGCCTGCGCCCATATCCCGCCGGGCATGCGAAAGATTAGCTGACGTCTATGTCATATCTTTCATTAACTGACGCCTATGTCATATGCCCCAGAAAACTGACGCCAATGTCATATCACAGCCGCCCGGCCGGCCTCGCCCGGCCCGCGCCCCGGCCGCTTCCGCGCGTCCGGCCCGCGCCGCCGGGCGGCGCGCCCCGCGGCGCCTGAGCGCCCCGGGCGCCAGCCCCCTGAGGCGCGTAGGCGCCGCCCTACCCTCGAGCCCGCCCGCCCCGCGGCGTCCCCGGCTCCCGCCCCCGCCTGGCACACCCAGCCACCCGCGCCAGCCCGACGAAACCTCGACCGCGCCGCTGACCCCGTCGGCCCGGCCCCATTCCCAGGCCAGCCACATCCATCGCGCCCGGCCAGCCCTGACAGCCACTGGCCGGCGGAACGCGCGGCGAGGGCACGCGTCAACTCCGTGCTGCGAGCCTGTGGATGACCGCTGCATCGCACGCTGCTTGTGGATAACCGCCCTCAAAGTTGCGCCCAACTGGTTGATTTTCGACCACTTGGGCCCACGTTTGCGTGGCGAGCGGGACCGGCCCCAGCGCTGGCCCCGGGGCGCCGCGTCAGCCTCGGGCGGGTGTAGCACCCGCGGGCCTCGTTCTCGCCCGTTAGCAAGACGCTTCCCGCCGTCGCCTTGCTCACCCGCCGCCCGCGAGGACCGCGCGGTTCGTTACACGGTTGTTCTTCTACGCCGCGTCGTTCTTCTACGCGGCGTCGCGTTCTCCCCGGGCTCCCTTACCGGAATTCCGGCCGGAATGGCCGTTCTCCCCCAGCCGGATTCACATCCCGCCCGGCGGCTGCGCCGATTGCGCCGTTCCGTTGCGCCGGGACGCCGGACCACACCTCGCGCCGCACCACGCGGGCCGGTCCGCCGACGGGCATCGCGCGCGGCACATCCGGCGGTATGGGACGACGGGGCGAGATGTAACGACGGAGCGAGATGTAACGACGGAGCGGTATGGGACGACGGAGCGGTATGGGACGACGGAGCGGTATGGGACGACGGAGCGGGACGAGAGCGACGGAGCGGGGCGGGCCGATCGCGGGGAGTGCCGGGCGAAGCGAGCCGGTCGGCGGCGGGCCGGGCCGCGAGCGCCCAGCCGAGCTTGCACGCCACGACGACCCGGCCAACGGCCCCGGCGATCACCGGCACGGCGAGGCCGTGCTCCGCCCTGGCGTGAACTTTCTCCCTATTCCCGGCATCTTGCGGATGTCGACAGTATTTGCGTGTAGATAAGTTCTCAGTCCCCGCCGACTGCCGTATCGTTATTGGCTGCGCCAGGGTGGGGACTCCAGGGAGGTTCCGGTGCAAATGGTCGATCGCGGGTAGCGGGCCGTGGACAGCCAGATGACGGCGACCGGGCCGGCGGCAACGCGGGCCCAGGCTGCCGCATGGCCCGTGAGGTCCGGTGCGGTGCCGCCGATCGCCGACGGTTTCAGCGCCAGGCCGGAGTCGGCGCCGGACCTCGGTGCCGCGTTGACTCCTGGTACCACGGTGGTGCTCGCTCCCGGCCGAGCCGGCGAGGCGGGGCCGCGCGATTGGCTCAGCTCATGTGGCAAGACGCAGCTTGCCGTGTACTTTGCCGAGTCGATGTGGCGGTCACGCGGGCTGGACCTGCTGGTGTGGGTGGTGGCTACGAGCCGGGCGTCGGTCCTGTCCGGCTACATGGAAGCGGCGGCCGCCATCAAGTCCGACCACGTCGGTGACGCCGAGTCCGTGGCCGGCCACTTCGTCAACTGGCTGAGCGAAACCACCCGGTCGTGGCTGGTCGTGCTGGACGACCTGCGAAAAGTGGAGGACCTCAAGGGCTTGTGGCCCAGCGGGATGGCGGGCCGGACGTTGATCACCACGAACTCAGGAGAGGTCCCTGGCGACCATCCGGCTCATGCTCTGCAACTGCGGGAGTTCAGCACTCGCGAGGCCATGAGCTACCTGATGGGCCGCCTGACCGCCGACCCGGATCAGCGCATCGGGGCCATCGACCTCGTCGCCGACTTGGGCTGCGAGCCGCCCGCGCTCTTCCAGGCCAGCGCGGTCATCGCCAGCTCAGGCCTTTCGTGCCGGGACTACCGGGACTTTTTCGCGCAGCGGCGAGCCCAGCTGGCCGAAGCCGCCGACCATGAGCGGGCGGCCGCCGCCGTCACCTGGACCATCTCCGTCGAGCAGGCCGAGCGGCTCGCGCCGGGCGGCGGCGCGCAATATCTACTCGCGCTGGCCGCGCTGCTCGATGGCCACGCGATACCCGGCCAGGTGTTCACCGCCCCGGCCACGTGCGAATACCTTTCGGCCGGCACCGGTTCGTCGATCGACCCGGGCCGCGCCTGGCGGGCGCTGCTCAGCCTGGAGCGGGTCGGCCTGCTGGTGGTCGATCCGGCGACCACGCCACCCACGGCTCGGATGGCCTCCGTCGTTCAGGCGGCGATCCGGTCGGCCACGCCCAAACGGGTCGCCGAGCGCGCGGCCAGGGCCGCGGCCGACGCGCTGCTGGAGGTGTGGCCCGACGGGGAGCCGGAGGTATGGCTGGCGGAGAGCCTCCGTTCGTGCACTGCCAGCCTGAGGCTCGCCGCCGGTGACGGGCTCTGGGCAGGAGGCGGCGTCCATCCGCTCCTGGTGCGGGCCGGCCAGAGCCTCGATAGCGCGCGGATGACCGGCCCGGCCGTCGCCTACTGGCGGGAGCTCGCCGCAGCCAACGACCGGATCCTCGGGTCCAGCAGCGCGGACACGCTCACCGCCGGCAGTCGGCTGGCCGCGGCGCTCATGGTGGCCGGCCAGACGGCCGAGGCCGTCGCGTGGGGCCAGTGGGTACTCGCCGGCCGGGCCCGCTTGCTCGGGCGCGATCACCCGGAAACCATCTCGGCCCGGATTGAGCTCGGCCGTGCCTTTGTCGCCGCGGGCCAGGCCGATGCCGCGCTGCCCTTCCTGGAAGAGGCGGTCGGTGAATGTGAGCGCGTCCTCGGTTCCGATCACCTTCAGACCCTCGCCGCGCGAGATGAACTCGCGATCGCTTGCCGAAGCGCGGGCAAGACCGACGAGGCCATCCGCCTCTACCGGGGTGCGCTCGCCGACCGCGAGCGGGTTCAGGGGCAGCGGCATCTCGACACCATGACCACCCGGCAACGGCTGGCCGAGTCCTACCTGGCCGAGGGCCGGGTCAAGGAAGCCATTTCCCAGCTCAAGAAGCTGCTGTCGGATCGGGAAAAGGTTGAGGGGCCCGACCACCTGGACACGATCGTGGCCCGAGGCAGCCTGGCCTCGGCCTACCACTCGGCGGGCCGGATGGCCATCGCCGTGCAGCTTTACGAGCAGGCTTGCCAAGGCTACGAGCGGGTTCTCGGCGCCGATAACCCGGAGACCCTGGCCCGCCGAGCGAACCTGGCCCACGCCTATTACACGGTGGGCCGACTGAGCGACGCGACGGCCACGCTGCGCGACACCGTTGACCGCTGCGAGCGGGCCCTGCCGCCTGGCGACCCGCTGACCCAGACGGTCCGCGACAGCCTGATCAACATCGCCGGGGAATGACAGCGAGCAGCATCAGCGCGCGGACCGCCCGGCGCTGGCAGGCCGTTGACCCGTTGCTGCCTGCGCGCGCGCCCCGGTCGCCAGGCTGCGGTGCCGACCTGGTCGTCGCCGGGCCAGATGGAGAGCCCGCGGCGGTCGGGACATGCGAGCACTGGGAGGGAGTTCCCGGCTCGCTGGATCTGTGCTGGGGGGCAGCGCGCCGGTTCCAGCTCACCACGCAGATTGCGGGCCGGGACGTCGCGGCAGCGCTGGATCGGATGCTGTCGCTATGGCGCGATCATCTGGCTCACGTTCCCGGGACCGGGGCGGAGGACAGTTCCGCGGTCGTCACCTGGCCGAGCCGCGACATCGACGGCGTCAAGCCCTTGATCAGGCACGGGCTCGTGCCGCTGACGGTCGTCGCCGCGCGCAACGTGGCCCGGCCCGCGGGCGCTCCGCCACCGCTAGCCGTCGGTAAAGACCGGAGAACGGAACTCCCCCCGGCGGTGCGCGACGGGGCGAAGATCAGGCGGGCTGGTGCCGCGGACATTGACGAGGTGGTCCGCCTCGGACTCGAGCTGATCCGCTTCGACGCGCACTTCGATTGCGTGATCGAGCGGCCCGGCGCGGCCGGCGCGCTGGGACGCTATATCGCCCCGCTGCTGGATGCCCCCGAGCCGTGGACGTGGCTGGCCGAGCTGGACGGCACCGTCGTCGGCATGGTCTCCGCTGAGCCGCCCGAGCACGCGCGCTGGATCGCGCCCATGGTGAGCGTGGCGCCGGTCGCGTACCTCATGCAGATGATCGTCTCGCCGGCTCAGCGTGGTAGCGGCCTTGGCGCCGCGATGGTCGCGGAGGCGCACAGGGAAATGGAGGCCGCGGGCGTGGCGGCCGTGCTGCTGCATTACGGGCAGCTCAATCCGCTGTCCGCACCGTTCTGGAGCCGGCAGGCGTACCGGCCGCTTTGGACCTCGTGGGAGGCCAGGCCGGCCCGCGCCATCCGCTGACGCGAGCCGGTCCGCTGACGCACCGCTGGCTCGCAACAGACCGGCCGGGCCCGGGTGTGATCCCCGCGGCCCGGCCGGTACGGTGTGCGGTGTCAGTGCCGCCGCTGCCGCATGCCGTCGCTCTCCCGCGGGATCTGGAAGAACGGCGAACGGAGGCCGAAGCGCGCGATGAACATCAGCACGATGCCCAGGACGACGACGCCCACCAGCGACATGTTCTGCGAGGCGGGCGCGGCCTGGCAGGACTTGAGGATGATCCAGCCCAGGAATCCGGCGGCCCCGAGCGGGAGGATGCCCAGGATCAGCGCGTCCCAGGGGTTGGTGAAGATGCGGCGCCGGTAATAAGCCATCGTGGCCAGCGCGGTGAGAATGTAGAACGCCCCGAAGATCAGGCCGCTGGTGTTGATGACGTTGGTGAACGCGTCCTGGACCGAGCTGGCCAGCAGGTAGATCCAGGTGAGCCCGACGAGGAGTACGCCGACGACGATGCTCGCGGCGACCGGGGTGGCGAACCGGCGGGACACCGTGGCCAGGAACTCCGGCAGCGACCGGTAGCTCGCCATCCCGTAGATGATCCGCGAGGTGAGCACGATGTTGGTCAGCGTGGCCGCGATCACCGAAAGCGCGAGGGACAGGGCCATCACCTTGGCCCAGCCCGAGCCGCCGATCACCTGCGCCACGTAGACGAGCGCGTCGGTGGAGTGAGCCTGGAGCGCCTTGGGCGACACCACGCCCTGCAGGCCCAGCTGCGCCACCGAGTAGATGATGGTCAGCAGGATGACCGCCACGATGGCGGCGCGGCCCGGGTTGATGCGCCGGTGCTTGGTCTCCTCGTTGACGTACAGGGTGCCTTCCCAGCCACTGAAGATGAAGACCGAGATGAGGAGTCCGGCCGCCAGGCTTCCGCCCCCGCCGACCCCGGAAAGGCTGAACCAGCCCTTCGTGATCGGATAGGTGCCCGAATGGTGGTGCAGCACCAGGAACAGGCCTACGAGGGCGAACGCGATGAGGATTGTGTACTCGACCGCCGCCATGCCGACCTGCGTTCGCGCGGTAATGCGGATGCCGACGATCGCGATGATGAGCATGACCACCGAGACAATGGTGGCGATGCCGATATTCGTCCACGTGCTGGCGGTGCCGTTGCTGAAGACCGCGACGACCGATGGCCCGATCACCTCGACGCCGGCGACCGCGCCGATGATGTACCCGGCGATCATCAGCCAGCCGGTCAGGAACCCGAGGTACGGGTTGATCGAGCGCCCGACCCATTCGAACGACGCCCCGCAGTTTGCGTTCCACATGTTGAGCCGACGGTAAGCGTTGGCGATGATGAGCATGGGAACGCCGGTCAGCACGATGCTCGGCACGCTGCCGTAGGCCGTCGCCGCGGCGAGCGAGGCCAGCGTCAGCGCGACGCACACCGCCGGAGCGGCCGAGGCCATGCCGATGACAGTGTCCTGCGCCACCCCGATGGCGTCGGGCTGGAGCCGGGCTGGCGGGGCCGGCGCGATTGCGACCGCAGCGGCCGGATGATCCGTCATCTGTTCCTCTCCTGTCGTGTTCGGCCCGCGCGCTTTGCGCTCTCTTGCGGGCTGGGTGACGGCCCCGATCAGTACCCGTCAGCAACGCCCGCCGCGTTTCGCTCCCGGACCGGGCAACCTTCACCACGGCCGAAGAGCGCACGCAGCGGCTGTGCCACGGGCGCGAAAGTCCGTCGGGTCAACGTCGATGAGCGGACCTGCGGCCAGCCAGAGGCTCTTGCCTGGCGTGTCGGCACGGAGTGTCGGCACGGCATGGAAACCCCCCACGCGATCAGGAATCATCGGCGGTCAGAGCGTTAGGTACGAAGCGGGGCTGACCGCCGATACGTCAGCCCGGCGGAACCCTGCCGGGATCATAGCGGTTATTTTCGGGTAGTGGACGTCAAGTACTACGAGTTGTCCATTTAGTCAGACGCGCTTCACGAGTCTCAGAACTGACGAGTAACATGTGTAAATCCGGACAACCCAGACGCATATTGCAATGGCAGAGCGAAACTTCAGTCCCAGATGGGGATTGCGGATAGGACCGGCAGGCCCGCTGGCGTGGCCAAAACTCCCGGATGCCCAGCATGCCGGGGATTCGGCCGGTAAAGGAGGCGCGCTTGTGACCACGTTGGGCCGACGGCATGCCCGTCCGGGCGGAACGGAGATCGCGACCGTCCGAGAACTTCTGGTCCCGCCGAGGACGGCGTTCGGAACGGCGAACTTCTGCTGAGAACTGATCAAAAATACGCAGACGGTCATGTACTGTACCGACGGGAAACCATTCATCCCACCGCGGGGAGTGACGGTGACTCAGCGGTCAGGCGATCCGCGGTGCGGCGCGCGCTGGTGCAACTCGGCAACCCGTGGACGGCTGCCGGGTCGTGGCCTTGCCAGCGGCCGCTGGCCGGCCGTCACCGGTACGGGGCTGACTGAGCACACCCTGATCCGCGGGCTCGTGCGGGGGGACGGACGGGCGACCCGGGAGCACGCGATCCGGACCAGGGAGTTACCACATGGGCACGCACATGTTGCCGGGCCGCGAGCGATGGCGTGCACTGCGCCGATCGATACGCTTCACCACCGCGGCCATCCTGGCCGTGCCGATTATCGCCGCGGTCGTCATGTGGGTCTTCGCCGGCGTCACCCTCAGCCGCGCACTCACCAGCCACAACCAGGCCGCCGTCCACGGCACCGTGCTGATCAGAATCGCGGTGGCCGATGCCGTCGGCCTGGTCGCGCTGCTCATCGCGGCCGCGGGCATGGTGTGGTTCGCCCGCCGACTGTCGCGTGATGCCTCGGTCCTGGAGGCATCGGCCCGCCGGTTCGCCGACCAGCAGCTGCCCCAGCTCGTGGAGCGAATTCGCCGCGGCGAGATCTTCGACCCGGCCAGTGAGCTTCCCCCCTCGGCGCGCATGAAGGTCACCGAGTTCTCTCGCGCCGCCGCGGCGCTGACCAACGTGCAGCGCACCGCGCTAAGCGCCGCGGCCACGGAGACAAGCCTGCGCAGCGGGGTCAGCCAGGTCTTTGTGAGCCTGGCCCGGCGGAGCCAGTCGCTGCTCCAGCGTCAGCTCCGGCTGCTCGATGATCTCGAGCGTAAGGCCGTTGACCCCGGCGCGCTGGCCGACCTGTTTCCCCTCGATCACCTCACCACCCGGATGCGCCGCCACGCCGAGGGCCTGATCATTCTCTCTGGCGCCGTGCCCGGGCGGGCCTGGAGCAGCCCGGTTCCGATCATCGACGTGATCCGCGGAGCCATTGCCGAGGTTGAGGACTACAAGCGGATCGCGTTGGCCACCACGTCGGAGGACATGGTGACCGGCTCGGCCGTTGCGGACATGATCCACTTGCTCGCGGAGCTGATCGAGAACGCTACGCTCTTCTCCCCGTCGGGTACCCGCGTGGAGGTCAAGGCTGAACGGGTCGGCAACGGGTTCGCGTTCGAGATCGAGGATCGCGGCCTGGGCATTAAGCCCGAGGAGCTGGACGCGATCAACTTGCGGCTTGGCAGCCCGGCGGATTTCGATCTGGCCAATGCCGACCAACTGGGGCTGTTCGTGGTCGGCAAGCTCGCCGCCCGGCACGGCGTGCGCGTGTTCCTGCGCCCCTCCCCGTACGGCGGCACCACGGCGATCGTGCTCATGCCCAGCAGCATGATCACGACAGCGGCCGAGCTGCCGACTGGTCCCCAGGCGACCGAGGCTGAGGCAACGGCCGATCACAACGAGGATCTGCACCTGGCCCTGACCGGCCGGTCCAGACGACAGCCGACGACGGCCGAGAGCACGCCCGGTACCCTGCCGATCCGGCACAGTGTCTTCGGGAGCCAGGCGGATACCGACAACTTCCCCAGCCTGCCCGGCATCCGGCGCGGCCAGCCAGACAACAACCGTGGTCACCCAGAGATGAGTCCCAGCCAGCCAGCCGCTGCGCCCGGCGAGCCCGCCGAGCCGGTCGCGCAGCCCGCCGAGCCGGCCTTCTTCTCGAGCCAGCCGACCTTTCTCAGTCAGCCGGTTTTCCCCGACCTTGCTGCTCCCCGTCGGCAGAACACCGACGCCGACCGGCCGGTCTTTCCTGACCTGCCCAAGGCCGGGCGAGGCCAGCCAGGCGGAACGGGCGGCCCGCCGGTCAAGCCCGGCCAGCCAGGCAGCAGCGTTAGCGCGGGCACGCACCGGGGCCTGCCGCGCCGGGTCCGCCAGGCCAACCTCTCGCCTCATCTGCGTAACAGCCCGGCCTCCGGGACCGCCGCGTCCTTCCGCGAACCGGAGGTCCGCTCGCCGGAACAGGCGCAAAGCCTGCTTGCCTCGCTGCAGCGCGGGTGGGAGCGCGGCCGTGAGGCAGAGGTGCCGGATTCCGACGGCGCGGCCGACGGGCGGGACGCCAGGGACAGCGCGCGCGGGGCATCGCAGGAGGACACGTGACGGACGAATTTGGAACAACGTCGGCCGGCCAGGAGCTGAGCTGGCTGCTTGACGACCTCGCCGCCCGGGTGGACCAGATACAGCAAGCCGTGATCTTGTCTCGCGACGGTCTGACCGTGGCCGCCTCCCAGAGCCTGAGCCGCGAGGACGCCGAGCATCTGTCCGCGCTGGCCGCGGGGGTCCAGAGCCTGGCCAGAGGCGCGGGCGAGCATTTCAACCTGGGTGAGGTACGCCAGACCATCATCGAGCTCGAGCGGGCGTTCCTGTTCGTCACCGCGGCAGGCCATGGCAGCTGCCTGGCCGTGATGTGTCCGTCGAATGCCGATGCGGGGCTCATCGCGTACGAGATGGCCATGCTCGTCAAGCGCGCCGGACCGCACCTGGCCGCGCAGCCCAGGCTCACCTCACGCCGGATTCCCGGCGAGTGAGTCCGCCATGCCCCGGTACGACAGGTGGACCGATCAGGAAGCCGGACCGGTCGTCCGGCCGTATGCGCTGATCGGCGGCCGTACCGACCCGGCGGGCGACATGGTGCTCGACCTCATCGCGGTCGTCGCCGCGGCGGGCCCGATCCCGGGCCGGGCCGAGCTGGCCAAGCTCAATCCCGAGCACCGCAAGCTTCTCAGCCTGTGCCAGACCCCGGTCACCGTGGCCGACGCGGCGGTCGACGTGGCCCTGCCTCTTGGCGTGGTCCGCGTCCTGCTGTCCGACCTGATTCAGCAGGGCATGATCGCTGTCCTGCCGCGGCCAGCCGCACGCCAGCAGGCCAGCACCGACCTGCTCAAGGAGGTACTCGATGGGCTCCGCTCCCTCTGAGGGCGAGGCCGATAGCAGCCAGCTCACCCCGGTCAAGATCGTCGTGGCCGGGGGATTCGGCGTGGGCAAGACCACGCTCGTCAGCGCGATCAGCGAGATCCGACCGTTGCGCACCGAGGAGTCCCTGACTCAGGTGGGAATCGGCGTTGACGATCTCACCGGGGTCTCCGGCAAGACCACCACCACGGTGGCCATGGACTTCGGCCGGATCTCGATGGGCGCCCGGCTCGTGCTGTACCTATTCGGCACCCCAGGCCAGGACCGGTTCTGGTTCATGTGGGACGACCTGTCCTATGGCGCGCTGGGTGCCGTGATCCTGGCCGATACTCGCCGCCTGAGCGACTGCTTCCCGTCCGTCGACTACTTCGAGCGCCGCCAGCTGCCGTTCATCGTGGCGGTCAACGCCTTCGACGGCGCGCCCCGCTACGACCCCGAGGACGTGCGTATCGCCCTGGACCTCGACCCGAATGTACCGGCCATGCTCTGCGACGCCAGGGAGCGCGGCTCGGTCAAGGAGGTCCTCATCACCCTGGTGCAGCATGTGCTGACCGCTGGCCCGGGCGATGGCCAGGAGACACCGCCCGGGCCGGGCGACGTGGGCTGGCCCGGCCCGGTGGGCCGGGCCGTCTTACCGGACGCGGACGGGTCGGACGGCAACGCCGAGACCGCGGCCCGCCCGGCTCAGGAGGCGCTGCCGCCGGCCGCCGACGGGTCGTAGGCCTCGATCGGCTCCTTGAAGTAAGGGGATCGGCCGATGAACCGCGCGAACAGCAAGAACACGATGCCAATGGCAAGCATGA
>Ga0335072_10001933_pt1 | contig 32868 bp, 27 predicted proteins | sample Lox_Sample_21_FD_206725 | JGI IMG/M metagenome (GOLD analysis project Ga0335072, IMG submission 206725) | Soil microbial communities from Loxahatchee National Wildlife Refuge, Florida, United States - Lox_Sample_2.1 | ecosystem: Environmental > Terrestrial > Soil > Wetlands | place: USA...
GACGGACTGGTCGGCGGAGATGTCCACGTACCCCTACGTGGGCACGTAGTAGGTGCCCACGTAGCGCATCCTCGGCGCTCTCAACTCATTGAGCTATGTGGAATCCCCGGACGGTTACGAAAATGGCTGAGTGGCGGGACTTGAACCCGCGACCTCATTTACCAGCCGCCGCATGAATCGAACGCACATTGCCAATGTATTATCTTTAAAATCAATTAATTACTAGATACACTTGCACCACAATTGAGTTCACTGTATAAATATACAGTTGTCTGCTGATCTGGCCCGTCTCTGGGTGACGTGCTTTGGGGCTCTTGGGAGCGTCAAGACATTCAAACAGCTTTGGCAATGGCTGCGGGTGTGATGGCTAGAGATTCCGACATCGAGTGGACGCATCACACATTCAACCCTTGGTGGGGCTGCGTGAAGCTTTCGCCTGCTTGCGCCCATTGCTACGCCGAAACCTGGGCCCGCCGGTTCGGCGATGAGCTCTGGGGCGGCGACGCACCACGACGGTTCTTCAGCGAGCATCATTGGCGCGAGCCGCTGTGCTGGAATTCGGAAGCGGAAAGACAGGGAGTTCGTACGCGCGTCTTTTGCGCGTCGATGGCGGATGTGTTCGAGCCACGCACAGATCTGGATCCCTGGCGGGAAAAGTTGTGGGGCGTTATCGAAAAGACCCCTCACCTAGACTGGCTGCTACTAACGAAAAGGCCAGGCCACATTAAGAATGTCTATCCATGGGCGCATAGCCCGCGGGAAAACGTGTGGCTCGGGACCACCGCAGAGAATCAGCGTTGGGCCACGCGTCGCATTGAACGGCTGGTCGCAATCGACGCACAGGTGCGTTTCCTTTCCTGCGAGCCATTACTGTCCGCAATCGACCTACGGCCATGGTTGAAGCAGAGGCTGATCGGCTGGGTCATTGCCGGCGGTGAAAGTGGCCGCGAGGCCCGGCCGACACACCCCAACTGGATTCGCTCCCTGCGCGATCAGTGCCGCACTTTCGACGTTCCATTCCACTTCAAGCAGTGGGGGCACTGGAGCCCGGAGGCTCAAGGCGCGCCTGCGACGAAGATCATCGAACTACATGACGAAGCGGGACGGCTTGAGCGTCTGTCATGGCGACCAAAGCAAAAAAGCGGACGGATGCTCGATGGCAGGACTTGGGACGGTTATCCGCAGATAAGCACGTAATAATATTCGCAATTCTTCAGGGAAGGACATGTCGGCCGTCGATCCGTATGCAGGTCGCGAACAAACCAAGGCAAAGCATTTCATCCTGAAGCGCTATCTCCAGGCGCTTGCCTTCAAGATTCTGACGATCTCCGACATCACTTACGTTGACGGTTTTTCCGGTCCCTGGAAATCGGCTACAGAAGATTTCAGCGATTCATCCTTCATGATCGCCCTGCAAGTTCTGCAGGACGCTCAGAGAAAAATCTTTGAGCGGATGGGTGAGCGCCGTAAAGTCAAGTGCTTTTTCTCTGAGATCGATCCTGAAGCTTTTAATCAGCTTCAAGACGCCGTTGCACGGTTCAACAAACCCGAGGAAGGTTTCCAGGTTGAGACATACTGCGGAAAGTTTGAGGACGCCATCCCGCAAATCAAGAAGATCATCGGCAGTTCCTTCGCGTTGATATTCATCGATCCGACCGGCTGGACCGGCTTCGCCTTCGAGAAGATTAAGGAAATCTTTAGTTCGCGGATGTGCGAGATCCTGATCAACTTCATGTATGACCACGTGAATCGATTTGTCGCCAGCCAAGATCCCACGACGATTGCCTCGCTCGACCCAATTCTCGGTGGACCAGGATGGCGACAGAGACTCAATCCAACCCTTCCGCGCGGGTTATCGGTCGAGAAGCTCTTTCGCGAAACCCTCCAGAGCGCAGGAAAGTTCGCATATGTTGTCTCCACAAAGATCGACAGGAACACAGTGGATCGTCCGCATTTCTTTATTGCCTACGGCACCAAAAACAGGAAGGGGCTGATAACGTTCCGGCAGATTGAATATGACGCGCTACGAGAACAAGCCAGAGATCGCGCCACCGCCAAAGAAAGGCTACAGGAACAAAGGTCGAGCATCGCTGATATGTTTTCTGGGCACGAAGCCGATGTGCAAGAGGAAACGATCGACGGAATTGTAGAGGCACAAAAGGTTACTGCTTCGGCGCACCTCCTTGAAGTTCTATCGATTCGGCAATCGCTGAAGTTCTTACAAGTCGTGGATATGCTCCTTCAAGCATTTGTCCTGAGAGAGACGAATGTTAAGGATATTTGCGTCTCCCTAGAAAAAGCAGGGAAAATCGAGAAGACGTGGGGCCCAGGTAATAAGAAACCGAAGGATGTCGACACCATAAAGCTCAAAAAAATAGCATCGCCTCGGAGAAATAGCTGAAAATGGTTAATAGCTCACAGTATGCATCAGTCCTGCATCCTGCCCACACTTCTAACCAAAGCTGAATGCGACCAGCTCAACACGTCCAAACCCCCAGCGCCAGATAATGACGAACGCACAAGTGGTTGTTGAGGCACTATCCAGCTTCTTCAAGAGCTCCACAAGGCCGGTGCTATTCGCCGGCGCCGGCGTTTCCATGCATGCCGGGCTACCTTCATGGAAGAGCTACCTGGCTGCATTGGCGGAACAGGTGCGCGCAAATGATCAACTAAGCCGACATCAGATGGTCGAGTGTCTTGCTAAAGGCCAATACACGAAGGCGGCTGACTACTTTTTCCTAAGCGACGGCCTCACCGACGGTGCAAAAAGCGACGCGCTAACGCGCCTCCTTTCAGAATACACCGCAGACCGCCTGCTGCCGCTTTCCGCATTGCCGTTCTCGGCTTACGTGACGACAAATTACGATCGAGCGCTCCTTGACGCATATGCGAAACGGCATGGGAGAGCTGCACCCGAGGTCAATCTCGGAGACCCCACACTCGCCTCAGCTCCGTTTCAGGATTCTTTCTACATCGCCCGTATACATGGACGCGTCGAAGTCCCGGACACAATGGTCCTATCTGGAACCCACTATCAAAGACTTTATAGCGACGGTCCCTACATCGATTTCTTGCGCCATCTCTTTTGCACGCGCTCACTTCTAATAGTAGGGTTTTCGTTCCTTGACCCTGCAATCACCAATGTACTGCGTGCGATACGCGAGCAAGTCGGTCCGCTTCACGCCGGACGGCATACCGCACTGGTGGATAGCGACGCCGACGCAGAGTTCTTGGGCGAACTGAATCGACATAACATCCGATGCATTCGCTATTCCTCTGCTTCAGGACATGCAGCGCTTTGGGAAGGATTAAAGAACTTCAGCACAGCCGCAAGAGACGACGACGGCGTAGAGCTGGGTGCGTTTGAGTACGCACGAAAATACTTCGCCGCCGTTCTGACGAGGCGACAGATGAGCGCCCATATGCGCCCACTAAAGCAGGCTGTTGCGGAAGGGATGGTGCTGCAGATACTGCAGACTGCCGGAACAACTGGGGTGTCGCGTGAGAAGCTCGCAGAACAGCTCGCCGATCAGCTCAATATCACCACAGCGGCAAGCGAGACGCTAATTGATAGTTCCTTGCAGGGCCTGTCAACTGACGACCTATATGAAACAGATAACCAAGGAGTCCTTCGTGCAGCGCCTATCGTGGCTTCCGCTCCCGGTCTGTCATCCTCAATCGAGGTACTTGTAGAGGGCGCTGTTCAGCGCTTAGTTGTCCGAGACCACGGCGCGGACACAGGCGATACCCGCCGCCTACTCACCAACTACTTTGAATACTTGGTTCTTCGAAGAGGCTGGGATGTAGGCGCGGCCTATGCGGCGCGAAGGCCGCCACAAGCCGTTGTCGTAGACGATATCCTTTCGCGATTGCTGTCTGTGAAGGGAACCGGCAAACGTCCGTCGAAGCCGCTCGTACGTGCCGTAGAAGGAGTGCTACTTAGCCCTTCCGATATCGAAGCGACTGTGTTGGCTGAGTTAGGCAGGCTTGCTTTCGCACTGGAACTTGTCCGGCAGTCGCCGCAGGACACACTATTCGCGTCGCACGTGCTGCCCAACCGGATCTATCTCGATGCAAATGTCCTTATGCCGGCGATAGTCGAAGGACATCCCTACCAGCGTCTTTACGGGTCTGCCATGGAAAAGCTGCTTTCCGCGTCGGCGGCAACGTCATCCGGTCTGGAGGTGTGTGTATACACTGGGTTTTTGAACGAAGTAGTGAATCATCGACGACTTGCAACGGAAAGCATGCAGGAATACGGTGATCGCGGCGCCGAGTTTATAGAGCGGGAAGTGAGGCTTTACGGGCCCGCCAATATGAATGTGTTCATCGCTGGTTTTGCCCGCACGCTGATGTCTGGGCAGAAGCAAAGCTTCCAAGAGTTCCTGAGGCGCTACGCGCCCTACTCAACGGAGCCTGAACTTGCAGCGTGGCTCCGAAATCGCGGACTACGGGTTATCGACCAGAAGCAGATGCAACTATCCGCGAAGGAGTACGCAGCAATCCTCCATCATTTCGAGAAAGTGTTTGCCCAGGAACTCACAGATAGAGTTCGAACTGCCACGCTACTGGCTCACGATGCTCTTCAGATCGCGGCACTACTTGGCGACACTAGTCGCAAAGACCGCGCGGTTCTTGTCACTGCTGACCGCAAGCTGCGCGACGCTGTGGCATGGAGCGAGTACCCCAGCCTCGGCTCGGCAATGCTCAGTGGAGTGGGACTTGTTCAGATGATTGAGCTTCTTGTTGGAGCGATTGCTGATGAGCGATCCATTGCACAGCTCCTTTGGTCCACGAAAGCTTCGAGCACGGCGGAAAACGTCCGTAGGTATCTCGTAGACGTTGCCCTGACCCAATACGACGCCGCATTAGCATTGAACATGGAGTCGATTGTCCAGGAGATAACTGAGGACGTTACATTCGCGATCGAGAAGGACGCCGCTCAATCTCGAACGGACGTCGAACAACTATCCCTCAGCAAGTACGTTGAGTCGTTCGAACCAAGATTCTACGAAATGATGCGCGCTGAGCAAGAGCGGTTGCGCAAGCAACAAGAGCAAGAGGATCAGTAATTGCCTGTTTAGCCACGAATCTCCGTCTTCATCGAATCACTTCGAGCGTGCTTCTGGCCGATGGCAGACGACAGCCTTTAGGTGGCAACGCCATCACCGCTGCTAAAACCCACGTAGTTTCAGCAGGATACGACTCACTGACGGTATTGTTGACGGTGTCGTCCTGGAGAAACTCAGCATCGACTCCGATACCGTCAGAAATACCGTCAAATGGTTTCGCTTGGGCCCGATAGTGGCCGATAGACGGCGAAAGTCTTTCGAGCCCCTGTGCGACTATCTGGATTATCTGTCAGTGACTTAGCCCAATTTCCCCGTTACCGGCGATAGGGGGCGATCGATCGCGATAGGTGGCGAAAGTCACTCCCACTCGATCGTCGCGGGCGGCTTGCCGGAGATGTCGTAGACCACGCGCGAGATGCCCGACACCTCGTTGACGATCCGCCGCGAGACCTGGTCCAGGAACTCGTACGGGAGCCGCGCCCAGTGCGCCGTCATGAAGTCCACGGTCTCTACCGCGCGCAGCGCGATCACGTAGTCGTAGCGGCGTCCGTCGCCCATCACGCCGACCGAGCGGACGGGCAGGAACACCGCGAACGCCTGGCTGGTGCGATCGTAGAGGTCGTGCTTGCGCAGCTCCTCGATGAAGATCGCATCGGCCCGGCGCAAGAGATCCGCGTACTCCCTGCGCACCTCCCCGAGAATGCGTACACCGAGCCCCGGTCCGGGAAAGGGGTGTCGGTGCACCATCTCGCGCGGCAGCCCGAGCTCGACTCCGAGCCGGCGAACCTCGTCCTTGAACAGCTCACGGAGCGGCTCGACGAGCGCGAGGTGCATCTTCGCCGGCAAGCCGCCGACGTTGTGATGGGACTTGATCACGTGTGCCTTGCCGGTGCGCGCGCCCGCCGACTCGATCACATCGGGATAGATCGTCCCCTGAGCGAGAAATCCGATCCCCTCGAGCTTGCGGGATTGCTCCTCGAAGACCTCGATGAACAGCCGCCCGATGGTCTTGCGCTTGGCTTCCGGGTCGGTGACGCCCGCGAGTGCGGCGAGAAAGCGCGCCCCGGCGTCGACGCGCACCACGCGCACGCCCAGGCTCTGCGCGAAGGTGCGCATGACCTCATCCCCCTCGCCGAGACGCAGCAGGCCGTGGTCGACGAACACGCACGTCAGCTGATCGCCGATGGCGCGCTGCAGGAGCGCGGCCACGACCGAGGAGTCCACCCCGCCCGAGAGCCCGAGCAGCACGCGCCCCGAGCCGACCTGCGCGCGCACGCGCTCGATCGCATCCTCGATGATGTTGCCGACGCTCCACAGCGCGCCGCACCCGCAGATCTCGCGCACGAAGCGCTCGAGGATGCGCGCGCCCTGGCGCGTGTGCGTGACCTCGGGGTGAAACTGAACGCCGTAGAAGCGCCGCGATTCGTCGGCCATTGCGGCGAACGGCGCGTGATCGGTCGATGCGGTCGCGCGAAACCCGGGCGGGAGCGCCTCGACGCGATCGCCGTGGCTCATCCAGACCTCGAGCACGCGCTCGCCTGCACGATCGAGCCGATCCTCGAAGCCCTCGAGGAGCTTGCAGGGCCCGCTCGCCGTCACCTCCGCATAGCCGAACTCGCGCGCACGCGCCGCCGCGACCCGGCCTCCGAGCTGCTGCGCCATCGTCTGCATGCCGTAGCAGATGCCGAGCACCGGCACGCCGAGCGCGAACACCGCAGAGGGTGCGCGCGGGGGCGCCGCGTCGGTCACGGACTCCGGACCGCCCGAAAGAATGATGCCGCGCGGCGCGAAGGCGCGCACATCGGGGTCGCTCATGTCCCACGGATGGATCTCGCAATACACGCCGCATTCGCGCACGCGGCGGGCGATGAGTTGGGTGTACTGAGCGCCGAAATCGAGGATCAGGATCCGCTCGGCGTGGATGTCCGGCAGCGCGCGCGCGGGGGTGGAAAGTGGCACGCTGTTCACCAGTGCCTCAGGAGACGCGATAGTTCGGCGCCTCTTTGGTGATGCTCACATCGTGCACGTGGCTTTCGCGGACTCCGGCGCTCGTGATGCGCACGAACGTCGGGCGGGTGCGCATCGCCTCGATGTTCTCGCTTCCGGTGTAGCCCATCGCCGCCCGCAGCCCTCCAGCGAGCTGCTGCAGGATCGTGACGACGCTCCCCTTGTACGGGACGCGGCCCTCGACACCCTCGGGCACCAGCTTCTCGAGCTCGGTCGTCGTGTCCTGGAAATACCGATCGGCCGAGCCGTAACGATCTGCCATCGCGCCGATCGAGCCCATGCCGCGGTAGGACTTGTAGGAGGCGCCCTGATAGAGCTCGACCTCCCCCGGAGACTCCTCGGTGCCGGCGAACAGCCCACCGATCATCACGGCGTGCGCCCCGGCGGCGATCGCTTTGGCCACATCGCCCGAGAAGCGGATACCGCCATCGGCGATCACCGGCACATCGCTCCCCTTAAGCGCCTCGGCGACGTTCGCGACCGCGCTGATCTGCGGCACTCCGACCCCGGCCACCACGCGCGTCGTGCAGATCGATCCGGGCCCAATGCCCACCTTCACCGCATCGGCACCGGCCTCGATGAGCGCGCGCGCCGCCTCGGCCGTGACGATGTTCCCGGCGATGACCTGCAGGTCCGGCCAGCGCTTCTTCAGCCGCGCGACGGTCTCGAGCACGCCGCGCGAATGGCCATGCGAAGTATCGACGACGACCACGTCCGCGCCCGCCTCGCGCAGCGCCGCCACCCGATCGAGCGTGTCGGGGGTCGTGCCAACGGCGGCGCCGGCGCGCAGCCGGCCGCCTTCGTCCTTGCACGCGCGCGGAAATTCGGTCGCCTTCTGGAAGTCCTTGACGGTGATCATTCCCTTGAGCTCGTCGTCGCCGTTGACCACCAGCACCTTCTCGATGCGGTGGCGGTGCAGGAGACTCAACACCTCTTGCTTCGGTGCGTTCTCGCGCACGGTGATGAGTCGCTCCTTGGGCGTCATGACGCTCGAGACCGGCGCGTCGAGCTTCTCCTCGAAGCGCAGGTCGCGGTGGGTGACGATACCCAGCACCTTGGGTCCGAGCACGACCGGCACGCCTGAGATCCCGCGTGAGCGGGTGAGCTCGAGCACTTCGCGGATCGTCGTGCTCGGCGCGACGGTGATCGGGTCCTTGATCACACCGCTTTCGAACTTCTTGACGCGACCGACCTCGTGGGCCTGCGCCTCGATCGACATGCTCTTGTGTATGATGCCGATGCCGCCTTCCTGCGCGATGGTGATCGCCAGGCGCGCCTCGGTGACGGTGTCCATGGCTGCGGAGAGGAGCGGCAGATTGAGACGGATGCGGCGGGTGAGCTGAGTGCCCAGACTCACCTCGCGCGGGAGCACTTCCGAGTAGGCCGGAACCAGCAGGACGTCGTCGAACGTCAAGGCCTCTTGCAGGATGCGCATCGTCCGCTCGCGCTCGCCGGGGGTGATCCCGGCGCTTAAAATCGGTAATTCTACCGCGAAGGCTGAGATGGGTAAAGCCACCAATACGCCATCGACCGGGCCACTCGGCGGCGTTGCCGCTCCCGAGCGAGTCGTCTACACGGTCTCGCGGCTCAATCGCGAGGTGCGCGTGCTGCTCGAGCAGCGCATCGGCGTTCTATGGATCGAGGGTGAGCTCACCAATCTCGCCCAGCCCGCCTCCGGGCACTGGTACTTCTCGCTCAAGGATCGCGACGCGCAGGTGCGCTGCGCGATGTTCCGCCAGCGCAATGCCGGAGTCGCCTTCACCCCGAGAAACGGTCAAGCCGTGCTCGCCCGCGGCCGCGTCAGCGTGTTTGAGCCGCGTGGCGACTATCAGCTTCTCGTCGAGCACCTCGAGGAGGCCGGCGTCGGCGCGCTGCAGCGGGAGTTCGAGCGCCTCAAGGCGAAGCTCGCGGCGGAGGGGCTGTTCGCGGTCGCGCGCAAGCGCGCTCTGCCACGCTTCCCGCGCCGCATCGGTGTCGTCACCTCCCCGAGCGGTGCAGCCGTGCGCGACATTCTGCACATCCTCGCACGGCGCTTTCCGCCCGCGGCGGTGCTCATCTTTCCGACTCCGGTCCAGGGCGCCGCAGCGGCGCCGGGAATCGTCGCTGCGCTCGCGCTTGCCTCGGCGCGCGCCGACTGCGACGTGGTGATCCTCGCGCGCGGCGGCGGCTCGCTCGAGGACCTGTGGGCGTTCAACGAGGAGCTCGTGGCGCGCGCGATCCACGGCTCGAGCGTGCCGGTCGTGACGGGCGTCGGCCACGAGATCGATTTCACCATTGCGGACTTCGTGGCCGATGCGCGCGCGCCCACGCCCTCGGCGGCCGCGGAGCTCGTCACGCCGGACCGTCACGCAATCGATCAGGGTCTGCGCAGAGCGGCCGAGCGGCTCGCCCATGCGGTAAGACGTGAGCTGCGCGCGGTCGAAGCACGGCTCGGAGCGGTGCGCCAGCGACTCGACCTCGCGCATCCCGGTGCGCGGATGCTGCAGCAGGCGCAGCGCCTCGATGACCTCGAGCAGCGCCTGGCCGGCGCCGCACGCGCAGCGCTGCACCGGCACCGCCACGGCCTGAGTGAGTCGTTCGCGCGGCTACTCGGCTTATCGCCCGAGCATCGCATCCGCGAGCACCGCTTACGCCACGCGGATCTCGCCGCGCGCCTCGCGCATGCGGTTGAAACGTCGCTCGCGGGAGCGAATTTGCGTGTCGAGCTCGCCGCGCGCGCCCTCGACACCGTGAGCCCGCTCGCGACCCTCGGTCGGGGATTCGCGATCATCACCCGGGTCTCCGACGGTGCGCTGTTGAGCGATGCGTCGGCGGTCGCGCTCGGGGAGGAGATCGAGGCCCGGCTCGCGCACGGACGGCTGCGCGCACGCGTGACCGGCAAGGGCCCCGAGCAATGAGGTCGAGAGGCTTCGCGACCCGCTTGCGCGCGGCGCGGCCGCGGTCGTGGCTCGTGTTGCTCATGCTGGGCTCCGTGTGCACCGGTGCGGCCGCGCGCGGCTTGCAGCTGCCGCAGGAAAGTACCGTGCCCGGTGGCGTGTGGATGCACACGATTGGCGGCTCCGCGGCCGCCTCGCCGCGCGCGACGTTCGACGGCCGGCGCGTCATGGTGCTGCGCGCGGGCGATCGCTGGCTCGCGATCGTCGGCATTCCGCTCTCGGCGAGCCCCGGCTCGCACGGCTCGCTCCTCATCGCTCCGGGATCCGCGGGAGCGGCGCCCGCGCGCCTCGCGTTCGCCATCGGCGCGAAGCAGTACCGCGTTCAGCGGCTCACCGTGCCGCCGCGCGAGGTCGACCTCTCTCCGCGCGATCTCGCGCGCTACCAGCGCGAGCGGCCACGGATCGAGCGCGCGGTGGCGACCTTCTCGATCGAGCCGCCCGCGACGCTGCGGCTCCTGCAGCCCGTCCCGGGCGTGCGCTCGAGCTCCTACGGACTGCGCCGCGTGTTCAACGGCGAGGCGCGCAACCCGCACACCGGCATGGATATCGCAGCGCGCGTCGGCACCCCGGTCAAGGCGGCGGCTGCGGGGCGCGTCATCGACACCGGCGATTTCTTCTTCAACGGCAACACGATCTTCCTCGACCACGGCGAGGGCCTCGTGACGATGTACTGCCACTTGAGCGCGATCGGCGTGCGCCCGGGCGAGCGCGTGGCCGCCGGCCAGGTGATCGGCAGGGTCGGTATGACCGGGCGCGTCACCGGTCCGCACCTGCACTTCGGCGTCGCGCTGAATGCGACATTCGTCGATCCGGCACTCTTTCTGTCCCCACAGCGTGAACGACACTGATTCGGTAGAACCTGATGCAGGAAGGAGCGATAGCCCCTCCTGCACCAGGCCCCAGCGATTCAGTGTCGCTTGCGCGAGGGAGCCGGGCGGCGCGCACGGGCGCGGGCAGCGTACGGATTCGCGTCGCTCCTGAACTCGATCACGACCGGCGTCGCATACAGGTCGAAGGCGTTGCGGAAGACGTTGCTCAGATAGCGACGGTAGGAGCCGGGCACCGATGCGGTCTGATTGCCGTGCACGACGATGCGCGGGGGGTTCCTCCCGCCCTGATGCGCGAACTTGAGCTTGATGCGCCGGCCACGCACGAGCGGCGGCTGCTGCGCGGCGATGGCGCGCTCGAGCGTGCGGGTGAGCTGCGGCGTCGGCATCGCGCGCATCGCGGCCTCGTAGGCGTGCACTGCGCACTGCATCAGCTCTCCGACTCCCGTTCCGTGACGCGCCGAGACGAAGCAGAGCGGCACGAACGGGGCGAAATCGAGCTTGAGCGCAAGCTCACGGCGCACTTCCTCGCGGCGCTCCGCAGGGATGCCATCCCATTTGTTGACGGCGACGATGAGCCCGCGCCCACGCTCGAGCGCCACACCGAGCAGGCTCGCATCCTGCTCGGCGACGGTATCGTGCGCATCGACCACGAGCACGACCACGTGCGCCTCCTCGATCGCCTGCAGCGTCTTTGCGACGCTCACGCGCTCCACGAGATCCTCGATGCGTGCGCGCCGGCGCATGCCGGCCGTATCGATGAGGAGAAAATCGCGGCCGTCGCGCCTGAACGGCACCAGGATACGGTCGCGCGTGGTGCCCGGTTCCTCGCTCGCGATGACGCGCTCCTCGCCGAGCAGGCGGTTGAGCAGGGTCGACTTGCCGACGTTCGGGCGTCCGATGATCGCGATGCGGATCGCATCGGGCTCGACGGCGGCGGACTCCGCGGCCTCGAATCCGCCGAGCGCATGCTCCATGAGATCGCGGCAACCGGCGCCGTGGCTCGCCGCGATCGGGTACGGCTCGCCGAGTCCGAGCGCATGGAACTCGTCGGCCGCCCGCGCAGCGTCGAGCCCGTCGGTCTTGTTGACGGCGAGCGTGACGGGCTTACCTGCGCGGCGCAGCTCGCGCGCGATCAGCTGGTCCTGGGGATTGAGTCCACTGCGCGCATCGGTGATGAACACGATCCGGTCGGCCTCCGCGACCGCGCGCTCGGTCTGCGCGCGCATCTGCGCCTCGATGCCGCGCGGGTGCTCGATGAGGCCACCGGTGTCGATGACGACGAACGGCACCGCCCCGATGCGGCCGTAGCCGTATTGTCGATCGCGCGTGACGCCCGGCACGTCCGCGACGATGGCATCGCGCGTGCCGGTCAGCGCATTGAACAGCGTCGACTTGCCGACGTTCGGCCGGCCAACCAGCGCAACGATCGGCAGCACCGGTCCGTCCTCACTCGAGGGCCCCGCCTGCGCCGCGCGCGAGCTCCTCGGTCACCGGGCGATCGCTGTGCGCCGCGGCGGTGCGCGCGGACCCGCGCGGGGTGGTCCGGAACGCCGTGATGTGCCCGGCGTCGTTGATCACGAGCAGCAGGCCGTCGGCGGCGACCGGCGCATTGGTGATCCGCAGCTTCCCGGCCCGCGCTCGCGCGAGGAACGCGCCGGTCGCGCGGTTGAGCCAGTGGACGTACCCCTGGTAGTCGGCGACCACGATTGCATCGGGCGCAACGGCCGGTGCGGAGAGTCCCCGGTGCAGGAGGCCATCCTGGCGCCATAGCTCGCTCCCGGTGCGTCGCTGCAGCGCGAGCACGGCACCGTCCGAGGTCGACACGAACAGGTCGGAGTCATCGATGCCGAGGCCGCGATAGCTCGAGATATCGTGCGACCACCAAAGCTGTCCCGTGTCGAGCGCCAGCATCGCGACCTTGCCCTGGAACTGAGCGACGTAGACGTCGTTCCCGTCGATCCGGGGCGTCGCATCGACATCGTTGAGGCGCTCGATCTCCGTGCGGCCCTTGGCCGGCGCGATGAGCGTCTCCCAGGCGCTCGAGCCGTCGCTCAAGTTCGACGCGACGACCTTGCCGTTGTCGTATCCGCAGATCGCGACCTCGCCGACCACCGTGGGCTGCGATGTGCCGCGCAAGGAGAGCGAGGGCACCGGCTGCTGAACCTGCCACACCTCGTGCCCGTCGGCGGGAGACAGCCCGTGGAGCTTGCCGTCTACGGCGCGCACGACGATCAGCCGGGGTGTCACCGCAGGCGCCGCGAGCACCTCGCCGGCGATGTTCACATGCCAACGAATGTGTCCGTCGGCGGCGCGCAGCGCGAACACGTCGCCGGCGCTCGATCCGACCACGACCAGATCCGCATCGGCGCCGGGTCCCCCGGCGAGCGCCGCGCGCGTGCGCCTCGACCACAAGCGCCGGCCCGTGGCCACCTCGAACGCTGCGACCTCACCGCTGTGTCCGGCCGCGTACACCCGGTCGCCCTCCACCGCGAGACCGAGCCCGAGCCGCAGCGGCTTCTTGGTGCCGCCCACCGAGGCCGACCAGACTCGAGACACGCGCAGCGCGGCGGTGAATGGAACGAGCTGCTTCGGGCGATCGACATCCTTGTTCTTCGAACAGGCGGCGATGAGCGCGACGAGCGCGAGGGCAAGGAGAGCGCGGCGCATGAGTTACCTCGCGGGCGCCGGTGCGCGCGGGCTTAAGGGTGTGGGGCGAGCCACCGAGGAGGGGGCGGACTCGCCGGTGAGGTCGTCGATCTTGAGATTGAGCACATCGTTCTCCGCAAGCGAGGGACCCGCTGCCAGGCGCGCGGCGCGATACGCGGCGAGCGCAGCGGCTTGGTCGCCCTTCGCGTAGTAAGCATCGCCGCGAATCTCCTCGTAACGCTCGAGGAACACGGGCCCGGGCGGCGTGGCGAGGGTCGCAAGAGCCGCATCCGGCTTGCCGAGCGCGATCTGCACCCGCGCGAGCCGCAGCCGCGCGATGGTGGCGAGATCGTGATCGTGCGACTCCTCAACCACATCGTCGAGCCGCTGCGCGGCGCGCTCGAGCTCGTTCGTCTCGACGAACACGCGCGCCGCGGCGAGGTTCCCCTGATCCACGTACGGCGAGCCGGGATGATCGTGTGCAAGGGCATCGAGCAGCTCGAGCGCGCGCGTGCGATCGCCGCTGTCGAAGGCGCCGAGGATCTGCTCGTAGCGGGCACTCGCATCGAGATCGATGCGCTCCGTGCGGGCGAGCCACCAGCGCCAGCCGACGAACGCGAGCCCCGCCACCGCCACGGCGGCGACGATCCACGGTCCGTCCTCGCGCACTCGGGCGACGACGCGCTCCCACTGCTCTCGCTCACTCAGATACTCATCCACCCGACCCCTCCATCTGCGTCGCGGCGGTCTCGGTCTCGAGAGCCGCGGCAATCCGCGCCGGAAGCTCGGCAACGGGACAGTCGCTCTGACCCGATTCGCGCCGCAAAGGTTTCAACGCGGCCGTGCCGCGATCGAGCTCCGCCTCGCCCACCACGAGCGCGAGGCTTGCGCCGCTGCGGTCGGCGCGCCGGAACTGCGCCTTGAAGTTCCCGCCACCCAAGCCGAGCTCGAAGCGGTACTGTGGCAGCGCATCGCGCAGCGCTTCGACCAACTTGAGGCCCGCGCGGCTCGCGCGCGCGCCATGCGCGATCACGTACACATCGGGCGGCGCCGTCTCCGCGGCCGATGCCCCCTCGCGCATGAGCTCCACCACCCGCTCGATACCGAGCGCGAACCCGATCGCCGGGGTCGGCTCCCCGCCGAGCTGGGCGATGAGCCCGTCATAGCGTCCACCGGAGCACACCGCGTTCTGCGAGCCGAGCGCATCGGTGACCCACTCGAACACCGTGCGGCTGTAGTAGTCGAGGCCGCGCACCAGGCGCGGATTCACGCGGTAGGCGAGCCCGAGGTCATCGAGTGCCGCGCGCAGCTCCGCGAAATGGGCGCGCGAGTCGGCATCGAGATGCTCCGGAAGGAGCGGCGCGGCGGCAATGAGTGCCTGCATCTCGGGATTCTTGCTGTCGAGGATGCGCAGCGGATTCGTCCCGAGGCGCCGTCGCGAGTCCGCATCGAGCTCGCCCTCGCGCGCACGCAGGTATTCGGTGAGCTGCGCGCGGTACTCCCGGCGTGACTCGGGCGTGCCGAGCGAGTTGATTTCGAGGGTGACGCGTGTGATCCCGAGGCGCCTCCACAGGCGCGCGTTGAGCGCGATCAGCTCGACGTCAACGTCCGGGCCGGGGAATCCGATCGCCTCGACATCGAGCTGATGAAATTGCCGGAAGCGCCCCTTCTGTGGCTTCTCGTGCCGAAACATCGGCCCGATGCACCACAGCTTGTGACGCTGTCCGCGCAGCATCCCGTTGCCGATCACCGCCCGCACGAACCCGGCCGTGGCCTCCGGGCGCAACGTGAGGCTCTCACCGCCCTGGTCGGTGAAGGTGAACATCTCCTTCTCGACCACATCGGTGTGCTCTCCGATCGCACGCTTGAACAGATCGGTCTGCTCGAGCACCGGAGTACGCATCTCGGCGTACCCGTAGGCCTCGAGCAGCTCGCGCGCGGCGCTCTCGAGCCGCTGCCAGAGGCCGATGTCCGCGGGCAGCACGTCGTTCATGCCGCGCACGGCCTGGATCTGCGCGGTCAACTCGCCGTTTCCTCTCTCACGAGCCGCGCCCTCCCGCGGCCGCCAGGCGCGCAGGACTCGCGCGACCGGTTCGATTGACCTCGAACTCGACGGTCACGTCGCGCTCCGCGCCGTCGGGAATCGACACCGGCCGTCCGTCGAGCTGCAGCGCGACGCCGGCCGGGTTGCCGAGCACGATACGCAGCGGCGGAACCCCGCTCACCGCGGTGGAGGAGCCGCCCGAGCCCACGTCGTAGTACAGGCGCGCACCATGGGCGTCATAAACCTCCGCCCAGCTGTCCTCGCTGAAGTTGAGCTTGAGGTCCGCGATCCTCGCCTTCGCGTGCACCGGATCGTGCTTGCGGGCGACTGCCGCCGCAGCCAAGGGCGTGCCGGAGGAGACTTTGGGCGCCGCGGCGCGCGCGAGGAGTGGCACCGCCGCCGCGGCGCGCGCCGTGCGCGGCGTCCTCGCGGGCGCATGCGCACCGGGCGGTGCCGCGGCCTGGTCAGGGGCCGGCGGCGAGGCGCTCTCTGCGGGGTTCTGAGGAGACGTGGCGTCCGCCGAAGGCGCCGCTGGCAGCGGCGGCTGGAGAGACCCGCTCTCAACGCCCGGGGCGATGCGCTGCAGCGCGCCGCCCACCCACCACACGATGCCGATCAGGGCGACCGAAACCACGACGGCCATGCCCGGTGCGAGCAGCGTTCGCGATGTGCTCACCCGCTCGAGCTTGGGAATGCGCGTGAGATCGGGCGAGCTCACCCCGCGGCCGGTCGCCGCAAACAGCTGCTGCAGCTCCGCGGGCGACTCGCCCACGAGCTCGGCGTAGTGGCGCAGATGCCCGCGGACGTACACCGCGGCGCCGAATTCATCGAAGCGCTCTTCCTCGAGCGCCTCGATGGCCTGGGTATCGACGTGCAGCCGCTCGGCGGCCTGCAGCGCCGAAAGCCCGGCATGCTCGCGCGCGCGCCGCAGTCGTGCGCCGATACCATCCGGCGAGAGCGCATTGGATGCCGCGATCACGTTCATCACCCCGAGTTGGGGTTCGCCGGCGCGTAGGCGCGCGTCTGCTGCGAATCGGGGAAATCGACGCGCAACCGCTGCTGGTAGCGCTGCTCGGCGACCGGATCGTGCATCGCACGCGCCACGCGCACCCCGAGTGCGAGCAGATCCGGGGTCGCAACATAAGTCTCGATGTACGTATCGATGCGTGCCCGCGCGGCAGCGTAGCGCCCGTGATCGATGTCGAGGTCGGCCATCTGGAATACGGCTTCGGCGAAGTTCGGGCGCAGATTGATCGCGCGCTGCAGCTCGGTCGCCGCCTCGGCATCGCGGTGCTCGTTACGCAGACAGACCGCGGCATTGGTGTATGCCGCCTCCGGAGTCGCGTAGAGCGGGTCGTGCGCGGTCGCGAGCAGACGCTTGACCCCCTCGTCCGTGCGATGCGTGCGACAGAGGTAGACGGCATAATTGTTCGAGATGTCCGGGTCACGCGGCGCGAGATGCAGCGCCTTGTGAAACTCCTCGTCCGCCGCCCCCGGGTCCCCGAGGCGCTCGTCGAGCAGTGCGAGCGCGCTGTGGACAGTCGCATCGCGCGGCGCCTCCTTGAGCGCTCGCTCGAGCTTCTCCTGGGCGACCGCGAGCTCCCCGCGCTGCATGTAGGCAATACCGAGCTCGACGTTGTACTTCGCAGCCTCGGCTGGGTCCGGCTTGATGCTCGGGGACTCCGGCACCGGATTGTTGATCCGCGGCTTCGATGCGCAGGCGCCGAGCGCGAGCGCGGCGCACGGCACGGCGAGCACGAGCGCGAGGCTGCGCAGTCGCGCTGCACTCATGGCTGGGCCACCACGGCGAAGGTCTTGCTGCCGAGACGGACGGTCGTCCGATCGACCACGCGCCCGGCGAGCTGGCCGCACGCCGCGTCGATGTCCTCCCCGCGCGTGCGACGCACCGTCGCCACCAGACCGCGCCCGAGGATCTCGTCGCGAAAGCGCGCGACCACGCCGGGCGGCGAGCGGCGGTACCGCGTGCCCGGAAACGGGTTGAACGGAATCAGATTGACCTTGGCGGGGCGCCCGCCGAGGAGCCGCGCAAGCCGGCGCGCGTGGGCGGGGGAGTCGTTGATGCCGTCGAGAAGCACGTACTCGAAGGTGACGCTGCGGCCGTTCTGCTCGTCGATGTAGTGCCAGCACGCCTCGAGGAGCTCCGCGATCGGATGCTTGCGGTTGATCGGAACCAGCTGGTCGCGCAGCTCGTCATCGGGCGCGTGGAGCGAGACGGCGAGCGCCACGTTCACTTCCTCGGCGAGCCGATAGATCTGCGGAACGAGACCGGAAGTGGAGAGCGTGACGCGGCGGCGCGAGAGATCGAAACCGAAGTCATCGAGAAGAATCCGCAGTGCCGGCACGACGTTGCGGAAGTTCGCGAGCGGCTCGCCCATCCCCATGAGCACGACGTTGCTCACCGGGCGGTCGCAATCGGTGCGCTCGGCCTCGAGGCGCACCACTGCATCGGCGGCGGCGAGCTCGCGATTGGCAAGCCAGACCTGACCGACGATCTCGGCGGTCGTCAGGTTGCGGTTGAAGCCCTGCTGCGCGGTCGCGCAGAACGAGCAGTCGAGGGCGCAGCCGACCTGCGAGGAGATGCAGAGCGTGCCGCGATCCTCCTCGGGAATGAACACCATCTCGAACGCCTGCGCCTGGTCGGCGCGCAATTTCCACTTGCGCGTGCCGTCGCGCGAGTGCTGCCGCTCCAGAATCTCCGGCGGGCGCACCTCGGCGCATTCGGCGAGCCGGGCGCGGAACACCTTCGCGAGGTCGGTCATCGCCTCGATGCGCGCCTCGCCGCGCTTGTAGATCCAGTTGAGCAGCTGGCGGGCACGGAACGGCTTGCTGCCGAGGTGGCCGACGAACGCTTCGAGCTCGGGTCGTGTGAGCCCGAGGAGGTTGCGAGGAGCGGTGTCGGGGGTGCTGTTCATGGACGCGAGGGTGCAAGCGGGCGCTCGGGTTCACGGCCACTGCGCGATGCGGCGGCCGCCGGCCCGTCGTGCTCAGGTGCGCGGGAAAACCTCCGTGGCGGCGAAGAAATAGCCGATCTCGAACGTGGCGGTCGCGGGCGAATCTGACCCGTGTACCACGTTCTGCTCGATGCTGAGCGCGAGATCCGCCCTGATGGTGCCCTGCGCGGCCTTTTTGGGGTCGGTCGCACCCATGATCTCGCGGTTCTTCGCGATGGCGTGCTCACCCTCGAGCACCTGCACCATGACGGGGCCCGAGGTCATGTAGCGCACGAGGTCGCGAAAGAACGGCCGCTCGCGGTGCACCGCGTAGAAGCCCTCTGCGGCGCGCGGCGAGAGCGCGAGCATGCGGGCGGCGACGATCCGCAATCCCGCTTGCTCGAAGCGGCGATAGACCTCACCGATCAGGTTGCGGCTCACGCCGTCGGGCTTGACGATGGACAGGGTGCGCTCGAGCGCCATTGCAATGAAACCTCAGCGGAACGCGGGGGTCGGGGCTACAGGGCTTCCTCTGCGGGACGGCCCGGCGGGCTCCGCGCCCGCGGAGCGCGGCAGTCTACCGCGGATGGGGGGGCGTGCGCCAATGGCGAGCGAACCCGGAAGTCCCGGTTCCGCAAGCAGTTTCAGACGCTGAAGCTCTCCCCGCAGCCGCACTCGCCCTTCACGTTGGGATTACGGAAGCGGAACGCCTCGTTGAGCCCCTGCTTGACGAAATCGACGATCGTGCCGTCGATGAGGGCGAGACTCGAGGGATCGACGAACACCTTGACGCCGCGGTCCTCGAAGACCACGTCACCCGGGTGCGCATCGTCGGCGTAGTTGACGACGTACGCGAAGCCCGAGCAGCCCGTGCGACGGACGCCGAGCCGCAGTCCGAGCCCATGGCCGCGCGCGGCGAGAAAGCCGCGGACGCGGGTGGCGGCGGATTCGGTCAGAGAGATTGCCATAGTCGTTGCGTGATCCGACGGCCCTTCAGGGCCAACGTGCCAGCGCTGCGCGCAGCGCATCTTCGATCACGAGGAGTCTGCCGAGCTTCTCGGCGGGCACCCCGAGCTCTTCAGCCCAAGCCCGCGGTCCGGCGGGCAGGGCCTCCTCGCGACGCCGTCCGCGCAGGCGTTCGGCGAGCCAGGCCGCGATCGCCAAAGTATGCGGGCATCCCCGTGCGCGGAAGCGTGCGTCCTTCACAGTGTCGTCCTGCACCAGAAGGTGAAAGCTCACCCAAACCTCATCCTGCGGTCCGCCGGCTTCGCCACGCAGAACGGTCCCGTCGCGATCGCCGAAGGTGCCTGCCGCCGGCAGCCGCCGAAAGAGCGCGGCAATCTTTCCCCCCGCCAGCTCCGCGGCCGTACCGTCCGCAATGACCATGGGGCCGTTTGCGCTCGAATCAAGCTCGGAACCCTCGACCCGCGGCACACCGATCGTCGCATCCGGGGAGACCGCACGCAAACGCAGCACCTCGCGGTGGACCTCCCGGACCGCGCGATCGACCTCCTCCGCGGTCGTGAAGCGGCCGAGACTGAAGCGTAACGAGCTCTCGGCGAGGCGGGTGGAGCGCCCGAGCGCCCGCAGCACATAGGAGGGCTCGCCGCTCGCCGAGCTGCAGGCCGCCCCGGTCGACACCGCGAGCCCCTGGAGCCCCGCGACCAGGGCCTCGCCGTCGACCCCTTCGAAGGAGACGTTGAGGATGTGCGGCGCGCGCTCGGCGCCGGCCCCGTTCAGATGGACACCGCCCAAGGGCTCGAGCCCGGCCCACAACCGCTCGCGCAGGGCGGCCAGCCGTTCGCGCTCGCTCGCGAGATCGGCCGCGGCCCGCGCTGCCGCTGCGCCGAAGCCCACGATCTGATGGGTCGCTGGCGTGCCCGGGCGCAGTCCTCGTTCCTGTCCGCCGCCAAAGAGAATCGGCTTGATGAGGCCGCGCGCCGCGGAACTCACATAGAGCGCGCCGATTCCCTTCGGTCCGTACATCTTGTGTGCCGTCAACGACAGCAGATCGACCGGGAGGCCGCGAACATCGAGCGCAATCCGCCCGGCACTCTGCGCGGCATCGCAGTGAAACGGTATCGCGCGCTCGCGGCAGATCGCCCCGATCGCCGCGATGTCCTCGATCGTCCCGATCTCGTTGTTCACGTGCATGATCGAGACTACGACCGTGTCGGCGCGCAACGCCGTCCGCACGCGCTCGGGGCCGATGCACCCGCAGGCATCCGGTGTGAGATAGCTCACGTGGAAGCCCTCCTTCTCGAGCTGCCGTGCGGGATCGAGCACCGCCTTGTGCTCGATCCGCGAGGTCACGAGGTGCCGGCCGCGATCGGCGTTGGCGCGGGCGACTCCGAGCAGGGCGAGATTGTTCGACTCCGTCGCACCGGATGTGAACACGATCTCCTCGCACTCGGCACCGATGAGCGCCGCGACCTGGGTGCGCGCGCCCGCGATGAGCGCGGCCGCCGCGCGTCCGGCGGCATGGGTGACCGAGGACGCATTGCCCTGTGCGTCCGCTGCGCTCAAGCAGCGCGCGATCTCCAACGCCACCGCCGGATCGACCGGCGTGGTCGCGGCGTAGTCGAGATAGATCGGTGTGCGCGCGCTCACGAGCGCGGTCCGGCGGCACGGCGCTGCTGCTGCACGGCCGTGAGGAGCCCGCGGAGGATATTCGCCTCGTTCTGATCGAGCTCCGCACGCTGCAGGAAGCGGCGGATGCGAGCCATCAGATGCGTGCCGCTCTGCGTGCGATCGCGGAAGTCGACTTGCCTCATCACCTCCGCGAGGTGGGCATACAGGCGCTGCAGCTCCTCCGGCGTGGCGAGGGGCACGAGGGGTGCGCGCCGCGCGCCGCGCTCGCTCGGTGGTGTGGCGCGCGCGAGGCGCGCTCGGTACACCTCGTACACCGCGATCTGCACCGCCATGGCGAGATTGAGCGACGGATAAGCGGCATGCGCCGGAATGCGGATGAGCGCGTGGCTCGACTCCAGATCCTCGTTCGTGAGGCCGGTGCGCTCGGCACCAAAGAGCAGCGCCGCGGGTGCCCGCTCGGCCTCCTCGACGATGCGCGCTGCGGCCTCGTGCACATCGAGCACACGGAAGTTCTGGTCGCGCTCGCGCGAGGTGGTCGCCGCCACGAAGCCGCAGCCCGCGAGTGCCTCCGCGAGCGTGGCGACGACGCGCGCCCCGGCGAGCACGCACTCGGCGCCCGAGGCGCGTGCGGTCGCCTCGGGATCCGGGAAGCGCCGCGGGCGCACGAGCGTCAACTGCTCGAGCCCCATGTTCTTCATTGCGCGCGCCACTGCACCCACGTTGCCGGGATGCGAAGGCTCGACCAGAACGATGCGAATCTCACTCATGAGCGGGAATTGCTCGCGCCGCCGTCAGGTCTGCTACGCTTCGCGAGGCGCACTGCCATGATATCGCGGCGCAGCCTCATCGATCGTGCATCCGCTCCTCAACATCGCCGTGCGCGCCGCGCGCCGCGCGGGCGAGCTCATCGTCCGCAGCCTCACGCGCGTCGAGGGCATCCAGGTCTCCGCCAAGGGACGCAACGACTTCGTGAGCGAAGTGGACCGCGCCGCCGAGCGGGAGATCATCGCCACCGTGCGGCGCGCGTACCCCGACCACGCCTTCCTCGCCGAGGAGTCCGGCGCGAGCGGCTCGAGCGACACCGTTTGGATCGTCGACCCGCTCGACGGCACGACCAACTTTCTGCACGGCTTCCCCGTGTTCGCCGTCTCCATCGCCTGCCAGCAGCGCGGACGCCTCGAGCATGCAGTCGTGTACGACCCGATGCGCCAGGAGCTATTCACCGCCTCGCGCGGCGGGGGAGCGCACCTCGACAATCGCCGCATGCGCGTGAGCCGCCAGCGCGGGATCGAGGGCGCGCTGGTCGCGACGGGCTTCCCGTTCCGTGCCAATCTCGAGTACATCGACGCCTACCTCGCGATGCTCAAGGGGGTGATGGCCACCGCGGCGGGCGTGCGCCGGCCGGGCGCGGCCGCACTCGACCTCGCCTACGTCGCGGCGGGGCGCGTGGACGCATTCTGGGAGATCGGCTTGAGTCCGTGGGACACCGCCGCGGGGACGCTCCTCATCCAGGAGGCGGGCGGGCGCATCGGCACGCTCGCGGGCGGGGACTACAAGCAGGGCGGCCACATTGCCGCCGGTACCCCGAAGGTCTACGACGGGCTCCTCGAGCTGCTCGCGCCGCACCTGCCGGAAGCGCTGCGGGAAGCATGATACAGTCGGGACCGACAACGGGGGTCCGAAGCGGATGAACAAGCGCGGAATCTTCGCTACCATTTCCGTGGCCGAGCTGAAGCGGGATTACGGCGTCCACAGCCTCAATCGCACCCTGGGCCCCGTGGCGCTCACCGCTCTCGGCGTCGGCGGCATCATCGGCGCGGGGATCTTCGTCCTCACCGGGATCGCGGCCGCCCAGCACGCCGGACCGGCCATCGTGCTCTCGTTCATCGTCGCAGGCTTGGGCTGCATATTCGCCGGGCTGTGCTACGCCGAGTTTGCCTCGATGGTTCCCGTGGCCGGCAGCGCCTACGCCTACAGCTATGCGACCTTGGGCGAGTTCACCGCCTGGTTCGTCGGCTGGAATCTCGTGCTCGAGTATCTGTTCGCGTGCGCGACCGTGGCGGTGAGCTGGTCGCGCTACTTCGTGGCACTGCTCGGCTTCTTTCACCTCGATCTGCTGCCGACGGCGCTCGCCACCTCGCCGCTCACGGTCGGCGGAAACGGAGTGACGATCGAACCCACGGGCGCGCTCGGCAACCTGCCAGCCGTGTTCATCTCGCTCGTGGTCACGGTCATCTGCTACGTCGGCATCCGCCAGACCGCGATCGTCAATTCCACCGTGGTCGCGATCAAGGTCGCGATCGTGTTGCTCGTGATCCTCTTCGGCGCGTTCTTTGTCAATCCCGCTCACTGGCATCCGTTCATCCCGCCGAACCAGGGCACCTTCGGTGAGTTTGGCTGGTCGGGGATCCTGCGCGCATCGGGCATCATCTTCTTCGCGTATATCGGCTTCGATGCCGTCTCGACGGCCGCGCAAGAGGCGAAGAATCCCGCACGCGACATGCCGATCGGGATACTCGGGAGCCTGGTGATCTGCACCGTGCTCTACATCGCGATGTCGGCGGTGCTGACCGGACTGATCCCCTATCCGCAGCTCAACGATGCCGCGCCCGTCGCCGTGGCGCTCGCGGCCCATCGGCAGCTCGACTGGCTGCGCGTGTGGGTGATCATCGGTGCGCTTGCGGGACTCACCTCGGTCATCCTGGTGATGATGCTGGCGCAGGCGCGGATCTTCCTGTCGATGGCGCACCACGGACTGCTGCCGCCCGCCTTCGCCGCCATCCATCCTCGGTTCCGCACCCCGCACGTGGCCACACTCGTCACCGGCTTGTTCGCGGCTCTCGCGGCCGGATTGCTGCCGCTCGGACTGCTCGGCGAGCTGGTCTCGATCGGCACGCTGATCGCCTTCATCGTGGTGTGCGCGGGCGTGCTGGTCCTGCGCCGCACGCGTCCCGATCTGCCGCGCCCATTCCGCGTCCCCGCGATCGGGCCGGTCGCCGTTCTCGGCATCGGCATGTGCGCACTGATGGCCGGCTTTCTGCCCCGCGACACCTGGATACGGCTGGTGCTGTGGACCGCGCTCGGAGTGGTGATCTACTTCACCTACGGATACCGCCACAGCCGGCTGCGTGCCGAAGTACCGGCCGCGCCCGCGAGCGCGGCGGAGGAGCAGATCTAGCCGCTCACGGCATGTGGTCGACGGCGGTTTTCTTGATCGTCGGGAAGATGTGCTCTGCGGTGAGCCCGCAATCGAGCGCGATCGCGCTCGAGATATAGATCGACGAATAGGTGCCGGCGATGATGCCGATGAGCAGCGCTTCGGAGAATCCGCGCAGCACCGGCCCGCCGAGCACCAGCAGCGCGACGACCACGATCGCCGTGACCACCTTCGTCATGATGGTGCGCGAGAGCGTCTGATTGATCGACTGGTCGAGCACCGCTGCCGGGGCGAGCCTGCGACTCGCGGCGAAGCGCTCGCGGATGCGGTCGAACACCACCACCGTGTCGTTGAGCGAGTAGCCGACGACCGCGAGGATGGCGGCGACGACCGCAAGATCGAACGAGGTGCGGTCGATCGAGAAGATCCCGAGCACCAGCACCGGGTCATGGATCACCGCGATGATCGCCCCGAGCGACAGCCGCCAAGTATGGAAGCGGAACATGATGTAGACGCCGATCAGTCCGAGGGTGAACGTGAGCGCCCAGGCGGCACTGCGCTCGAGCTCCCCGCCCACCTGCGGGCCGACCACATCGAGGCTGCGAATCTCGGCGTTCGGATCGACCGTCTTGAGCACGCTCTCCACGCGCGCACGGATCACCGTGCCGTTCTGCTGTCCCTCCGGTGGCAGGCGGATCGCGATGTCGCGCGAGGAGCCGAAGGCCTGCACCTGCGGCTCGCGGAAGCCCGCAGCCGCGAGCCCCGCGCGCACTGCGTCCAGATTGGCCGCATGCGGGAAGGAGGCCTCCACCGTCACACCGCCCGTGAAATCGATCGCGAGGTTCAAGCCGCGCGTCGCGAGCGACACGATCGAGATGAGCATGAGCACGATCGACAGCCCGTACCACACCTTACGGGTGGCCATGAACGGGAAGCTGGTCGGCTTGTGAAAGAATTCCATATCAGATCGGCAGGCGCGCGATCTTGCGCTTGCGGCCGTAGAGCAGCGTGATGAGCGCACGGCTGCCCATGAGCGCCGTGAACATCGAGGTCGCAATGCCGAAGGTGAGCACCACCGCGAAGCCGCGGATGGTCTGGCTGCCGAGCACCCAGAGCACCACCCCCGCGATCAGCGTCGCGACATTGGAGTCCGCGATCGCCGAGAACGCCTTCTCGAAGCCCGCGCGGATCGCCGCCTGCGGAGTCACCCCGTTGCGCAGCTCCTCGCGAATACGCTCGTAGATGAGCACGTTCGCATCGACCGCCATGCCAACCGTGAGGATGATGCCGGCGATGCCGGGGAGGGAGAGGGTGGTGCCCATCATGGCGAGGAGCGCGGTGAGCAGCACCACGTTCGCGAGCAGCACGCTGTCGGCGACGAGCCCGAACACCTTGTAATAGACCGCCATGAAGATGAACACGCCCGCCATGCCGATCACGAGCGCATCGACACCCTTGTCGATGTTGTCCTGCCCCAGGCTCGGGCCGATGGCCTGCTCCTCGACGGGAAAGAGCGGCACCGAGAGCGAGCCCGAGCGCAGCAGCAGGGCAAGATCGCGCGCCTCGCCCGCGTTCATGCCGGTGATGTCGAACTGGTTGGAGAATACCCCGCGGATCGTCGCGGAGTTGATCACCTTCTCATCGGTCACTTCGCGCGTGATCTTCTTGCCGTCGATGTCCTTCGTCTCGCGGCGCTTCTCGATGTACACCACCGCCATCGGCTTGTTGAGGTTCGCGCGCGTGGTCTCGAGCATGCGCTCACCGGCGCGCGTATCGAGATGCACGACGACCGTGGGGCCGTCCTGGGTGGTGGTGAAGTTCGCGGTCGTGAGCTCATCGCCGGTCGCGATGATGTCGCGCTTGAGCAGGATCGGCTGGCCCGAGTTCTTCATGTAATAGAGCTTGGCCCCGAGCGGCGCATGGCCCGTCTGCGCCGCCTCGTAGGCGTTGTCGTTGATGTCGACGAGGCGGAATTCGAGGGTCGCGAACCGACCGAGAAGGTCCTTCACTTCCGCGGAGTTCTGCACGCCCGGCAGCTGCACGTTGATGCGGTCGAGGCCCTGGCGCTGGACGATCGGCTCGGCCACGCCGAGCTCGTTCACGCGGTTGCGCAGCGTCACGAGGTTCTGCTGGATCGCGTAGTCCTCGCGCTCGCGGATCTTCGCTGGCGGCAGCACGCCCTCGACGCCGGTCGCACCGCTCGGCAGCGTCACGACCGACACCGTGAAGTCGGGAACCGCTTTCGCGACCGCATCGCGAATGGCATCGGCGTTCGCCCCGGCCGGTAGCGTCACGCGCACCGCGTTCGGATCGGTCGAGCCGTTCGCGGCGATGAGCGTGGCGTCGGTGAAGGGCAGATTGGCCGTGGTGAGCGCGCGGCGGATGTCCTGGGCGTAGCCGTCGAGGAGCTGATGCACCGCGCTCTGCACGTCCACCTGATAGAGCAGGTACAACCCGCCGCGAAGATCGAGCCCGAGCGGCATGGGACGCAGGCCAATCGCACGCAGGACCTCGGGCGTGCGGGGTGCGAACGAGAGCGCGGCAATGTACTGGTCGCTGTACTTGTCGGAGACGGCATCGCGCGCCTTCAGCTGCTCGCTCACGCTCGGAAATCGGATCATCAGCCGGCCGCTGTCGAGGTAGCTCTTGGTGTAGTGGACGCCGCGCTGCTCGAGGAGCTGATCGATGCCCTGCTCGGTCTCGATCGTGACGGGATTGTGGTCCCTGCGGGCGACCTGCAGCGCCGGGTCCTCGCCGAACACGGTCGGCAGCGCAAAGAGCACCCCGAGCGCGAGCACGGTGGCGATGAGGATGTACTTCCAGCGAGCGTATTCGAGCATGTCAGGCGTGCTTGAGCGTGCCCTTCGGCATGAGCGAGGTTACCTGGACCTTCTGTACCTTGATGCGGACGCCGTCGGCGATTTCCAGAGTCACGAAGGTATCGCCCACGTCCGTGACGCGGCCGAGGATGCCCCCCGAGGTCACGACCTCGTCGCCCGCGGAAAGTTTGGCGACCATCGCCTGATGATCCTTCGCCTTCTTCTGCTGCGGGCGGATGAGCAGGAAATAGAAGACCGCGAGGAGTGCCACCATCATCAGGAGCGGCGCGAACTGGCTCGATGCGGCCGGCGCGCCAGCCTGAGCCCAGGCTGCAGGAATCAGTGCATTCATGACCTACCCAGTCGGATGAGACCCGCTCAGACCGCTTCCCGCCTCTCGAGCGCAGCTCGGGGGCGGGAGCGAGCCGAGCGAAAGGGCGGCATTATGCCACGCGCTGATGACCGGTATCGCTTCCCGCATCGCTCCCGGCACCGCTCGGGTGCCGCTCGCCACTCCAGCGGGGCCCCGGGACGCCCCTCTCGCGGAGGGCAGGCTCAGGTGGCGCAGCGGGCGCCTCCCGATGCGGTGGCGAGCGCCGCGGCACGCTCGGGGAAGGTTCCCTCGGCGAGGCTCGCCCGCAGCGTACGCATGAGCTCGAGGTAGAAATGGAGGTTATGGATCGTATTGAGACGACAGCCGAGGATCTCGTTGCAGCGGTCGAGATGGCGTAAGTACGCGCGGGTGTAGTTGGCGCAGGTGTAGCAGGCACAGGCCGGATCGATCGGTCCGAGATCGCCCGCATAGGCGGCATTGCGGATGTTGATGACGCCCCCGGGTATGAAGAGGTGGCCGTTGCGCGCGTGGCGCGTCGGGATCACGCAGTCGAACAAGTCGATTCCCCGAGCGACTGCGAGCACGATATCGCGCGGGAAGCCGACCCCCATCAGATAACGCGGCCGATCCGCCGGCATGTGCGGCACGAGCTCCTCGAGCACGCGCAGCCGCTCCTCCTCGGGCTCGCCCACGGCGAGGCCGCCCACCGCAAGTCCGGGCCAGTCGCGGCTCGCGAGCGCTTCGAGCGAGGCCAGGCGCAAGGTGGGATACATGCCGCCTTGGATGATTGCGAACAGACCCCCCGGGGGCGCGGCGCCCGCGTGGCCCAAGTGGTAGTGCGCGTGACTGCGCCGCGCCCAGCGCATCGACCGCTCCATCGACTCGCGCGCTTCGTCCTCCGTCGCCGGAAACGGGGTGCAGTCATCGAGCGTCATGGCGATGTCCGAGCGCAGCGCGAGCTGCATATCCATGGAGTCCTCGGGCGTGAGCCGCACCTCGCTCCCGTCGATTGGCGAGCGAAAGCGCACGCCCTCCTCGGTGACTTTGCGCAGGCTCTTCAGGCTGAAGACCTGGAATCCGCCGGAATCGGTGAGGATCGGACCGCGCCAGTGCATGAACCCGTGCAGCCCGCCGTGTGCCGCGATGATCTCCGGGCCCGGACGGAGCTTCAGATGGAAGGTGTTGCCGAGGATGATCTGCGCCCCGAGCCCCTGGAGCTCCTCCGGCGTCATGGCCTTGACCGTTCCGTAGGTGCCGACCGGCATGAACGCCGGGGTCTCGAGGACGCCGTGAGCGGTGGCGAGCCGTCCAAGCCGCGCGGCGCCGCTCCGCGTGAGCACCTCAAAGCGCGGCCGCATGGCTCGCCGAGTCGCTCGCGGGCAGCACGAGCATCGCATCCCCGTAACTGAAGAATCGGTAGCGCAAGCGTACCGCATGCGCGTAAGCCGCGAGGACTCGCTCCCGGCCGGCGAGCGCGCACACCAGCATGAGAAGCGTCGAGCCGGGCAGGTGAAAGTTCGTGATGAGACCGCCCACCACGCGGAACTGGAATCCGGGGCGGATGAAAAGCCGCGTACTGCCGCGCCACGCCGCAAGCGGCGCCTGCGGGTCGGGTGCGGCTTTTGCACCGGGTGAGTGTTGCGCGGCGGCGAGTGCCGCCGACTCGAGCGCGCGCACGACCGTCGTGCCGACGGCGATCACGCGCCCGCCGCGCGCGCGGCTGCGTGCGACCGACTCGCACGCCTCTTCACTCACGCTCGCCTCCTCCGCGTGCATCACGTGCTCAGCGGGATCGGCAGTGCGGATCGGCTGGAACGTGCCCGCCCCGACGTGCAGCGTGACGAACGCCCGCTCGACACCGCGCCGCTCGAGCGCCTGAAGAAGCGGCGTATCGAAATGCAGGCCCGCCGTGGGCGCGGCGACCGCGCCTTCCACGCGCGCGAAGACGCACTGATAGCGCTCGCGATCGCTCGCGCGCACGGGTCGGCGGATGTAGGGCGGGAGCGGCACCTCGCCCCAGCGGCGGAAGAAATCGAGCGCCGGCTCAGGCAGTGCGACCCGCCACAGATCGGCCTCGGCGCCGAGCAGCTCGACCGCTCCGCCCGCAGTCGTGAGCACGAGCCCCGGCCGGATCGGCTTGCTCGCCCGCAGTTGCACCAGCGCGCACGCGCCCTCGAGCGCGCGCTCGAGGAAGATCTCCACGCGTCCCCCGGTCGGCTTTGCGCCGAGCAGGCGCGCCGCGACCACGCGGGTGTCGTTGAAGACGAGCAGGTCCCCGGGCTCGAGCCAGCCGGGCAGCTCGCTCATCCGCGAGTCGGTGATTGGGGCGCGCGCGCCGCGCTCGAGCACCAGCAGCCGGCTCGCCGAGCGCTCGGCGAGCGGCTCCTGGGCGATCAGCTCCTCCGGGAGCTCGTAGTGAAAGTCGCTCGATCTCACCCGGCCGATGTTATCGGCTGCCCGGCAGTGCCGCGAGGCGCGGGATGTCTCCCGGGCTCAGCCCCACGTAATATTTACTGGTATATTACGAGGCGATGATTGAGGCGCTCCCGAATCGCAGGCGTATTCGCCGCGACCGTCGGCGAGGGTCCAGGAAGCCGCTACGGAGACTGACAGGATGAGAAGCTCGCGACGGTGCACCTGGGTCGCGCCGCTCGCGCTCTGCGTGGGAGTGGCGTGCGCGCGGGCCGCAGAGCCCTGTGGCGCCGCGGGGTGGAACCTGAGCCACGAGCAGGCGCTCTTCGCCGGCGCGGCCATCTCCGTCCGGGCCGGTGCGCGGCTCGCCTCCGCGCCCACCCTCGCGACGGAGCGGCTCTACCGGCTCACGCTGACCGCGCAGCAGGAGGTCACCTTCGCGCATACGCCCGGAAAGGTGGCGCTCACGGACGGTGCGTATGCCGGAGTCGCACGCATCGACATCCCGAGCACCGGCACCTATCGCGTGGCGATCGACCGCCCGTTCTGGATCGATATCGTCGATCGAGGGAAGCTCATCAACTCGACCGATTTCACGGGCGAGCGGGGTTGCGCCCCGCACAAGATCGTCGCTTATGCGCTCGCGGCCGGGACGCTCGTGCTGCAGGTGAGCGGACAGGTGAGCCCGCGGGTCGAGATCAGCATCACGCGCGCCCCGGACTCGGCAAGCGCTCACTGAGGCGATGGGCCACGCGTTGCGTGCCGGTGCTGTCGCGCTTGCGCTCGCCGCCGCGAGCGGCGGCGGCCTTTGCGCGCAGGCGCAGGCGACGCTCGGGCGCGCCGCGTTCCCGGACTCCCACGATCCGCAGACCTACCAGCCGCTTAACCCGAGCGGTCAAGCGCGCTTCGATCTCGGTCACGCGGTACTCAACACGCAGTGGGTCCCCGCGGGCACTGCGGGCGCCGGCCGTCGTGACGGCCTCGGACCGCTTTTCAACGCCGACTCCTGCGACGAGTGCCACAACGAGGGCGCGCGCGGCCGCGGCCCAGCGCGCGACGGACCGGCGCCCGCCTCGATCGTCGTAGAGCTGCGGTCGCGGGGGAGAGGTCGGCCCGATGCACCGGCGGGCGACCCGGTGTACGGCCACGTGCTCAACACGAGCGCGCTCCAGGGCCTGCATCCGGAGGGCACGGTCACGATCCGCTACCGGGCGGTGAGTGGTCGTTATCCGGACGGTGAGCCCTACGAGCTGCGTGCGCCGCGCTACCTGCTCGCGAACCTGCGCTACGGGCCGCTCGCTGCAGACACGATCGTTGAGCCGCGGATCGCCCCGCAGCTCTTCGGCATCGGCCTGCTCGAGGCGGTGCCGCTGCGCGCCATCCTCGCTCCATCGGCACGCGGCCCGACCGCCGGCACGGTCGCCTGGTATCGCTACCGCGGTGAGCTGCGGCTCGGTCGCTTCGACTGGCAAGACACTGCGGTGTCGGTCCGCGACCAGACCACGCAGGCGTTCGCGCGCGAGATGGGCCTCACCTCGCAGGATTTGCCCCACGATGACTGCACGCGCGCCGAGCAGGATTGTCTCGCGCAGCCGAATGGCGGAACTCCCGAGGTGTCCGCGGAGCTGCTCGACGCCGTCGTATTCTTCCAAAGCGAGCTCGCGGTGCCCGAATCGCCCCGGCGCGCAGGGTCGGCGTCCGGCCCCGGCCGCGCGCTCTTTGCGATGCTGGGGTGTGCGGATTGTCACCGGCCGCGGCTCCCCGTGGTGCTCAACGATGCGCGCGGCGAGGCACACAGCGGCTTCATCGCGCCCTACACCGATCTGCGCTTGCACGACCTCGGGCCCGGGCTCGCCGACGCCCTCGCATCCGGAGCGAAGGTGCCGAGCCGCTGGCGCACGGCGCCGCTCTGGGGGCTCGGCTATCGCCTGGCGCGAGAGCGGTTCCCGACGTTCCTGCACGATGGGCGCGCGCGCACGGTCGAGGAGGCGATTCTCTGGCACGACGGGGAGGCGAGCCGCGCGCGCAAGCGGTTCGAGAGCCTCTCGCGCGCCGAGCGCCAGGGCCTCCTCGCCTGGCTCGCCACTCTGTAGAAGGCTCCAAGCGCGCCGGCGGCGCGCATCAATCCTGCGGCGGCGGGAGCGTGACATCGAGGCTCATCGCTCTCTTCTCGCGCATGATCTTGAGCTTGATGCGCTCGCCCGGCTGATAGGATTCGAGGATGCGTGTCGCGTGCGATGCGCTGCGCGGCACGCGGTCGTCGATCGCGAGGATCACATCGCCGTCTTTCAAGTGGAATGCATGGCTCGCGGGCGCGCGCACCACCAGCACGCCCGTCTCGGTACCGAAATACGCGCCGAGTCCGGGCGTGAGGCTGGCAAGCTCCATCCCGGAAGTCGCCTCGCTCAGGGCGCGCAGGTACGGCAGAGCGGGGAACGCACCGATCACCTGGGCGGGCGGCTCGGGCGGCAGCGGCGGTCGCGGCGCGCCGGGGAACGGGCCGGTCGCGAAGGCGAACGCGAACGCCGGCCGCGCGACCACATGGAGCTCCTTCGACTTCCCCGCTCGCAGCACGCGCAGCGTCACCTTCGCGTCCGGCTCAACGTCGCGTAAGCGCTCGATCACCTGCCTCGCGGTATCGGTCCCGGCGATCGGTGTGCCATTGACGGCGACGATGAGATCCCCGCGGTGAACTCCGGCATCGGCGGCGGGCCCGCCCGGACTCACCTCGAGCACACGCGCACCACCGCTGCCGCTCGCCGGATCGAGTTGCAGTCCGATGATCGCGCGCCGCATTCCGCGTTGAATGAATATCGGGCCGCCCCCCGCACCGCCGCCCATCTGCGCGGAGAGCTCCGCGACCTCGCGCGCCGCCTTCTCGAGCCGCTGCCGCGCGGCATCGAGCTGGGACTCGAGGTCGCTCGCCGAGCTCGATGCGCCGGCTTCGCTCGCCTGAGCAAGCCGCAGCGGCGCGCCGTCGGCCAGCGCGCCGCGCGCGGCAGTGGCGGCGATGATGGCGCCGAGGCAGAGCGTCACGGCGCGCGCGCTTGCCGAGGCTGATGCGGCGC
>Ga0335072_10001934_pt1 | contig 32862 bp, 26 predicted proteins | sample Lox_Sample_21_FD_206725 | JGI IMG/M metagenome (GOLD analysis project Ga0335072, IMG submission 206725) | Soil microbial communities from Loxahatchee National Wildlife Refuge, Florida, United States - Lox_Sample_2.1 | ecosystem: Environmental > Terrestrial > Soil > Wetlands | place: USA...
TCAGGCTGGCCAGCCGCCGTCCCGCCACCGTCGTGTCGAACGCCTCCAGGGCGACGGTCACGTCACGCAGGCACGCGTGCGCCTCTGACAGCAGCCACCGGTCAAGCAGCGGCCGGTCGCCGGGTGCCGGCGCGGACTGGGCCGCCTGCGGCGACCATGCCCCGCCACCGCCGGGACCGGCGGCCGCGTTGGCGTACAGCGAAAGGAACGCGACCGTGTTCCAGTAGGTCAGCAGGATCTTGCGGACGATCTCGTCAAGCACCGACGGCCCGATCCGGCGGGGGGCCCAGGGTGAGCCGTAGGCCGCGAAGAACCACCGCACCGCGTCAGCGCCGTGGCTGTTCATCACCGGGATTGGCTCCATGACGTTGCCCAGGTGCTTGCTCATCTTCCGGCCCTGCTCGTCGACGACGTGCCCGACGCAGACCACATTCTCATACGACGACCGGCCGAATAGCAGCGTCCCGACCGCCATCAGCGAGTAGAACCAGCCGCGAGTCTGGTCGATCGCCTCGCAGATGAACTGGGCGGGGTAGGCCCGCTCGAAGGCCGCCAGGTTCCGCAGTGGCGCACCATGCTGCGCGAAGGGCATGGACCCTGAGTCGAACCAGGCGTCGATCACCTCAGGCACCCGGCGGGCCTCGGCCCCGCAGGCCGGGCAGGAGAGCGTCACGTCGTCCACGTAGGGCCGGTGCGGGTCCAGGCTGCTCAGGTCCCGCCCGGCTAGCTCGCCGAGCTCGGCCAAGGAGCCGACGCAGGTGACGTGACCGCCCGGGCATTCCCACAGCGGCAGCGGCGTCCCCCAGTACCGGGTCCGGGACAGCGCCCAGTCCACGTTGTTGCGCAGCCACTCCCCATAGCGGCCGTCCTTGATCGTCGCTGGTTGCCAGTTGGTCTTCTCGTTCTCCGCGAGCAGCTGCTCCTTGATGGCGGTGGTGCGGATGTACCACGACGGCAGGGCGTAGTACAGCAACGCGGTGTTGCACCGCCAGCAGTGCGGGTAGCTGTGCTCATGTAGCTGCGACCGGAACAGCAGGCCGCGCCGCTCCAGGTCGGCGGTCAGCGGCTTGTCGGCGTCCTTGAAGAACATCCCGCCGACGATCGGCAGCTGCTCCTCGAACCGCCCGTCGGGCCGCACGGGGTTGACCACCGGCAGCCCGTTGACGCGTGACACCTCCATGTCGTCGGCACCGAAAGCCGGGGCGATGTGGACCAGGCCGGTCCCGTCCTCGGTCGTCACGAAGTCACCGGCCACGACACGGTGAGCGTCAGGGATGTCCACCAGCGCGAACGGGCGCTCGTAGGTGGCACCGATCAGCTCGGCCCCGGGGACGGTGGCGAGCACCTGCCATTCGTCGCCGAGCACCCCGTCCTTCAGGGGGGCCGCGACCACGGCCTTCTCCCCGCTGGCAGCGTCGCGGGCGATCACGTAGTCGACCTGCGGATGAACCGCTACCGCCGTGTTGGACACGAGCGTCCATGGCGTCGTCGTCCAGACCAGCAAGCTGGCCCCGGCGAGCTGGTCACTGGCTCCGGCGGGGACCTGGGCCAGCGGGAACCGCACGGTCACGGACGGGTCCGTGACCTCACGGTAGACGTCTGGCTGCCCCATCTCGTGGTCCGACAGCGGCGTGCCGCAGCGGGGGCAGTACGGGCTGATGCGGAAGTCACGGACCAGCAGCCCCTTGTCGAAGATCGTCTTCAGCGCCCACCAGACAGACTCCACGTAGGCGGGGTCCATCGTCCGGTAGGCATCCGACAGGTCGATCCAGTAGCCCATCCGCATCGTGAGCTCGGTGAACGCGTCAACGTGGCGGAGCACCGATGCCCGGCACCGCTCGTTGAACTCGGCGACGCCGTAGGCCTCAATGTCCTTCTTGCCGGACAGCCCGAGCTCTTTCTCCACGGCGACCTCGACCGGCAGCCCATGGCAGTCCCACCCGGCCTTGCGCTCGACGTGGTGCCCTTGCATGGTCTTAAAGCGGGGGAAGAGGTCCTTGAAGACACGGGCCTCGACATGGTGGATGCCGGGCATCCCGTTCGCCGTCGGCGGCCCCTCGTAGAAGGTCCAGCGCGGGCCGCCCGCCGTCTGCCTGAGCGAGCGGTCGAAGGTGCGGGCCCGGCTCCACCGCGCCAGCATCTCTCGCTCCATCGCGGGCAGGTCAAGTTGCGCAGAGACCTCGGGCATGCGGCTACCAGGCTCGCGTGCGGCTTCCCCGGACATGAGGGCTTCCCTCCAGCGTCATCAGCGTTCGCTAGCTGGAAGGACGAGGCAACGCGCTCACACGTGGCCCCGCGGTACCACCTTCCTTGACCGAACGCGAGCGCATGGCCCGGCCGTAAGGCCCTCTCAACTGGTGCCGGCTCTACTTGGCCGCCGCGCAGGCTGCCTTTCTTCCGGCCGCTCCGGGGTGATCTGGTCCGCAGCGCACGCCCCCGGGCTCGCACCATCCCCGGGTCGCTCCGCGCAGCATTCCGCGGCAGCTATCCCCATCACAGCCCCATTAGCATAACGGGAAGGGCAGGCCGCTGCACGCAGCCCTCCTGTGGCGCCGGGGTGCCGGCCTGGCCCAGACGACGACCCGCGGGCGCGGGCGAGCTAGCCCAGTGGCGGAATCGTCGGCAGGACCGCGCTGGCCGTATGCAGGCCACTACCGTCGCTTCGACCGGACAGCCAGGCCAGCATGGCGGTGGGCGATCCGGTGACATCGACGGGCGGGCTGGTGCCGATGTGTAGCATGCCGTGGTCGGCGAGAGTCATGGGCGGCGCATCGGCGCGGCGGTCCATCAGGCCAGTCACCAGGGACAACTCGGTGGCGACGAAGTCGGCGGGCCAGTCGGCAGGCTTGTAGTCAGCGGCCAGGTCCACGTGATGGTATTCCAGTTCCCGGCGCAGGCCGGGGAGAACACGGCGGACTGGTTGGCTGCCCCCGTGTAGCAAGATCGCAGGAGCGTCCCACAGCTGGCTTGGGTGCTCCCGGATCGCGATCAGGCATTCCTGGATGGCGCGATCCAGGTCGGCGCGGATAATCCCCGCGGGTCGGCGCACACCAGCGTCGATAGCGTCGGCGCGGGCTTGTTCGGAAGGGTATTGCTGGCCGATGCGACCAGCCTGGGCAGCCCGCAGCAGCCCGGTGCGGGAGTCGGCGGCCTGCGCGACATGGGTGAGGATGTGCGCCCGCGTCCAGCCTGGCAGCGCCGATGGTTCGTGCAGGACGTCCTCGGTCAGCGCCCGTGCGGTGGCCACGAGGCGGGCCGCGCTGTCGGCTATCGCAGCCCACTCGGGCGTATCCGCTGCGGTCACGTCTGGAACGGTACTCGCCGGGTGCGGTCCTTGACCGGACCGGTCGTGAGCTAGTCGGCGAATTCTGAGGTGTCCAGCGCGAAGGAGAACGGGGCCGGCAGTTCGAGCTTGTCGCCCACCGAGACGATGAACCGGCCAACATAGTCGTCACGCTGCGGCGTGGTAAACAGCGTTATCGTGCGAGCCTGCCGATCGGCGAGCAGGTACAGCGAGATCCGGGCGCTCGCATAAGCATGACGCTTGGCCTCCCGGTCCCGGCCCGGTAGCGATGACGTGACCTCCACGACCATGGCGATCCCCGCTGCTGGCATCCACGGCGGTGCGTCCAGGAAGACGTCTGCCTCGCGCCGCGCGAAGGTGATGTCCGGTATGACGTGTCCCGAGACGTCCTGGCCCCGAGCGGGCACGATCAGGCCCTTGTGGCCCGCGCCGTCAACTGGCTCGGCGCTGTTGCGGATGACCTGACTCAAGATCCGCGCGATCCAGCGCTCGTGGTTGCCGTCAGGGGGTGGGGTCACGGTGATGGCTCCGTCTAGCAGCTCGGCCCGGTAGCCCTCGGGAGTGCGAGCGTCCAGGGCGTGAAACTCCTCGAGCAGGGACCTAGCGGGCGCGTCCGGTTCACGGGTCATCGTCAGCATGTGTGCCCCCTTCCTCTCCGGGTCGACTATAGCCGACTCCCTTGTGGTAGGGACGTCCTTTCCTGCTCGTGGAGGTCGCTCCATCAGTGACCTGCTGACATCCAGGGTAGGGCGGGCCGCCGCGGTGGACCAGCGCCTAGTCGCGTCCAACTGCGCGTCCTACCGGGCCGGGCTGGCGGTGCGGGGTCAGGAGCGCGTGCGGGTCGGTGCCCTCGCCGGGTTGCGGGTCGGCGTGGACCAGTGCCGCGGACAGGCGGGGAAGCGCGTGGAGGAGGTTGTGCTCGGCGGCGACCGCGGCCTGATGGGCCTCGATCGCGCTAGCGCTGCCGCTGACGGTGATCTCGCACTCGGCCCGGAGCTGGTGGCCCGCCCAGCGCAGCCGTACCTGCCCGGTGCCCAGGATGCCGGGCGTGTCGCGGAGGGTGCGCTCGGCCTGGTCGACCAGGGCCGGATCGACCGCGTCCATCAGCCGCCGGTAGATCTCGCGGGCGGCCTGGTAGAGCACAACCAGGATCGCCACGGTGATCAGCAGTCCGACGACCGGGTCGGCCCAGCTCCAGCCCAGGGCCGTGCCCCCGGCGCCCAGCAGGACCGCCAGGGAGGTGAACCCGTCCGTGCGGGCGTGCAGCCCGTCAGCGACCAGCGCCGCCGACCCGATCTTGCGGCCGGTCCGGATGCGGTACCCGGCCACGATCTCGTTGCCCGCGAACCCCGCCAGGGCCGCGACCGCCACCACGGCCAGGTCGGTGACCCGGTGCGGGTGCAGCAGCCGGGTGACGGCCGCGTCGGCGGCCAGCGCCGAGGATGCCGCGATGAGCAGCACGATCACGATCCCGGCTAGGTCCTCGGCCCGGCCGTAGCCGTAGGTGTACCGGCGGGTCGGCGGGCGCCTGGCCGCCAGGAACGCCACTGCCAGCGGGAGCGCGGTGAGCGCGTCGGCCGCGTTGTGCAGGGTGTCGCCGAGCAGCGCGACCGATCCTGACAAGGCCACCACCGCTGCCTGCGCCGCGGCGGTCACGCCCAGCACGGCCAGCGAGATCCACAGCGCCCGCATGCCCTCGGCGCTGGCTTCCATGGCCGCGTCAACCTTGTCGGCCGCCTCATGCGAGTGTGGGCGCACCACATGCCGCAGTCGCGCCACCAGGCCCGCTCGGTGCACGTGGTCGTGGCCGCCCGGATGAGGGTGCTCGTGATGGTGGTGCTGGCCGCTGACATCCTCCATGGGGTCTAGCATGCCCGCCCGATTACGTTGCAGCACATCAACAAATGCCAGCTCAGGGTAGTTGCGTTCTACTTGCGGCAGATGAGCGTGGTCATCGCCTGGGCGCGGGCGTCTGTGGTGCCGCCAGCCGGCACCACGCGCGGTCAGGCCTGCTGGAACTCGAGCCTGTTGCCGAAGCAGTCGTGGGTGTGGAACCGGCGCACGCCGGGGACCTCACCGTCGGCGCGAGTGCAGTTATGGCCGCCGCCCGACAGCCGGGCCTGGACTACCTCCAGGTCATCGACCAGGAACCCGGGGTGGGCCTTGCGGGCGGGCGAGAACGGGTCCTCGACGCCGAGGTGCACCACCGCCAGGCCGGAGGTGAACCAGCAGCCGCCCCGGCGGGCCAGGGCCGCCGGCTTGGGAAGCTCGGTCATGCCGAGCAGGCCCGCGTAGAACGACCGGGCATCGGCTTCCGCTCCCGGTGGCATCGCGAGCTGAACGTGATCGAGTCCGGTGATCATCACGCCTCCCTGCGCCCAAGGACCATTGATGTCAAGATAGTCGACATCAAGTTAAATTGAAAGGGATGCTGGCCGGATGGCGGCGCAGTGGCCCCAGCCGTTCTTCCGCGGATTAGCCTCGGTAATGTCACGACGTCCGGGTGGGTAGCAGCCGCCCCCACGGTAAGGGGCCCACCGTCTCGCGTAACCGAAGGGATGTACGCAATGGGTCAGCTAGCTCCAGTCCCGCCGTTTACGCGGGAGACCGCCGTGCAAAAGGTCCGGACGGCCGAGAATGCGTGGAATACCCGCGACCCGCACAAGGTCTCCCTCGCCTACACCGAGGACAGCAGGTGGCGTAACCGCTCGCAGTTCATCAGCGGGCGGCAGGAGATCGTCGAGTTCCTGACGGCCAAGTGGGCGCGCGAGCATGAGTACCGGCTGATCAAGGAGCTGTGGGCCGTCAGCGGCGACCGGATCGCGGTCCGCTTCTGCTACGAGTGGCACGACGACTCGGGTCAGTGGTACCGCGCGTACGGCAACGAGAACTGGAAGTTCAACGCCGACGGCTACATGGAAGAGCGCCACGCGAGCATCAACGACGTGCCCATTGCCGAGGCCGACCGTAAGTATCACTGGGACCGTTCAGGCCCCCGTCCCGAGGATCACCCCGGCCTGAGTGACCTTGGCCTCTGACAAGGTCGTGCGGGAGGCTGGCCAAGGAACGGCCGGCCGGGGAACGGCTGACCGCTAAATGACTGGCCGCTGGCAGGCCGGCGGCCGATAATGGCGCGATGGCGATGCTGAGGGTGGCGACGTGCCAGTTCCCGGTGAGCGCCGACGTGGATGTCAACCGGGACTTCGTCCGCAGCCAGCTCACTGCGGCAGCCCAGATGGGCGCCCGGGTGGCGCACTTTCCTGAGGCGGCGCTGTCCGGGTACGCGGGCGTGGGCCACGCCGGGTTCGCGGACTGGGGCACCCCGCAGTGGGAGCGGCTGCGGGAGGCAACCAGGGAGGTCATGGCGGACTGCGCCCGGCTGCGGATATGGGCGGTGGTCGGGTCAGCGCACCAGCTGACCGGCGGCCGCAAGCCACACAATTGCCTGTACGTGGTCAGCGACCGCGGGCAGGTCGCGGACCGGTACGACAAGCGGTTCTGCTCGGGCGACCCGGCGGGCACCTCGGGGGACCTGGCCCACTACAGCCCCGGCGACCATCCGGTTACCTGGGACATCGACGGGGTGCGCTGCGGTGCGCTGATCTGCTATGACTACCGGTTCCCCGAGCTGTACCGGCAGTACGCGGCGCTCGGCGTGCGACTGGTGTTCCACTCCTTCCACGCCGGGGGAGTCCCGGCCGACTGGGTGGCGCTGGCCGCCGACACCATCGGAGCGGGGCTTGCGCCGGTCAACCCGGCGGCCACGCTGACCTACCCGGGCATCACGATGCCCGCCGGGATGACGGCCGCCGCCGCCAGCAACCATGTCTGGATCAGCTGCCCGAATACCGCTGCCCCCGAGAGCCTGTGGCCGGCCTTCATGGTCCGCGCGGATGGCGTCACCGCCGGCCGGCTGGTGCGAAACGAGCCGGGGCTGCTCTTCACGACGGTGGACACCGAGGCGCCGCTCTATGACTCCACGGCGGCCTGGCGGCAGCGGGCGATAAGCGGGGTCCTGCACAGCGGGACGGCCGTCACCGGTGATCCGCGCTCCGCTGACCGCTCGGCCCTATAAGGACCGGCGGGCGGCGACAGCAACGGCCCGCTAGCCGCAGGCCTGGCGGCTGATCCCGCTCGGCGCCACCGCGTTGTTCAAGGTGATCGCCATCGTGCCTGGCTTGTAGCGGTCATCGGATGACACGTACGGCCTGCCGCCGGTGGTCGTGATGACGTAGCGGTGCCTGAGCATGGGGCTGCCGCGCCGGATGCCGAGCAGGGACGCCTCGTCGGTGCCGGCCGCGACCGCGTCGATGGTGTGCCGTCCCTGCCCGTAGACCAGGCCGGTGGCCTGCGCGAGCGCGTCGGTCAACGAGGCGGTGTCGCGGGGCAGCTCCGCGACCGCGTCGGCGATCCAGGGCGGGTAGATGATGCGCTCGACCAGGGTGGGGTCGCCGTCGAGGGTGCGCAGCCGCAGCACGTGCAGCATCCGGTCGCCGGGCGCGACGGCGAGCGTCGTCGCCTCCTCCACGCTGGCCGGCTTGCGCTTCACCCGGAGGATCAGGCCCCCGGCGGACCGCCCGTCACGGGCGGCCCACTGGGCGAAGCTCTGCAACTCGCTCATGCTCTGGGCCGGGGCGGCGCGCAGCACGGTGCGGCGGGCGCCCTGGCGCGTGTCGAGCAGGCCCTCAAGCTGCAACGTGATGACGGCCTGGCGGACCGTTCCGCGCGACACCCCGTACTCGGCGGCGAGCTCTGCCTCCGGTGGCAGGCATGCCCCCGGGGGATAGACCGCCTCCGCGATCAGCCGCCGCAGGTCATCGGCGATCTGACGGTACTGCACGACCATGTATGCCCGCTCCAGTGCTCAAGTTGCCCAGGCAAGTTGAGCACATGCTAGCCACCGTGGCAAGGCGACAAGGGTCTCAACGCATGTGCGCACGTTTTCGTTCGCATCATGGTCACCTGAGATCATTAAACGTCCACTTAGGCGTCATTTTGCCCCCGTAGGATCCTCGAAGTCCTTACTAGTCAAGTTAGTCGAATCTCCTCAACGCGGCTAGGCAACATGCCCTTTACGATCTGTGACCGGGCAGCGTCTGCCGTCAGCCGCCGGGCCGAGGGAGAAGGGGCAAGTAGAAGGTGAACGACCAATCACCCTCGGGCGGCGAGGCCCGCCAGGGGACTTCGCGGCGTCCTTGGCCGCTGCGCCTGGGCGCGGTCAGGCAGGCCATGCGGCAACGGGCCTCGGTCCGGCGCGCGGTGATAGCCGCGTGCGCGGCGGTGGGCGTCGTCGTCGCGGCGTCCGGAGCCGCGGCGGCCGTCAGCCTGACGGCAGCACACCCATCGCTCACGGCGGCCGATGCCGCCGCTTCGTCCTCCTCGTCGCCATCAGCGGCGTCCGCGGCGGTGCCGTCCGGCACCCTGGCCATCGACGCCAGCACCCCGACGACCACGACAGATGGCGTGACCAGCATCAACGCGGGCACGAACATCACCTTCGACTACACCGCGGCGACGGCTAACGCCACCAACTGGGTGGGCGTGTACCAGACGGGCCAGACGCCCGGTGACGTCAGCTCCTCGGCGTGGGCCTACGCGCCGGCCGCCAGCGGGCAGGTGAGCGTCACGACCTCCAGCCTGGCCCCCGGCAGCTACGAGGCCTGGCTGCTCTACGACAATGAGTACGGCGAGATGAGCGCGGGCCTGGCCTTCACGGTCAGCGGCACCGGCACGATCACCGTCAGCGGCCCGACCAGCGTGGTCGACGGGCTCAACGTCACCTTCGCCTACAGCGCGGACCCGGCCAACTCCGAGAACTGGATCGGGATCTACCCGGGCGGCGATACCAACCTGGGCGACTACCAGACCTGGGCCTACACGCCGGGCGCGAGCGGCACGAGCAGCTTCAGCACGGCCGGCCTGAACCCGGGCAGCTACCAGGCCTACCTGCTCTGCGACGACGGGTATGGCGTGCTTGCCGGCCCGGTGACCTTCACCGTGACCGCCGCGCCTGTCGTGCCCCAGCCGGTCTACCAGCGGACGCTGGAAAGCTTCGGTGGCAGCGCCCTGGCCCGCCCGTCCGGCATCGCCGTCGACCCGGCCGGCGACATCTGGGCGGTCGACGCCGACAAGGACCAGGTCGTCGAGTTCACCGCCAGCGGGCGCGAGATCCGCCACTTCGGCACGAGCGGAAGCGGCCACGGCCAGCTCAGCGGCCCGGAGGCCATCGCCGTCCACGGCGGCAGCATCTACGTCGCCGACACCGGCAACAACCGGGTGGAAGAGTTCACCGGCGGCGGCACGTTCGTGGCCAGCATCGGCGGCCCGGGCAGCGGAAACGGCGAGTTCACCCAGCCCGAGGGGGTGGCCGTGGACTCAAGCGGCACGCTGTATGTGTCCGACACCGAGGGCAACCGGGTGGAGGAGTTCAGCTCAGGCGGAACCTTCCAGAAGGCGATCACCGCCGGCATGGACAACCCGCAGGGCCTCGCGGTGGACAGCTCCGGTGACCTGTGGGTGGCCGAGAACGGCATCACCGACACCTCCACCGACGCCGTCCACGAGTACAACCCGGCGGGCACGCAGGTCCTCAGCCTGGGCCGCAGCGAGAGCAGCGCCTACTCCGGCATGTCCAACCCCTCCGACGTCGCGCTCGACGGCCAGGGCAACGTCTACGTGACCGAGCCCGACTACGACCTCGTGCAGGGCTTCAACGTCGACAGCCTGTACCAGGGCGAGTTCGGCACGCCCACCAAGGCCGCACCGAAGGGCACGCTCTACCTGCCGTCCGCGGTCGCCACCGGCCCCGATGGCCAGGTCTACGTCGCCGACACCGGCAACCACCGGATCGCGGAGTTCGTGCCGCAGTCGCCCGCGGCGGTCAGCGTGCAACCGGTTCCCACGAAGGTGTACGCCGGGTTCCCCGCGATCTTCCACGCCGAGGCCAGCGGCGCGCCGGCCCCGACCGTGCAGTGGGAGGCTGAGGCGCCCGGCGCGACCAGCTTCACGCCGATCGCTGGCGCGACCAGCGACACCCTGGTCGTCCGCGACACGACGACCGCGCAGTCGGGCACGCGCTACGAGGCGGTCTTCACCAACGCGACGGGGACTGCCACGACCGATCAGGTCACGCTGACCGTCACCCGGCTTTCCGCGCCTGGCACCGCCCCCGACAAGCCGGGCGGACCTGGTGCCCCGAGCTGGACGCACTGGCCCACGTCTCCGTCCTGGTCCGACATCTTCTCCTGGCCCGGCATCCCCAGCTGGCCCGCCACCGCCAGTGGCCGCCCGTCGGTGCCGGCTCCCGCGAACTCGTAACAGGAAGTGACATCATGCCAATGAGCAGAACTAGCACGGCCCTGTCGCGCCGTACCCTCCTCGCGGGCGCGGCGGGACTCGGCGCCGCCGCGGCGGCTACGTCGGTCTTCCTGCCGCCCAACGTCCGCAGGGCGCTCGCGTCCGCGGACGTCCCGCGGCCCGGCGAGGGCAGCATCAACGACATCGAGCACGTGGTCTTCCTGATGCAGGAGAACCGCAGCTTCGATGAGTACTTCGGCACGTTCCCCGGCGTGCGCGGCTTCGGCGACCCGAGCGCAATGCGGCTGGCCAATGGCAACAGCGTGTTCCAGCAGCCCGACGCCAGCCACGCCGACGGCTACCTGCTGCCCTTCCGCATGAACACGGCCACCACGTCGGCGCAGGCCACGCCGGGCCTATCGCACGGCTGGAGTGACCAGCACGCGGCCTGGGACAACGGCGCGATGGACGGCTGGGTCGGAGCCAAGGGCGCCCAGACGATGGGGTACTACGCGCAGTCCGACATCCCCTTCCACTGGGCGCTGGCCGACGCGTTCACCGTCTGCGACGCCTATCACTGCTCGGTGCTCGGCCCGACCAACCCTAACCGCCTGTACATGTGGACGGGGATGCTCGACCCCAATGGCACGGGCGGCGGCCCGATCACCGACGACTCCCCGGCCTACAACAACCCGATCGTGCGCTGGACGACCTACCCGGAGCGGCTGACCAAGGCCGGCATCACCTGGCGGGTCTACCAGGAGGACGACAACTACGACGACAACGCGCTGGCCTGGTGCGAGCAGTACGCTACCGCCGACCCGTCGTCGGTGCTCTGGCAGAGCGCCATGATCAAGAAGCCGGCCGGCTGGTTCGAGGACGACGCCATCAACGACCGGCTGCCCCAGGTGTCGTGGCTGGTGGCGCCGTCGGCCCAGTGCGAGCACCCCAACTGGATGCCCGCGGCGGGTGCGCAGTACATCGCCTCGAAGATCGACGCCATCGCCGCTAACCCCAGGGTCTGGGCGAAGACGGCGTTCATCTTGATGTACGACGAGAACGACGGCTACTTCGACCACGTGCTGCCGCCGACGGCCCCGGCCGGGACCGCCGATGAGTACGTCGACTCCCAGCCGATCGGGCTCGGCTTCCGGGTGCCGTGCGTCATCGTGTCCCCGTGGACCGTCGGCGGGTACGTCGCGACGGAGACGTTCGACCACAGCTCGCTGGTCCGGTTCCTTGAGACGCGGTTCGGCGTGACGGAGCCGAACATCAGCGCGTGGCGACGGCAGACGGTCGGCGACCTGACGTCGGCGTTCCAGTTCGGCCAGGCGCAGCCATTCCCCGACCGTAACTGGGCGCTGACCGTGCCGTCCACGACGCTCACGCTGCTGACCGCGCAGCATGAGGTGGCGACCAACCCGGCGCCGACGGTGCCGGCCGTCAACACCGCGCCGGTCCAGGACACGACGACACGGACGGGTTATCTGCGGCCGATGTCGGCGCCGGCGCAATCGCCGTCGGTCGCGGCGACCCCGACGGCCAGCTCCTAGCGAGGCGGCGGCCGGTCCCTGCCCTCCGGGGGAGGGCAGGGACCGGCCTGCCCGCGGGCCTCATGCCGCCGCGGCCATGTCGGCATCGCGGCTGACCAGGGCGGCGTACTGGCCGCCCGCGAGCAGCAGCTCGGCGTGGCTGCCGCGCTCGGCGACCTGCCCGTGGTCAAGCACGATGATCTCGTCGGCGTCGCGGATGGTCGACAGCCGGTGCGCGATGGTGATCGTGGTACGGCCCGCGCTGACCGCGTCGATGGCCGCCTGCACGGCCCGTTCTGTCTGGGTGTCCAGTGCGCTTGTGGCCTCGTCGAGCACCAGGACGGGCGGGTCGCGCAAGACGGCCCTGGCGATGGCCAGCCGCTGCTTTTCCCCGCCGGAGAAGCGGTAGCCGCGCTCGCCTACGACGGTGTCGTAGCCGTCAGGCAGGGCCATCAGGTGATCGTGGATCTGGGCCACCTTGGCCGCGGCGACCAGCTCGGCGTCGGTGGCGCCTGGCTTGGCGAACCGCAGGTTCTCCGCCACCGAGGCGTGGAACAGGTACGTCTCCTGCGAGACGACCCCCACCGTGGCGGCGAGCGTCTCAAACGACAGGTCCCGCACGTCGGTGCCGTCGATGGTCACGCTGCCCGATGTCACGTCGTACAGGCGGGGGATGAGGTAGCTGAGGGTGGTCTTGCCGGATCCGGTCTCGCCGACGATCGCCAGGCTATGTCCCGCGGGGACGGTCACGTCGAGGCCCGACAAGGTGGGCTGGCCGGCGCCGTCGTAGCTGAACGAGACATCGGTGAGCCGCACGTCGCCGCGCGCCGGGCCATCCAGGGCCACCGGGCGGGCTGGCTCGGCGACGTCGATGGGCAGGTCCAGGTACTCGAAGATGCGGCCGAACAGCTCCAGCGAGCTTTGCAGGTCCACGCCCACGCCCATTAGCTGGACCGACGGGCGGAAGAGGTTCGACTGCAGGGTAGTGAAGGCGACCAGGGTGCCGATCGAGATGGCCATCTGGTGGCCGTTCCCGGTCAGGCCGGTCACCCAGTAGATCGCGGCCGGCATGGAGGACATGACGATCTGAATGGTTGACTGCCGCCAGCGGCCCGCCATGCTCGAGGAGATCTCCAGCTCCGAGAGCCTGCCTGACTCGGTGGCGAAGGAGTCGGCCAGCGACGCCGACCGGCCCATGGTGTGGCCGAGCAGGATGCCGCTCACCGACATCGACTCCTGCACGAGCGAGGAGATCGTGGCGAGCTGACGCTGCCGGTCGCGGGTGATGCGGCGGCGCTCGGTCCCGACCCTGCGGCTTATCCAGACGAACGCCGGCAGCATGGCCAGCGAGGCGATCGTGAGCTTCCAGTCAAGGGCGACCATGGCGATGATGGTGGCGACGACAAGCGTCAGGTTCTGCACCAGCGTGGTGGCCGTCGTGGTGACGGTCGCCTGCATGCCGCCGATGTCGTTGGCGATGCGGGATTGCACCTCACCGGTGCGGGTGCGGGTGAAGAACGCCAGCGACATCCGCTGCAGGTGGGAGTAGACCGCCGTGCGAAGGTCGTGCATGACCAGCTGGCCGACCTTGGTCGACACGTAGGTCTGGGAGACGCTGATGGAGCTGTTGGCGATGGCCACGACGATCATGCCCGCGGCCAGCAGGGTCAGCAGCCCGAGGCGCCGCTGCGGCAGGGCGACATCGATGACGGCGCGGAGCAGGAATGGGTTAACCAGCGAGAACGGAGCGGAGACGGCGACCAGGAGGCCGACGAACGTCAAGTTCCACCGGTAGGGCCGGAACAGGCCGGTGATGCGCCGCAGCGGGACGCGCGGGCTGGATGGGGGCTCGAGCGCGGGCTTGAGGCGATGCCTGGGAAGTAGGGGGGTAGTCAATAAGGTTCTCCTTCATAGTAAGTCTTGGTAGCTCAAACAGAGTCTAGCTCATAATTCTTCCCCGCCGATATGAGCCTGCCTCCTGGTAGCCTGGAGGGGTGGCTTCTGAGGATCCGGTGCAGCTCGCGGACCTGCTGTGGCGGCTGACCAAGCGGCTTCGCCGGAGCCAGGCGCAGCGGCTGGCTCCGCTCGGACTCACCCCGGCGCAAGAGCGTGCCCTGCGGGTGATCGCCCGCGCCGACGAGCCGCAGCGGATGACCGAGCTGGCCGACGGGCTGGGCATCGTCCCGCGCTCGCTGACAACGGTGATCGACGCGCTCGAGGAGGCTGGCCTCGTCCGCCGCGCGGTCGACGCGCGCAACCGGCGGGCCACGCTCGTGCACCTGACGGACAAAGGCGGCGCGGTGCGCGATGAGATGCGCGAGGCGCGCCGCCAGGCCGCCGAGGACCTGTTCGCCCCGCTGGCCAATGAGGACCGCGAAGTCCTTGCCCGTCTGCTTACGACGCTGGACGAGATGAGATGACCATCGAGGCGCGTTGTCCTGCGCCGACGTTCAGCGGAACAAAGGGACCGGTCCAGGCGTTACTGGGGCTGGTGAGCCGACATAGGCCCCAATCATCTCGTGAGCTAAGCTAACAAGACGTGGATATCGTATGTTGCGTGACCCGATGACCGCAGGATCCCCGCGGAACGGTGACGGCGCTCCTTCCCTCGATGACATCCCCGCCGCGGCGCGGCGACGCCGTGGCCGAGCATGGCTTGACTGGCTGGACGCGACCGACCCTGGCTTGATGCGCCTTCGAATGGCGACCGAGATCGTGGTGACGATCGGGATCATCCTGGCGGCCGAGTGGATTTTTGTGCATGCCTCCGGTGCCTTGCAGGTGCCGATCCCGGCGAAGGCGCCGGCGGCCCTAGCGGGTCAGCTGTGGAAACTGAATCACGCCCTCGAGGTCATTGGCATGATGCTGGGCGCCATCCTGGCGATGATGGCCGGGTTTGGCCTCGGCCTGTACCCGAAGGCGCGCGCCCAGCTTGGCAGCCTGCTGTTCCTGCCGGTCCTCGAGCTGGCCACGCTCGCGCTCGGCCTGGAGGTGCACGTCCGGGTCCTCGCGCTGGCGCTGCTTGTCGTCATCCTCACGGTCGGCACCTACTGCCGGCGCTTCGGCCCGCTCGGCTTCATGGGCGGCATGCTCGCGTTCTTGGGCGCCTTCCTCGGCTTCTTCATCCAGGACTACGTGCGGCTCGCTGAATTCGGCTGGCTGGCCGCCGAGGTCGCTATCGCCACGGCCGTGACGATCACCGTCCACTTCGCCTTCTTCCGCCCCCGCCCGGCCAGGGCGGTGCGCCGCATGCAGCGCTCCTATAGCGCGCGGTCGCACGCCGTCGCGGCCGAGGTCGCGGACCTCTACACGACCATGACCCGCCGCGGGGGCGCTCCCGGCGGCCGCCACCGGCCCCAGCGCCGACTGCAGCGGCAGCTCCTGCGGCTGAACGAGGCCGCGCTCCTCATCGACGCGCAGCTTGACCGCCAGACGGCGGCGGCCGTCGGGTGGAGCGCCGCCCGGCTCCACCAGCTGCTGTTCGACAGCGAGGTCGGGCTGAGCAACGTCGCCCGGTTCGCGCCGGCCATCGCGCGGCGCTCGCTGCCCGCGGCCGTGACCACGGCGGTAGGGCGCGCCCTTGACGGCATTCGCGATTCGGACTTCGGCGCGGTCCTCGCCGCGGCCGAGGCACTGCGCGACGCGCTTGACGATCCGCGCCAGGGTACGGCGCTGCGCGCCGATGACCGCGTCTTGCTGCACCGGTTCGCGACATCGGTCACCGAGTTCGCCGCGGCGCTGCGCGCCTTCCGGCTCTACCCGGCCGCGCAGGCCATGGACGACGCGGCCGCGGAGGCCGACTTCCGCACTCAGGTCACGACGTCCGGCGGGTGGCTGCCTGGATCGGCGTTCATCGCCGCCAACGCCTCAGCCGAGCGTGGCGCCGGCTGGCTCGAGTGGTTCCGCATGGCGCCCTACGCGCGGACCGCGATCCAGCTGGGCATCGCGGTCACCGGCGCGATCCTCGCGGGCGACGCGATGTCGCCGAAGCGCTTCTACTGGGCCGTGCTGGCGGCGTTCCTCGTCTTCATGGGCACGAACACGGCGGGCGAGCAGATCCGCAAGGGCCTGTTCCGCGTGCTCGGGACCATCATCGGCGTGGTGGTCGGCTCGCTGCTTGCCCACGCGGTCGGCGACACCGTGTGGCTGCAGATCGTGGTCATCCTGGTCGCGCTGTTCCTCGGGCTGTACCTGTTCCGGGTCAACTACACATTCATGACCATCGGCATCACGATCATGATCTCGCAGCTGTACGTCGAGCTCGATGAGTTCTCCAACCACCTCCTGCTGCTGCGGCTCGGGGAGACCTCGGTAGGCGCGGGGATCGCGATGCTCACCGTGCTGCTCGTGCTCCCGCTGCACATACGCCGGGTCGCCCGGGTGGCGGCCCGCCAGCAGATCGAGTCACTGGCCGACCTGGTCGGCCGCTGCACCGAGCGCCTCGCCGACCCCGCGAGCGAGGCCGGGTCCGACCTGGAGCTGCGGGCGGCGGCCCGGCGCGTGGACGTTGCCTACCAGGCGCTCACGGCGACGGTGTGGCCAATGCGCACGCCCCTGCTCGGGCGGCTGGCGCCGCGCATCGCGGGCTTCATGGCAACCGTGGTCGCCGCCCGTCATTACGCGCACAACCTGCTGCTCGACGTGTCGGCTCAGCGGGCCGACCTGGACGCGACCGGGACCGCTGCCCTCACGGCCGCGGAGTCTCAGCTGTCAGTCTCCATCGCCGCGATCACCCAGACGCTCGCCCCGGCTTCCGCCCATGGCCCGGACGCGGAGTCAGATGGCCGGCCGTACGTGCGCGCGGCGTCGCTGTTCGCGCAGGTGGCTGACGCGCTTCCCGGACACGTGCCGACGACCAGCCCGCAGCTGGCGCTGGACGACCTGCAACTGCTTGACGGCACCTTCGCCGAGGCCGCCCGCTGGGCCAGTGTCCCCGTGACCGACCTGGACACCGCCGTGCACTAGGGCCGCGCAATCCACGCTTCCGTCCCTGAACAGACAGGTTCATAATCGGCCCATGGGGCATAGGGCCAGGGGCGGGATCCCTATCAAGATCATGATCACCGTGATTTTCGTCGCGGTCTTCTGCGCGCTGCCGGTATTCCTGCTCATTCAGAACGCTGTGCAGTCGTCGCATCAGGAGTCGCTGGCGTCGGCCAAGACCCTTGGGTCACCGAATAACGGCTATTTTGGAGCGGCGACCCCGGTCTACTCATCCCCGAGGAGCGACGTGTGCGTCGCGTTCGAGTTTCTCGGGTTCGATCCATCGACCTCGTTCGCCAGCTTCGCGACGGTGGTCTCCGCCACCAGTGCCGGAGCGGGGTACATCCGGCAGGAGATCAGCGACGGCTACGGCACCGGGGTCCTGGTGATCAGGAGTTACTTCGGGCTGAGCTCGATCATGGTGCCGTTCCCCCTGGCCGACCTGACGACCGGCAGCCTGAGCGCGGCCTGCACGACCGGGAATTCGGCCCCCTACATGGGCGGGGTGGGGTTCAGGCAGCAGGAAAGCTCCTACATGCTGGGCCAGCCCAGGGCGTTCCCTAATGACTGGTACGAGTTCGATGACACAATAGGCATTTACCTATGCACGGCCAGGCAGGCCGCGGATCAATGCACCGCGCAGCTGAACCTGCAGAGCGAGGTCAGCATGGCCCAGCTGGGCGGCCCGTCAGTCATCGCGACGACCCGGGACCCGGACCTGGCGATGACCGTGGCCACGGGCAAGAGCACGCTCGTTCAGGCCCACCTGGTGGAGCTCCGGTTCGTGCTGCACCGGCCGGGCTGGTTCGCGGCTTACACCTACCTGATCGCCGCGATGCCGTTTCTCCTCATCTTCGGGCTCTTCGCGGTCTACGCCCACCGGTCATCGACGCGCGACGGCGGCCGGGTCGAGTACAGCCCGGAGCGGACGGTGCCCAGCGTCCACGAGATCGCCTTCGGGGTGGCCGCGACCCTGGTCGCCATCCTGCCGTTGCACATGGTCCTCGTGCCGAGCTCGCTGCCGAACCTGACGCAACTCGACCTCTTCTTCGGCACGGGCGTCGCCCTCCTGGTGGCGTTGTCGCTGGCCTGGGTCATCATCTGGTCGCAGCGGAAGCCAGTGGAAGCACAGCAAGCGCCAGGAGGCTAGTACTTCTCTGCCGCGCAGCCGGCCCCTCGGCGAGCCAGCCGGTTTTGTCGTACCCGGCCCCGATGATCCGGGAGCCTTCGGCGACCACCAGCGCCAGCGTGACCAGACCGCTCGAGGTGACTCCCGAGCCGGGGACAGCTGGGGGCTTGCGATCTTCAACGGCGAGGGTTGCAGACAGTGACAAGGGCCGCTCGGCGACCGGTTGCCCGCATGATGGTGCGACGCTCGGCCCCATTGCGGGTGGCGAACGTCGCACCATCGCGCGGGACACCGAAGGGTCACGTCCGCCACCATCACAGCCTGTAACCCCGGTCGTTGATGATCTTTAGGCTGAGCCCGTGGCTCGCTACGTGATCGACGCACCGACCTTGGTCTACCTCGTAGATGCCCGGCTGCACGTCCAGCCCGGCCACCAGCTGGTCGCACCGAACTCGATCCGCTCCGAGGCGCTGAAGCTCTTGCTGGGTGATGTCCGTGCGGGCAAGCGCACCGAAGCCGCGGCCCTGGAAGCGCATGAGCGGATGACCGGGATAAAGATGCGGCTGCTCAGTGACCGCGTGTCGCGCCGCACCGCGTGGCAGGTCGCCCGGCCTTACCCCGCAGCAGGGGCAGGAGGCCGTCGCCGACCCGGGCGGCCTCGGTCTTGTAGGGGGTGTCGGACAAGATGAAGTGGGTGACACCGAGGTCGGCATACTTGCGCAGGGCCGCCGCGACCTCGTTAAACGAGCCGACCAGCCAGGTGGTGCCCGCGCCCTGGCCCCCGAGCCTGGCCGGGGCGGTGTACAGGCAGGAGTCCAGCACCTCACCCCGGTCGGCCAGCGAGACCAGGCGCTGCTGGCCCGTCGCCCGGGCCCAGCCGAGGGAGGCAGGCGTACCGTCGCCCTGGCCTGCCGCCTGGGCCATCGCGGCGACCTTCTGCTCGGCGACGCGCCAGGCCTCGTCGGCGGTGTCACGGGCCACGGTAGTAACCCGCAGCCCGAACTCCAGGGGCGCGTGCTCCCGGCCGACCTGCCCGGCCAGTGCCATCAGGCGGGCAATGCGCGCCTGCACCCCGTCAAGCGGCTCGCCCCAGAACAACTGCACGTCCGCGTGGGCGGCGGCGACCGCCTCGGCCGCCGCGGAGGCGCCGCCGAAGTACAGCGTCGGGTGCCCGGCCGGCCGCAGGGCCAGTGAGGAGTTCTCCACCCAGTAGTGCTCGCCGCGGAACGTCACGTTCTCCTCGTGCCAGAGCCTGCGCACGACCTGCAGGAACTCGGCGGTCCTCGCGTAGCGGGCGGGACTGTCGGCCACCGGGTCCCCGTAGGCGGCGATGTCGTCAGTGCCGCTTACGACGTTGACGAGCAGCCGCCCGCCGCTCAGCTGGTCCAGGGTCGCGGCGGCGCTGGCGAACTGGGCAGGCTGCCAGTAGCCCGGCCTGATCGCCGCCAGCGGCCGGAACGTGGTGGTCCGGGCGGCGAGGGCCGTGGCGATCGTGAGCGTGTCCGGTCGCCCCCACCCGGTACCGAGCAGGGCACCGGCCCAGCCATGGGCCTCGGCGATCCGTGCCAGCTCAGCGGACAACTCCAGGTCGGCCCAGCCGGTGGGCACGTCGTCACCTCGGTGGCCGGCCTCGACGGTGTTCGGGATGTACCACAGGAAGGTTGACGCCACAAATTCATAGTAGTCCAGTGGAAAATGGGAAATGCGACGGTGCGGCCTGGGCGGCCTGATCCTGGTCTCGTTGAAATAGGGGCGTATCTGGTGGCGTTGATGCGCCTCTGAGCATCAGGAGACAGGTTGAGAAGAAGGGCAGGCCTGACAGATGAGCGATGGTAACGGAGCACGCTACGACCTGCACGGCAGCGCGTGGCGCGGCAGGCCGCAGGAACGGCCTGACGTCGCGGGCGGACCGGGCTACCTGTACCGGCCGGGCCAGATCCTGCTAGAGGACGAGCAGCCGTACACCGGGCGCATCCGTGAGCAGCTGCGGACGGTGGGCGCCGGCCCGCACGAGGAGCACACCGCGAACTTCAGCCAGGCCGGGCTGCCGGTCCTGGCGTTCCAGCTGCCCGACAGCGTGCACGTCCCCGGCCTCGTGGACCAGTTGCGGCAGCGCGAAGACGGCGAGGTGATGCCGAACGTCGGGCCGAACCACGTCTACACCGGGGAATGGGACTACCACGGCGGGCCCGAGGGAGACCTGGAGCCGACTGAGCCGGGCGACGAGATGGCGAACCGCAAGCCGTCGGGGGGACCGCCCCGGATCGCGATCCTCGACACGGGCTACGACCATGCGGTCAAGGAGCTTCACCCTGGTCTTTACGACCGGCTTGACTTCGACGGCGACGAGATCCCCTTCACCGGCGGCGATCACCTCGCGCACCAGGCCGGTCATGGCACGTTCGTGGCGGGCATCATCATGAGGCTGGCACCGGACCTGCGTATCCGTCAGGTCAGGGTGCTTGACCCGGCGGGCGTGGGGGACGACGCCCTGGTGGCCCACGGGCTGGCGATGGCCAACGCGTCGGTCATCAACCTCTCGCTGGGCGGCTACACCCATGGCGACCAGCCGCCGGTGGCGCTGGCGGCCGCCCTCGGGCAGCTGAACGACACGGTCGCGGTGATCGCCGCGGCGGGGAACGGAGGCTCGCACCGGCCGTTCTGGCCGGCGGCGTTCAAGCGCGTGATCTCGGTCGGTGCGCTCGACGCGACCACGAGCGAGCCAGTGCGCGCGAGCTTCAGCAACTTCGGCCACTGGGTCGACATCTACGCCCCCGGCGTGGACGTGCGCAGCACCTACCTGGACGGCATCTACACCGACCCAGGCAAGCACCTGGCGCACCTGCGGGGCTGGGGCGTGTGGAATGGCACGTCCTTCTCCACCCCGCAGGTCGCCGCCATGATCGCCCGGCTGGTCCAGAGCGGGCTGTCCGCGCGCCAGGCGGCCTACCAGGTCCTGGCCGCCGCCACCTGGCTTCCCGGCGTCGGTCCCGTGCTCATACCCCAGTCCTGATTGGCCGCGATCGCGCGGCGGGTGCCTCGGCGCGGTGGCTCAGCCACCGTAGCCGAGGCAGACCAGCGCGGAGCCGGCAGGCAGCGGGACCCGGCCATCATGGCCAACGCTGGCCGACGCCGCCGCCAGGGCCTGCGCGGGGCTGTCGCCTGCCCGCAGCGCGGAATGCCAGTCGTGGGCGAGCCGGATGGCGACCTCGTCGGGCAGCGGAAGCAGGGGAGCGATCACGCAGCGGGTCCCGACGGTGAGCAGCGCCGAGGCTAGCCCAGTCATCTCGTCGCCCGGGTGCGCCATGGTGCGGGCTGAATCGCAGGCCGCCAGCACGACGGCCCGCGGCGCGGCGCGCAATCGCTCCAGGTCATAGACGGTCAGCGGGCCGTCCGCCAGCATGAGCGAGGAGAACATCGGGTTGTCGGCCCGAAACAGCCCGTGCGCCGCGATATGGGCGATGTCGGCGCCGTCCAGGGCCTGCAGCGTCGCGGCCACCGTGGCACTGGCCCCGTCAAGCACCCGGGCGCCGGGGTAGAGCGCGGCGAGCATGCTGATCTCGGCGGCGGCCCCGGGCAGGTCGGGGCCGGCGATGAGGACGACGCGCTGCCTGCCGCCGGAGGCGGGCGCCGTGCCGCCCGCCTCGTCCCCGCACCCGGCCAGCCAGGTCGCGGCCGAGGGCGCGACCGTCACGGGCCTGCCCGCGCAACCGGGCAGCATCGGCCACGGCAGTGACTGCAACTGCCCGGGCGGTACCACCACGAGCGGGCGTCCGGCCAGTGTGCGGGCGAGCGGTGCGAGCAGCGCCTGGTCAAGCTGGCTCGCCGCGTGGGCGGCGAGCCCGGCGGCGGCGTCGAGCGACCGGCCCGACCCGTGCCCGGTGAGCAGCCGCCGCCAGGCGAACCTGAGCGCCTCGAGCTCATCGAGCAGGGGCTGGACCGGGCCGAGCGGGTGGAACGAGGCCCGCGCGCCTGGCCGGCCGGGCGCGGCGGTGCCGGGGACCACGATGGCGTAGAGCGTGCCGCCGCACTCGACGTACTCGAGCAGGACCGAGTGGCCGAGCGCCCCGGCCAGGGTTGAGGTCAGCTTCGGCGCCGACCCGCCGGGCACGGGGCCAGGTACGCACGCGTCGCCGTGGAAGTAGCGCAGCCGCTGCCGTAGCTGCTCCTCCAGGGCATGCTGGCGGCGATTGAGGGCCTGCAGCGGCATGCCAGCCAGCCGGGCCCGCTCGGCCTCGCCTGCGGTCGCCCGCAGCTGCCCGCGCAGCGCCGCCAGGTGCTCGTCGGCCGGGGGGAGGACCGGCCTGATCCGCAGCGTGGCCGCCCGGTGCCGTTCGGCCGACCACAGCACGCGGCTGGCCGAGCCGTCGTCAACGGCCAGCGAGACCCCCAGCGCCGCCAGCTCCGACACGTGCGAGGCGACCATGACCCGAAGCTCGGTCGCGCCGAGCAGCAGCCGTACCCGCTCGGCCGCGGTCAGGCCCGCGGACACGGCCGAGTAGGCACCTCGCCGGTCGCCCGCCTGCAGGCGCAGCAGGGCCAGCGCGTGCCAGGCCCGCGCGCGCCGTTCCAGCTGCGTCGAGTGCAGGGCGCGGGTGGCCGCCCGCAGCTCGGTCCTTGCCACCTCCAGATGCCCGAGGTCGGTGGCGATCCTGGCGGCCAGCAGCCGCAGGTCCAGCGCCGCCGTCGACCAGCTCACGCCGTCGAGCTCGGCAATGGCCCGCCGCGCGGACCGCAGCAGGGCCTGTGACCTGGCCCCGGCGGCCCAGGCCGCGTGCGCCTCCACGTAGCGGGCGACGGCGGCCCAGCGTGGCCGCTGCTGGCGGGTAAAGCCGGCTCGCGCCGCGGCGGCACTCGCGCTGGCCGGGCCGGGGGCGCCTGCCGCCAGCTGGGTCCGTGCCAGCAGCAGGTGCGCCTCGGCCAGGTCGGTGGCCTGCCGGTTCAGCGACAGTTCCGCCACGGCGGCGGAGACGGTCGCCAGTGCCTCGTGAGCCAGTCCGGCCGACAGCAGCACCTCGCCCTTCTCAAGCAGCGCCGGGGCCAGCGGCCAGCCGCCCTTGCGCCATTCCTCCAGCGCGCTGTCGATGGCCGCGAGCGCGGCGGGGATGTCCCCGTGCATGCCCTCCACGGCACCATGGTTCAGCCGGGCACCCGCGAGCGATCGCGGCAGGACGAGTGAGGCATACAACTCGGCGGCGTGGGTGATGTCCGTCCGCGTCCGGCGCAGGCGCCCCTGGAAGGCGTACAGGATGGCCCGGTTGTTGCGCAGCCGGGCCTCCCAGAGCCGGTCACCGTTCCGCCGCAGCGCCGGGAGGGCCGCGGCGTAGGCGATGAGCGCGCGGTCGAGCTCGCCGGCCCGCTGCAGGATCAGTCCCTGCTGCGCGAGCGCGCGTGCCCGGTCAAGCCCGCGGGTGGCCGCCACCGCCGCCTCGGCGTCACGCAGCGCCGCCGCGATCCGGCCCCGGGATAGCCAGATGAACGCCCGGCTCATCCGCGCCTGGGCCGCGTGACCGGCCAGTTGCGCCGACTCGGCCACCCGCACCGCCGAGTGCAGGGCCGCGAGCGCCCCGTCGAGGTCGCCCGCGTCTCTGGCCGCCAGGCCGCGGGCGCGGTAGGCCATCGACCGGGCGGCTGGATCTCGCTCGCGCCGGGCGAGGTCAAGCGCCAGGGCCGCCTGGACCGAGGCCCGCCGGGGGTCGGCGGGCACGAGGTCCAGTGCCGCCTGCGCTGCCCGCGCGGCCGGCTCCGGCACCGTGCCTCGTGTCATGCTGGTCTCGTCACTGCGGCGGCTTCTCCCAGGCATTGCATGCGGCTTCCGACAGCCGGGTCGCTGTCCCTAGGGCAACGCCTAAGCCACGCGGAAAGTGCCGCCTGCACATGCCAGCAGCCGCCGCCACTAGACGGGCGTCCAGCTCGTCGCGATGATCCCGCCGTCGGCCAGCTGGCACTTGAGGCGGAACGGGCCTGGCGGCAGGCCGCGGACGGCGAAGAAGCCGTGTGCCCGGACCTCGGCGGGCACAGGTGGCTGGCCGGCTACCTCGGCGGCCACGGACGTCGCCGCGCTGCCCGAAAGCTGGCCGCTGACGTCCCGCGCGCCGGCCCGGGCCGTGATCTCGCACTCGATGACGGTGCCGGCCGCCTCGAATGACAGCATCCGGGCGCCAGGGTCTCGGGGCGCGCGCACCGCGACCAGCGGCTCGTCCATCGCCGAGTCCCTGACAAGCTCGGCAACGCGGGCATCTACGTCCCGTAGCGCGAAGGCCGCCCTGGCCGCCAGGTACAGCGACTCAGGAACGGGGTCTGCCTCGGCCGCTATCCGCCGCAGCCGGCGGATGAGGTCGTCGTCCGACAGCCCAGACAGTCCTGGCCTCCTGGTGTCACCCGGCACTCCCGGGGTGGCCTGCCCGGTCATGCCAGGCCTCCGTTCGGGCCCGCCAGCTTGCGCAGCTGGTTCAGGCACCGCTGCCGGGTGGGGCCGATGCTGCCGACCTTCATCCCCATGACGACCGCCACCTCCGCGTACGACGGTGGAGGATCGGAGATCAGCAGCCGGATCAGCCGCTGGCAGGCCTCACCGAGACGGGCGAGGGCGGCCCACAGGGCGGCATCCTGCTCCTCGCGCAGTAGCCGCTCGCCCGGCGCCGGGCCCTCGTCGGGGATGATGGCGAAGTCGTCGCCCGGCCGGGGCAGGTCGGCGCGCCGGTTCACTCGCAGGCACTCGCGCCGGGCTGTCGTCGCCAGCCAGCCGGGGAGCCTTTCCGGGTCAGCGATCCGGTCGAGGTTCTCGACGAGCCGAAGCCAGGTTGTCTGCACCACGTCGGCGGCGTCCGCCGGGGAGAGCCGGTACTGCCTGGCGATGTTCCACAGCAGGCTGGTGAACCGGTCAACCAGGGCGTCCCACGCCTTCTGGTCTCCCGCGGCGGCTGCCTCGACAAGCTCGCTGTTCGAAGAGTCATCGACCACGAGCCATGATGGGCCTACCATCGCCATCGCGTCAATCCGAGCGTCATACAAGGAAAGAGGCGACGGGCTGGCGATGAATACATGGGCTTGCGCCGGGTCGCTCGGTCTTAGTGGATGAACGACTGGCGCATGTGCTGGATCTCCGGCGGCGGCTGGGTTTGCGGGTGGTGCTGCAAGATCCGCAGGTGCAGGCGGAAGTCATCGAGCAGCAGGTTCGCGAGGTCCATGCTGAACCCGTTCCTGACGACGATTCGCATCACGGCCATGTCGGTGAGGTTCTCAGGGAACGTGTACGCCGGCACCTGCCAGCCGCGCTGCCGTAGCCGCTCGGAGATGTCGAACACCGAGTACCCGGTGACGTCGTCCTTCAGCTTGAAGGCGAACACGGGCAGCTCGCTGCCGTCAGACAGCAGCTCGAACGGGCCGAGCTTGGAGATCTCGCCGGACAGGTACATCGCGATGTCCTGGCAGGTCTGGTGCACCTGCTGATAGCCCTCGTGGCCGAGGCGCAGGAAGTTGTAGTACTGCGCGGCGACCTGGGCACCGGGCCTGGAGAAGTTCAGCGCGAACGTCGGCATCTCCCCGCCCAGGTAGTTCACCTTGAAGATGAGCTCCTCGGGCAGCGCCTCCTCGTCGCGCCACACGATCCAGCCGACGCCCGGGTAGACGAGGCCGAACTTGTGGCCTGAGGTGTTGATCGACGCGACCCGCGGTACCCGGAAGTCCCAGTCGAGGTCGGGTTGCAGGAACGGTGCGACGAACCCGCCGGACGCTCCGTCGACGTGGATCGGGACGTCGATGCCCTGGGCGGACTGCAGGGTGTCGAGGGCGGCGTTCACCCCGGCGACCGGCTCGTAGGAGCCATCCATCGTGGACCCGAGGATGACCACGACGCCGATCGTGTTCTCGTCGCACAGGTTGGCCGCCTCCTGGGCGCCGAGCTGGTAACGGCCCGGCTCAAGCGGGACGTACCGGGGCTCCACGTCCCAGTAGCGGCAGAACTTCTCCCAGCAGACCTGGACGTTGGCCCCCATGACCATGTTGGGCCGGTCGGTCGGCTTGCCCGCCGCCTTCCGGCGAGCGCGCCAGCGCCACAGCAGGGCCATCCCGCCGAGCATGCACGCCTCGCTCGACCCGGTGGTCGAGCAGCCCACCGCCTCGTCGTGCGGCGCGTGCCACAGGTGGCCAAGGATGTTCACGCAGCGCTTCTCAAGCTCAGCGGTCTGCGGGTACTCGTCCTTGTCGATCATGTTCTTCTGGGAGGTCTCGGCCATCAGGGTCTCGGCCTCGGGCTCCATCCAGGTGGTGACGAACGTGGCGAGGTTCAGCCGGGCGTTGCCGTCCAGGATGAGCTCGTCCCGGACCACCTGGAGTGCGGTGCGCGGCAGCACACCGCACTCTGGCAGCTTGAACCGCGGGATCTCGCAGCTCTTCTCGCGGTAGTAAACGGGGTTAATGTCGAGCTCAGTGTGCGCCTCATCATGAGGGACGCGCTTGTGCAAGGCCATGCGCCCCAGGCTAACGCGCTGCGGCTGAGGCGGGGGAGGCCTTAACGGTTAACGGGAGAAGTCGCCGCTGGCCCAGTCCCTGATGCCCTCGCCGATCAGGTTGAACCCCAGCACGGTGACGATCAAGATGATCGCCGGCGGGTACACGGTCCACCAGTAGCCGTCAAACAGGTAGTCGAGGCCGTTGGACAGCATGGTGCCCCAGTCGGCCGACGGCGGCGGTAGCCCGAGGCCGAGGAAGCTCAACGCTGACAGCGTCAAGATGGCGTCGGAGACCGTGAAGGTGGCACTGACGACGATCACCCCGACGGCGTTGCGGATCAGGTGGCGGCTCAGCACCCAGCGGGGGCCCGCGCCCATCGCCCGCGCGGCGAGCACGTAGTCGCGGGTCCGCAGGCCCAGCACCTCGCCCCGCACCAGCCGGGCCGTGCCCAGCCAGGACAGGAACGTGAGCAGCAAGATGATCATCGGCAGGTTGGGCGTGAACACGTTGACCAAGATGAGCAGCAAGACCAGGGCAGGGACCGCCAGCAGCGTGTCGACCACCCGCATCATGATCGCGTCGATGATCCCGCCCGCCATGCCGGCCACCGCTCCATACAGGGTGCCAAGCAGCGTGGTGGCGACGGCGACGGCCAGGCCGAGCTCAATCGAGGACTGGCCGCCGAGCATCAGCCGGCCGAGGATGTCATACCCCTCAGCATCGGTGCCGAGCGGCTCACCGCTGCCGGGCGGCAGGCTAGCGTTGTTCAGGTTCACCCGCACCTGGTTGGTGTGGTAGAACAGCGGCCCGAGGAAGCAGAACGCCGCGACCACGGCCACCACGATCAGGCCAGCTCGCGCCTGCGGGCTGCGCAGGATCCCCTGCTGGAAGATGTTCCTGACTGAGGTGCCCGTGAGCGGTGTGCCGCTGGCCGCGCTGGCCCCGGCGGGGGCGCGGCGGCGGGTTAGGACGCTCATCGGGCCACGTACCTGATCCGCGGGTCCAGGACCGCGTAGGCGATGTCGGCCGCCAGGTTGCCGACAACCGTGGCTACTCCCACCACCAGCGTCGACCCGAGCATAATCGGGAAGTCATGGCTGGTAGCGGCGTTGTAGAACAGCAAGCCCATCCCCGGGTAGTTGAAGATGTCCTCGGCGATCACCGCGCCGGCCACGATGCCGGGCAGCGAAAGCCCGAGGATCGTGACGACGGGGAGCACGGAGTTGCGCAGCGCATGGCGCATCAGCACCAGGCGCTGCGGCAGGCCCTTGGCCCGGGCGGTCCGCAGGTAGTCCTGGGCCAGCGTCTCGATGGTGGCCGAGCGCATGTACCGGCTGAAGGTGGCCACGCTGACCAGGGCCAGCGTCACGACCGGCAAGACCAGGGCCTGCGGGTCGGCCAGCAGCCCGCCGAGGGTGGACACCTGCGGCACCTCCGGAGGCAGCCAGTGGAACTGCACGGAGAACAGCGCGACGAGCAGCAGCCCGAGCAGGAAGTCCGGCATCGAGTACAGGGTGAACGAGGCCCCGGTCAGCAGGTGGTCCGACGGCCTGGCCCGCTTGACCGCCTGGTACATGCCGACGGGCAGGCCGATCGCCAGCGCGAGCACGGTGGACAGGCCAAGCAGCAGGCAGTCCTTGGGCAGCCGCTGGGCGATCAGCGTGCTGACCGGCTGCTGGAGCGTGTAGGAGGTGCCGAGGTTGCCGTGCAGCACCCCGCTGAGGTAAGTGAGGAACTGCCGCCACACCGGCTCGTTGAGTCCGTAGGTGGCGTTGAAGATCGCGATCCGGGCCGCGGTCGCCCGCGGCCCGAGCGCGGCGCGGGCCGCGCTGCCGGGGATCATGTGGACCAGGATGAACGTCAAGATCATCACCCCGATCACCACGGCCACCGACTGCGCGACCCGCCGGACGAGGTACCAGGTCACTTGGTGTAGTACCAGTCCTGCTCGTTGATGCCGCCGGTGAAGGGGTTCATCGGCGCGTACCCGCCCAGGTCGCTCTTGTAGACGTTGATGTTGTCGGGCAGCGGCAGGTACAGCAGCGGCAGCTGCTTGGCCGCGAAGTCCTCGTACTGGTAGAACGCCGCGGTGCTCGACCCGTACTCGGTCGCGTTGATCAGCTGGTCCATCTCCGGGTTGGAGTAGCCGCCCTGGTTATCCGAGCCGTCGGTGTTGAAGAAGCCGTCTCCGGCCGGGTAGGGCCCGTCGTAGGGGTCGTAGCCGAAGTCGACGATCTGCCAGCCGCAGCTGCTGGCCGGGTGGCTGGACTGATTGCACACGCCCACCGAGCCAGCCAGGGTGCTGAACGGCTCGGCCTTGAGGTTGAACGTTATGCCCGCCTGCTCCTCCGAGGACTGGATCGCCGCCTCCATCGCGTCGGTCGACGGGTCACCCGAGGAGTACAGGTACTGGAAGGAGAGCTTCTCGCCGGCCGTGATCCCGGCCCCGCACTCGCTGGCGGAGGTGCCTGGGTGGGCGCAGGAGGTAGTCCCGTTGGGAACGATCTTCCAGCCGTGCGCGGTCAGCAGCTTGGTCGCGGTGGACGGGCTGTACGGGTAGGGTCCGCCCGACTTCTCCAGGGGCGAGACCCACTGCCCGAAGCCGGTGGCGGGCACCGGGCCGTTGCCGGGATCGGCGTAGCCGTCGTAGACCTTGGACACGATCTGCGGCCGGTTGATCAGGTCCTCCATTGCCTGCCTGATGTACAGCTGGTTGAAGATCCCGCTGTCCTGCGCGTTCCAGAAGTTCAGGTAGGCCCCGGCCACGCCAGGGAACGGGGTGGAGGCGACCGAGTAGCCCTCGGATTGCAGCTGCCGCACCTGCCCGATGTCGCTGAGCGACAGCGGCGCGGTGTCAGGGCCGTCGCCCGCGCGCACCGCGTCCAGGATCGCCGCGCTCGTGGTGAACTGCTCGTTCTCGACCTTGGACAGGTCGGACGGGGTGCCGGAGTAGTGCGGGTTGGGCACGTAGGTGTAGTCACCGCTGCTCGGGCTGAATGCGGACAGCTCGAACGGCCCGTCGACCACCTTCCACAGCGGGTTGGTGGTGAACGTGGTCATGTCGCCGCCTTCCTTCTGCAGGAAGGCGTAGACGGCCTTGGCGCCGGCCGTGGTCTGGTCGTCGTTGCCGACCTTGCCGGTGGCGGAGGTCTTGTCCCAGGCGTGCTGGGGCAGCAGGTTGATGATCGACAGCACGTCGTCGGTGTAGAACGACGGGTTGTATGACTTGGCCAGCTGGATGACGGCCGTGCTCGGGCCGGTGGCGGTCACGCTGGAGACGTTGTCGGGGAACAGGCCGGGCAGGTACTCGTTCCAGTTGGGCACATTGGCCTTGAGCAGGTTATAGGTGAACACCAGGTCCCTGCTGCTGATTGGCGTGCCGTCCGACCACTTCCACGGCTTCAGCGCGATGGTGATCGTCTTGTCGTCGTTGCTGTAGCTGATCGAGGACCAGAGGCTCTTCTGCGGGTTCACGATGGCCTGGGCGCCGTCACCGACGTAGGTCAGGGTTGGCCACAGCAGGTTGCTGAGGTTGGCGTTGTAGCCGTTGGTGTTGGCCGCGGGGACGAACGGGAAGATGAAGTTGGGCGCGGATCCGGGCTGCCACGCGAGGGTTACGGTGCCGCCCTTCTGCGGTGTTCCCTTGGCGTTGCTCCCGCTGGTGATGCTGGCGTGGCTGCCGCTTGTGCAGGCCGCGACCAGGGCGGTGACTGCCACGGCCGCGATGGCCAGCGCGAGGCGGGGCGCGCGAAGCCTCCTGGGTAGGATGCCTCCGCGGGTTCCGGAGCGTCGCAATCCCATGGGTGGTTCTCCTCGGGGGGGTTACTGAGAAGCAAGGTGTTCGATTGTCGTCAAACCATACCGGAAAACTTGCCATAGCTAAAAAAGCATTAGACCCTGTTAATCAGTTGTTATAATCTTCCGCCCGGCCGACGGCAAGCGGTGGGCGGCCGGGCCGCGGGAACCGGAGCAAATCACTCCCTTGCCGGTTCCACAAGGGGCGGTATGGTAACGGAGTGGAGCCTCTGGCGGGAGACGATCCTCGGCAAGTCGGCGCGTTCCGGCTGCATGCCCGGCTCGGCGCCGGCGGGATGGGACGGGTCTACCTCGGGTACTCGCCCGGCGGCCGGGCCGTGGCGGTCAAGGTGGTCCACGCGGAGCTGGCCCGCGACCCGCAGTTCATGACGCGCTTCCAGCGCGAGGCCCAGGCCGCCTCGGCCGTCGGCGGAGCCTACACCGCCCCCGTCGTCGGCTCGGGGCCAACCGACAGCCCGCCCTGGCTGGCGACCGCCTACGTGGCCGGGCCGTCCCTGGCGGACTTCGTCGCCCGCTCGGGGCCACTGCCGGACGCGGGCGTGTGGCGACTGGCCGGCGGCCTCGTCGAGGCGCTGCAGGCGATCCATGGGCAGGGGCTGGTGCACCGGGACCTCAAGCCAGGCAACATCCTGCTGGCCGACGACGGGCCGCGCGTCATCGACTTCGGCATCTCCCGTGCCCTGATGGGCAGCCAGGTGACTGTGGCCAAGATGACCATGGGCACTCCGACGTTCATGTCCCCCGAGCAGGTGGAGGGCAATGACGTCGGACCGCCGAGCGACGTCTTCGCTCTGGGCAGCGTGCTGGCCTTCGCGGCGACCGGGGCCGCCCCGTTCGATGGCGGCGCCTCCTACTCGATCCTGTACAAGGTCGTGACCGCCGAGCCCGACCTCAGCGCGCTGACCGAGGGGCCGTACGGGCCGACGGGCCCGGGCCTGCGTGCCCTGGTGACCGCGTGCCTGGCCAAGGACCCGGCGCGTCGGCCGGCCCTCAACCAGCTCATCACCGCGATCGCCACGGCGAGCACGGCCTTCGCGCCGGTCACGCCGGGCAGCTTCTGGCCACGCCCGCTGGCCGAGGCGATCGAGTCAAGGACAGCCTCGATCCAGTCGGGGCCGGTCACGCCGGCGCGCGGACCGGTGCCGCAGACTCCGGTCGCGCCGGTGGCGCCGCTGCCCCGGCCGCTGCCCCGGCCGGTGCCTGGGCCGGTGACCCCGGTGCCCAGCGCGCTCGCCGCCACCACGCCACTGACGCGGCGATCGGGCGGGCGCTGGGTGCTCATCACCGTGACCGCAGCCGTGATCGCCGCCGCGGTCGGCGCCACCCTCGCGCTCGCCCTGACCTCCGGCTCGGGTAGCACCTCGACCGGCGGTTCCTCGGCCGTCCGCCGGGACTACTTCTCAGCGGCGCAGACGGTTCCCTCGGTGGTCCCGCCGGAGGTGAAGGGGTTGAGGACCGGGACGCCAGCTCGCTGGAAGTCCTTCGCGTTGCGGGTGACGACGGTCAGCCCGTAGGCCCTGGCGGTCGCGGCGATCAGGGAGTCGATGACGGGCATCGGATAATCGCCTGGCCGGCGTCCCCAGTGCGCGCAGACGCTCCTGGTCACGGGCAGAGCGCGGCCGGCGAAGGCCGCCTCGACTCGTCGCAGCCAGCCTTCGACCGACATGGCCTGTCGCAGGTCACCACGGCTGCGAAGGCGGACGATGCCCTGTTCGATCTCGCCGAGCGTCAGCACCGAGACGTGAAGCTCGCTGGCGTGAGTGCCGGCGATCCAGCTGGTCACGCTGGACGCTGGATTGCGCTTGCGTACCTCGGAGACGATGTTGGTGTCCAGCAGGTAGGCCATGGCTACTCCATCAGGTCGATGCTGTGGCCGTAGTCCTGCTTGCGCTCCGCCTCAATCTCATCCAGGATCGCGATGCTCTCATCATCGAAGGGCGGGGATGCGAGGAGGAGCTCCTTCAGGTCCGCGGTCGGGGTGGTCAGCTTGTGCCAGTCAGTCATGGTGATGATCACGGCCACGTCCTCTCCGTGCCGCGTGATGATCTGCGGTCCCTCCCGCTCAACCGCGCGGATCACCTCGCTGAAGCGCTGCTTGGCTTCCTGCAGCTGCCAGTGCGGCGGAATCGGCTCTGCCATGCGCCCTCCTGAGAATCTGTCCTGTCCTGTCTAGACAGATAATAGCGCGTCGGGGTGGGAGGGGGTCGTCGCGGTCGGCGGGGTGGCTAGCGCTGCGGGGCGACGAGAAGCGGCTGGGTGACCGATCCGATCGGGCCGGCCGGGTCGCCCACGGTGCCCAGCGTCGAGCCGAGGCCATCGGGTGCGAGGATGGAGACGGCGGTCAGGTA
>Ga0335072_10001935_pt1 | contig 32850 bp, 31 predicted proteins | sample Lox_Sample_21_FD_206725 | JGI IMG/M metagenome (GOLD analysis project Ga0335072, IMG submission 206725) | Soil microbial communities from Loxahatchee National Wildlife Refuge, Florida, United States - Lox_Sample_2.1 | ecosystem: Environmental > Terrestrial > Soil > Wetlands | place: USA...
CCGAAGTTCGTGGCGGTGATGAAGGGATAGATCTCACTGACGACGATACCGTCCTTCTCCAGCTCGGCGCGGGCCGTGAGACTGAATCCCAGCAGCGCGCGCTTCGAGGCCGAGTAGACGCTGTACTGCGGAACGGTCATGAAGGCCGTCCCGGAATTGATGTTCACGATGCTGCCGCCGCCCTGCGAGCGCATCAGCGGGATGACGGCCTGCATCGCGACGATCGGCCCCAGCACGTTGAGATGAAAGATCTCGTCGAAGAGCGCCGGATCTATCTCTTCCACGGCCGCCGCATAGCTCCGGCCCGCATTGTTGATCAGTCCGTCGACGCGGCCGAAATGCCGATGCACGGCGCGTACGGCTTCCCGCACCGCCTCGAACCGGGTCATATCCGCGGTGACGGGCAGGCTGCGTGGAAGCTGCTCCGCCAGCTTGCGCAGCGCATCGGTGCTGCGCGCCAGCAGGGCGACTCTCGCGCCGCGGCCGGACAGCGCGATCGCCGTCGACAACCCGATCCCCGACGAAGCGCCCGTCACGATGAAAACGCGGTCTTTGATTTGCATCGCTCATCCACCTCCTGCGATCGGTCCCTCGAGCAACGAGCGGATCCGCTCGGCGTCCGCCGCAGTTGCCGGGTTATAGATCACGAGACTGAGGTCCGTACGCCCATCGACCGCGAAGGCCGAGTATTCGAATGCGATCCGGCCGAGGACGGGATGACGTATGTGCTTTACGGCTTCGCCGTGGGCGCCGCGGACCTCGTTGTCCTGCCACATCGTCCTGAATTCCGCGCTCGACCGATAGAGCTCATCGACGAGCGGCTGCACTTCGGCCGCCGCGCCCGCGCGGGTCGTCTCCAGCCGGAACGTGCCCAATACGGAGCGGGCGACGTTCTGCCAGTCGTATTGGGCGTTGCGGGCGCGCGGATCGAGGAAGATCCAGCGCAGGATGTTGCGGCGCTCCGGCGGCAGCGACTCGTAATCCATCAGCAGCACCGTTGCCGCGCGATTCCACGCCACGACATCCCACGTCGCCGATCTGACGATGGCCGGGCTGGCACCCAACGCGTCGAGGACGCGCTGCAGCCGCGGCGTGACGCCCGCGTTCTTCTGAAAGCGCACCTCAGGAAGACGGCCGAGGCCGAGAAGGAAGAGGTGCTCACGCTCTGCGTCAGTCAGCAGCAGAGCGCCTGCGATGCGATCGAGCACGTCGGCCGAGGGCGCGCCGCCGCGACCCTGTTCCAGCCAGGTGTACCAGGTGGGGCTGATGTTGGCGCGCTGCGCCACTTCCTCACGACGCAGCCCCGGTGTGCGGCGGCGCCCGGCGGGAAAGCCCAACGCCGCCGGGTCGAGCTTCATGCGGCGGCGCTTGAGGTAAGCCCCGAGCAGGCTCTCTTGCTTGACGGGCGCGTCCACGGTGTTAAGAACTATACCACGATAAAGTCACTACTTTACTAGGATAACGTCCTGCGAGAGATTTGTCTCCAGCGAAAACCGGAGATCCACATCATGCGTATATTCGTCACCGGCGCCACCGGCTTCATCGGGATGAGCCTGGTCAGCGAGCTGACTGCCGCGGGCCACCAGGTGCTCGGGCTCTGTCGCTCCGCGGAAAAGGCGGCGGCCCTGGCTGCGGCCGGCGCCGAGGTCCATCGCGGGTCCCTGGAGGATCTGGACAGCCTGCAGATGGGTGCCGCGCGGTCAGACGGCATCATTCACCTGGCTTTCAACCATGACTTCTCGAAGTTCAAGGCGAATTGCGAGGACGACCGGCGCGTCATCCGCACGCTGGGGTCCGCCCTCGCGGGCTCCAAACGGCCCCTCATCGTGACCTCGGGCACCCTGATGGTCGGCAGCGGACCCGGGCAGCCGGCCAGGGAAGACGGTGCCCATGTCAGCTCCGATGTGATACCTCGAGCCGCGTCCGAAGAGGCGGCCGACTCCGTCGCTTCGGAAGGAGTCAACGTGTCGGTGGTGCGATTGCCGCAGGTGCATGACACGGTCAAGCAGGGCCTCATCACCTGGGTGATCGCGATCGCCCGCGAAAAGGGCTCATGCGCGTATATCGGCGACGGACATCAGCGCTGGCCGGCCGCGCATGTGAGCGATGTGGCGCGGCTGTACAGGCTCGCGATCGAGAAGGCGGAGCCGGGCGCGAGATATCACGCGGTCGCGGAGGAGGGCGTTCCGCTGCGAGCCCTGGCGGAGACGATCGGCGGGCGGCTGCGGTTACCGGTCAGGTCCATCCGGCCTGAGGAGGCCGAGGCGCATTTCGGCTGGCTCGCGCCGTTTGCGGCGCTCGATGCGCCCGCCTCGAGCGCGCAGACGCGAAAGCAGCTCGGATGGCAGCCGACCGGTCCGGGAATGATTGCCGATCTCGAGCGCTTGCAGGTTGCCGATGCCTGAGATCACTTTGCCGCGACCGGTCGGTAACTCGTCGCGGCGTCGGGGTTGCCCGATCCGGCGTACCTCGCCCGCGATGGATACGGGTATACCGGACGGCTGAAGGTGGTCTCGCCCGCAGGCGGCGGAAAGCGCTGTGGGCTCTGCGGCCCCTTCATGTGCCAGCCGATGAGCTTCTGCGGCGCGTTGCCTCGCTCCACCCATCCCTCGAGGGAAGTGAGGTAGTCGATCGTGCCGGCGCCGGCGCCGCCGCCGCAGTGCCCCATGCCGGGGATCATGAACAGACGGTAGAAATCCTGCGTCGCGGCCCGGCCGCCCATGAGCCGCTCGACGGTCTCGTAGTATCGGGTGGTGGCCGCCGGCGGCTCGAAGGGGTCATTCCATCCCTGGTACATGAGGAGCTTGCCGCCGTTGCGCTTGAACTGGCGCAGGTCCGGATCGGTCGCCGAGTAGAGCGCCTCCGTCATGCCGAGCCGCCGGTAGTCGCGGCGAAAATCGAGGTCTTCGGGTTGCCAGGAGGGACCGGGGTTGGGAACGAAGGCGGCATAGCGGAACTTCTCCGCGCTGTAGGCGTACATGAAGCCGCGGCCGCCTTCCGCGGAGAAGAACACACCGCTCCATTCCAACTCCGATCCCGGCATGTAGCCTCCCCGGGAGAGGGAGCCCGTCTCCGCGAAGGGTCCCGCGTAGATCTTCCTGACGGCGGCGACCTGCGCGCCCGAAAGACAATCCCGGCTGCGGCCGGGCGCACACAGGAGGCGGCCGGGATCGAAATGACACGCGGCCGGGTCCCCAACGATGCCATCGCGCACGCCGTCGTCCAGGTCGCATTGCGCGAGGACTGCGCGGTGAACCCGCTGCACCGCGGCCGGAGTCAGAATCGCCTTCCCGGCCGCATTCGTTGCCGCCAGGGACGCCCAGAGCTGCGCCAGGGAGTTGGCCGTGAAATTGAGCGGCGGCGCTCCGGCAATGATGCCGTCGAAGTCCCACGGGAAGCGCTCCGCTTCGACCATGGCCTGCCGGCCCCCCGTCGAGCAACCGTCGAAATACGACTTCCGCGGCGGGCTGTGGTAATAGAGCCGCGTCAGGGCTTTGCCCGCGAGCGCCGCTACGTGAGGGGCGCGATAGCCGTAGTCGACCCGCGCCTGGAGATCCTGCGCCCATTCCCAGTCGCCGCCGTCGCTGCGATGACCCGCGTCCGAGACGATACAGGCGTAGCCGCGGCGCAGCGGATCGCCGCAGGCTTTCTCATCGATCGACCCGCAGGCGCCGCCGCAGCCGATCTCGATGAACTTGCGGTTCCAATGCGTGCCCGGCAACTGAATCTCGAAGCCTACATGAGGCTCCACGTAACCCTGCACGCGGCAGTACGCCGGCGCGGCATCCCGGCTTGCCACCCACTGCGCTGCCGTGATCCGGGTGGGCGCATCCCGCAGAGCCGCGAGGTCCGCCTTCTCGAGCGCCCCGCAGGCAGCTTGCGCATCGAGTGCGGGCACATCCCGCTGCTGATCCCCCGGCGCGGCCTGTGCGGCAGCCGGATCCAGCAGCACGAACAGCAGCAACATCATCGCGACGAGGCCGCCGCCTCGCAGGGCCGGGTGCTTGCTCATCCCCGCAGGTTACCACGGGCACGATCCGAAGGAGCCAGCCGCAAATCGACGGGTCAGTGGTCCGGGCGCAGCCGGTAGACGGACAGGCTGTTAGTCACGTCATCCACGACAGCGTAATTGAAGCCGCCGTCTCCGTCGAGCACGGCGTCCAGGCCGAAACGCGCCGCCCTGACTGGCATCGACGTCGTATTCACGCACGAACTGCCAACAAACGCGCGCCGCTCAGGGGCGCGCGACGATCATCTTGCCGTAGGGGGTGAGCGAGAGGTGGGCCAGCTTCAGGTGCTGCACCGCGAAAGGTATGCCGATGATCGTGATGGCGAGGAGCAGGGCGAAGAAGAGATGCGCCAACGCGAGCCAGATGCCGCCCAGGAGGATCCAGACGATGTTGCCGAGCACCACCAGCAGCCTGCGGGCCTCGTCGGGCTCCGGGCGATCCACGACCTCCCTGCCGAACGGCCAGAACGTGAAGGTGCCGATGCGAAAAGCCGCGATGGCGAAGGGAATGCCGATGATGGTGATGGCGGCGAGGAGGCCGGCCACCCACCAGCCGATGCCGGTCGCGAAGCCCCCGAAAATCAACCAGATGAGATTCCCCAACAGCCGCATGGCGTCCTCCCCGGGCACCGCCCGCACGACGATCGATGCGGGTCAACTATACCTGTCCGCGGGTGGCGCGGCAGCTGGGACGGAGGCGGTGCGGGTGCGGCCTATCCTTTGGCGCCTGTCGGCAGAACCGTCCTGCCGTAATCGCCGTTGATGACCTCCGCCGCCGAGAGATAGGCGGCCAGCGCGGCACAGACCAGACCCAGGTAACCGCCGGCCGTATGCAACGCGGCCGAGCCGCGGAGCTCGCCCGCCGCGAGCAGGAAGAAAGTGATCCAGAGTGTCAGGAATACGAGCTGCAGCACGGTGGTGTGGCGGAAGGACGCGATCCACATGTAGAAGGTGAACACGCCCCAGACGAGGAGGTACCAGCCGACGAAGGCCGGCGGGGCGCCGCCGCCGAACTCGTGCGCGTAAGCGACGAACGACAGCCAGAACGAGCCGTAGCCGACGAACGCGACCGTGGCGAAGGTGTTGCCGCGGACGAACGAGAGTATCCCGGCGAGCACCTGCGCGCCGCCGCCGAATGCCAGCGCCATGGAAAGGACGATGGGCAGGCTGCTGCCGCCGAAGAGCCCGGCATTCACCATGCTGAGGAGCCAGGTCGTGCTGGCGAAGCCGATCAAACCGAGAGGCGCCGGATTGGCGAGTCTTGTTTCCACGATTTTCCCCTGTCGCGCCGTGGATTTATGGTACCGGTACCATCGTAGTCCGCGGCCCGGCTCGCGTCAACGTCCTCTCTCGAAAGGTTGATTTCGGCCGTGAGGCCGTGGCGCTACGCTCCCGGGAACTGGCGCGCGGGCGCGCAGCAGAGGTGCCGCATGATCGATCTGCATTACTGGACGACCCCGAACGGACACAAGATCACGATGTTCCTGGAGGAGACCGGCCTGCCTTATCGCATCGTGCCGGTCAACATCGGCAAGGGCGAGCAGTTCCGCGCGGAGTTCCTGCGCATCTCACCCAACAACCGCATTCCCGGCATCGTGGATCACGACCCGCAGGGCGGCGGGGCGCCCGTGTCGGTGTTCGAGTCCGGCGCGATCCTGTTGTACCTCGCCAGGAAGACCGGGAAGCTCCTGCCGCCGGATCTGCGCGGCGAAGTCGAGACCCTGCAGTGGCTTTTCTGGCAGGTCGCGGGGCTCGGGCCCATGGCCGGCCAGAACCACCACTTCACCCAGTACGCGCCCGAGAAGATTCCCTATGCCATCGAGCGCTACGTCAAGGAGACCAATCGGCTCTATGGCGTTCTGAACCACCGTCTCGCCGATCGTCCGTATGTTGCCGGCGCGGACTACACCATCGCCGACATCGCATCCTATCCGTGGATCGTGCCGTACGAGCGGCAGCAGCAGAACCTGGATGACTTCCCGCATCTCAAGCGCTGGTTCAATGGGATCAAGGCGCGGCCGGCGACCGTGAGAGCGTACGAGCGGGCAGCGCAGATCAATACGCAGCCTTCCGTCAGCGACGAGTCGCGGGCGATTCTCTTCGGTCAGACGGCGGCCCAGGTCGGACGATCGAGCCCCAAGTAGCGCCGGGATCTACCTGCCGTCCAGGCGGTCGCAGCAATCAAGGCGCGGTGCGCCGCCAGACGAGCGTGCGGTTGTTCGCCGGCATCGGCCGATCCTCCACGAGGGTGAACCCGATCGAGCGGGCGAGCGCGTCGACGGCCGCGAAGTCGCGGATGCCGCTTTGCGGTGAGCGGTGCTTCAGCCACTCATCGAACGACGCATTGCTCGCACTGGTGAAGCGGCCGTCATAGTTGAAGGGGCCATAAACGGCGAGCACGGCGTCAGCAGTGAGCACCCGTGGAAGCGCGGCAAACAGTGTCTGCACCTCCGACCAGCCCATGATGTGCAGCGTGTTCGCGGTGAAGACGGCATCGAACCGCGCGTCCGGCCACTGACCGGCCACGTCGAGAGTGATCGGCGGCGGCAGGTTGGAGAGGGCGGACTCCTCGAGCCACAGGCGAATGCCGGCCAGCGCGGCCGCGACGTCGGACGTCTGCCAGATCAGCTGTGGCAGCGCCGCGGCGAAGTGCACGGCGTGCTGCCCGGTGCCGCTGCCGACCTCGAGCACGCGCCGGCGATCGGCGAAGTGCTCCCGCAGGACCTCGAGTATCGGCTCCCGATTGCGATCGCAGGCGTCGGAGTAGGGTTTCACCAGCGCCGCTCTCAATTGCCGAGCGAGAAGTTGACGGGCTGACTCGCCACGTAGGCAACGGCATGCCCATCACGTTCCGCCGGAAAGTACGACGCAGTCTCTGTCCATCGCAGGGCCGCGTCATCGAGAGCCTCTGATCCGGAAGACCCGATTACAGTCCGTGCGCTCACGCAGCCCGTGGCATCAATGCGGATTTTCACGATCACGACGCCTTCTATGCCCAGGCGGCGCATCTCGTCCGGATAGAACTCGGCGAGCGAGCTCGTGACCGGCTGCATGGCCGGTCCGGGCCTTCCGGAGGTCCTGGGGGCGGGCGGCGTGCAGGGAGTCGCGCGCGGCTCCAAAGGAAGCCGGCCGTTGGCGTGCTCGCCGACCACCCGGCTGCGCTCCGCGACGTAATCTTCACGCAGCGCAACAGCGAGCTCCGCCCATCGGGGGTTGGGATCGTTGCCCGCAAGCTCTTTGCGCAACGCCGCTTCGGCAGCGAGCACCATCCTGTCGTGGGGTGTGGCGGCGGCCATGCCATTGCGGCTCAGGAAGGTCGGCCACAGGTCGCGGTTGTGCATCAGCGTAGGGACGACTTTCCAGTAGGCGCCCAACTCGTGGGCCCGGGCGCTCAAATCCGCTCCGAACGCCGCGAAGCTGTCCGCGCCCTGAGTGAGGTTCGCAGCCTGTGCCGGTGCCGCGCTGGAGCCCTGGTCCCTCTGTTTGTAGACGTTGACGATGTAATCCGTGATGTCCTGGCTGAACGTCCGGCCGCGTATGTCGGGCCCGGCCACCGAATCGAAGGAGATGGCCGCCTGTCGGTATTGTTCCATGCGGCTGTCGAGCTGGGATTTCAGGTCCGGCGAGGCGGCCGACACCGCGACGTCCGCGCCGACCGCCCGCTCGAGGATCCTGACCGCGCCGCGGGCCAGTCTCTCTTTGTCGCTGAGAGTCGTGATCGACTGGTCGGCGCTGATGCCGAGGCTCGAGGCATAGAGCACATCGCCGGATGCCGTGCCCGGCTTGCTGCCGGTTGCCTGCAGCACGGTGGTCAGGGTGATCACGCCGGGCACGGTCGGGATCGGCGTGCCGTCGAATGGGCTACGCCGATTCTGCATGTCGGAATAGGCGTCCTGCAGCGGCTGCTCTGCCCCCGCGGGCGGGCGCGCCTGGCGCCAGAGCGCCAGGTAGGTTTTCTGCTCCGAATCCGCATACCACCACGCGCCGGCGACATCCCAGGAAGGGTTCGGCTGCGAAGCGTCGTATGCCATCGCCAGACTGAGCCGGCTCTCCGGGCCCAGACCGAGGAGCGCCGGCGGTAGGGTCATCTCGAAACGCGGCGTACGCAGCGTCCAGACGGGCGTCTCCGACAGCGACACGTGGGCAAGCGCAATGGGCAGCAGCGTGCGGCGCCGCAGGAAGGCCGTCCATTGAGTGAGTGTTCCGCGGTAGTCGAGACTCACCTGATCCGCCAGAAGCGCGAGCCCTGCCTGAGCTTCGTGGAGCCCCGATGAGCCGCTGTATTGAAGCACGCCGGTGTATCCGTCCGGTGTAGGCAGGAGCAAAGCGACGATGTAGGAGTCCAGATAGGGCAGCGGCCAGACGCGCTGCTGCCATTTGCGGCCATAGCGATCCGTCCAGGAGCTGTCGGTCACTGCCGGGCCGAGGGATGTGACGCGAACCGCATCCGTGCCGATGTATCGGCGGATCACCAGCCCCTTCAGGGCGACGTCCATGAACTGTTTGGAATCGGAGTAGAAAGCGTCGTCGGAGGCGTCCTGCCCCCGCTCGAGGCGCAGCAGCGTCGCTCCCGCGACGGTTGCCACCGCGACCCTGCCGTTGCCCGGGAGATCCGTGGAGTCGAACGAGGGCTGCTCCAGGGTCCATTCGCCGTTCCCCTGCTGCAGGATGATGCCCGGGTCGGGGCTCGGCACGACGGTCGAGTAGAGGATGGCGTTCGAGCCGTTGCCCCGTGGAAACATCGAGTCCGCGTACGCGTCCAGCAGCTGCTTGCGCGCCTCAGTGCCGTGACGATGGATGACCTGCTGGAGCTGCTGTTCGAACGCCGTCCAGGACAGGGGCAGAAGGAACTCGGCCTTCAGCGTGTAGACCCGGGTGCCCTGCATGAAGGGAAGCTGCGTCAGCAGGCGCCGGTCGAAAAGAGCCTTCTTCGGCGCATCGAGGACGATGCCGATCGGCAGCGCATAGTTGAGGTTCTCGTTGGGCGATTTCGCGATGACCACGCCGATGACTCTGCCGAGCGGGTCGAGCAACGGACCGCCGCTGTTGCCCGGGGAGGCCGCCGCGGAGAAGCGGATCCACTTCCAACGGCCGTCCTGATCCTCCGGGGTATCCGATGTGTAGAGGCCGTCCCGGATGACGATGCCCTCGCCCAGCGCCGTTCCGACTGCAAAGACGGGCTGATCGAGCTGCGGCTTCCGGTCCACGCTCAGACTGGCGGATGCCGGGGCTCCGGCGAGTGTGAAGACGGCGTAGTCCTCATCGAGGGAGAACCGCAGGATCGAAGCAACGGCGTACACCTTGCCGCCCGCACCTCGAAGCGCAGGCGGCCCGTACTGGCTGTCGACGGCGGCTTCGAGCACGTGCGCGGCCGTGACGTAGGTATCGGGTCCGAGCGCGAACGCCGTGCCCACGGGCTGATACTGGTCGTTGCGTTGCTGGTACGGAATCAGATCGAGCGGCAACGGCTTTTCATAACTCAAGGGCTCGTGGGTGGGTTTGCGCACGACCACCTCGAACGTGGCGGCGCGAACGGAGCGCTCGATCTGCGGTGTGACGTCAGCCCGCGCCCGCGTCAGGAGCGACAGCGCCGCCAGCGAAGCGACCCAAACCCATTGCGGCCTCGGCATACGTCCCACCACCACATCTTCTGTGCGGTTGCGCGGCATCTTACCGCTATTTCAGCGATTCGAGCGCCTCCCAGCGCTCGAATTTGGCGAGCAGCAGTGTCTCGATCTCCTCCAGCCGCCTGCGGTCGGCGCGGATCTGCGGTGCGCCCTCGAGGTGATAGTCCGGCGCGCTCATGCGCGTGGTGAGATCCGACTGCTCGCGCTCCAGCGCTTCGATCTCGCCGGGGAGAGATGTCAGCTCGCGCTGCTCCTTGTGGCCGAGCCGGGCGCGCGGCCTGGGGCCGGCCGGCATTGCTGGCGCCGAAGTGTCGCGCGGAGCCGCCTTGCCGCGGCTCTCCGCGGCCGGCGGAGCGGGGCGCTGGCGCAGCCAGTCGCTGTAGCCGCCCACGTACTCGCGCCATGCCCCATCACCCTCCGCGGCCAGAGTCTGGGTCACGACGTTGTCGAGAAAGCGGCGGTCGTGGCTCACCAGCAGCAGCGTGCCGGCGTAATCCTGCAGCCTCTGCTCCAGGAGCTCGAGGGACTCGATGTCGAGGTCGTTGGTCGGCTCATCGAGCACCAGCAGGTTGGCCGGCTGGGCGAAGAACCGCGCGAGCAGCAGCCGGTTGCGCTCGCCGCCGGAGAGCGTCCTGACGGGGGAGCGGGCCCGCTGCGCCGGAAAGAGGAAATCGCCGAGATAGCTCATGACGTGCTTGCGCTCGCCGCCGACTTCCACCCAATCGGATCCCGGGCTGATCATGTCGGCGAGGGTCGCCTCCGGATCGAGCTGCTGGCGCAGCTGGTCGAAGTACGCGATCCTGAGCTGGGTCCCGAGCCGCACCTCGCCCGCATCGGGCGGCAGCTCGCCGAGGATCAGGCGGATGAGGGTGGTCTTGCCGGCCCCGTTCGGGCCGATGAGTCCGATGCGGTCGCCGCGCATGATCCGGGCGGAGAGCTGCCTGATCAGCGTGCGCCCGCCGAGGCTTTTACCGACCTCCGTCAGCTCCGCGACGAGTTGACCCGAACGCGCGCCCGAGTCGAGGCTCAGCCGCAGCGCGCCGAGGCGCTCCCGCCGCTCGGCCCGCTCCACGCGCAGCCGTTCCTCGTTGCGGGTGCGTCGCGCCTCGACCCCTTTGCGGATCCAGACTTCTTCCTGCGCCCAGAATTTGTCGAACCTGCGGGTCGCGATCTCCTCGGCGGCGAGCTCCTGGCCGCGCACGGTCTCATAGGCTGCAAAATTGCCGGGATAGGACCGCAACACCCCGCGGTCGAGCTCCACGATCCGGGTCGTGATCCGATCGAGAAAGGCGCGATCGTGCGTGACCACGACGGCGGCCGGCGTCTTGAGCAGCAACTCCTCGAGCCGCTCGATCGCGCCGATGTCGAGGTGGTTCGTCGGCTCATCGAGGAGGAGAAGGTCCGGCTGCATCGCCAGCGCGAGGGCGAGCGCCGCGCGCTTGCGCTCGCCCCCGGAGCTCGTCTGAGGAGCCGTTCCGGCGTCGAGATCGAAACGTTGCAGGAACTCCGTCAACCGCGTCCCGAAGGTCCAGCGCTCACGCTCGCTGTCGAGCAGAGCGGCACCCGCGGAGCCCGCGTCCCGCGACTTCGCGCGCTCGAGCAGGCTCTCGCGCAGTGTCGCCGCCGCCGGAAGCCCAGGCTCCTGTTCCACGAGCGTGATACGCAGTCCGTCGCGGACCTGCCGCTCGCCCTCGTCCAGGGAGCCGAGACCGGCGATGATCCGCAGCAGAGTCGATTTGCCGGTGCCGTTGCGGCCGATGAGGCCGGCGCGCTCCCCGGGTTGCAGCGTGAGCCGGGCGCCGTCGAGCAACGGCCGGTCGCCGAGCGCAAGATGAGCGTCGAATAGGGTGATCAGCGGCAAGGGATCGGCTCCGCGGCAGCGCCGCTGAGATCAGCGAAGCTGACTGTCCTTGCTGCCGCGGCGGTTGTAGCCGCTGTGCTGCACCGCTTCGCGGTCGGCGGCGTCCTGACAGGCGATGCAGAGACGCACGCCCGGGATGGCCTTGCGCCGCGCTTCGGGGATCGGCGCGCCGCAGTCGGCGCAATGGGCGAGACCGGGACCCTGGGGCAGGCGGCTCTTCGCGCGCGCAACCCCGTCCGTCACGGTCGCATCGATCTGATCCTGTACGGCGCCATCGCCGGCCCAACCCGTTGCCATGGCGCTAGTTTACGCCCGCCGCCGCCGCCCGCCTACCGGGCGCCAGGTCAGGGTAGAGCTCGAGCAGCGCCCGTGTCACGCCGTTGGTCCACCCAAACCCATCCTGCAAGGGGTACTCGCCGCCGCCGCCCGGCAGGTTGTGCTCGACGTCGTACTTCTCGACGAGCTTGCCGGTATGGGCGAAGACGCGCTGCACCGTGGCCAGCCAGCGCCGGGCGATCTCATGCGCGAGCGCCGGCTGATCGTAACGGCGAAATCCGACGACCGCGATCCACTGCAACGGCGGCCAGCCGTTGGGCGCATCCCACTGTTGCCCGGAAGCGATGTTGGTCGTGACGATGCCGCCCGGCTTCAGCAGCAGCGTCTGCGTGACTCCGCCGACCGCATCGGCCTGCGCGAGATAGGCCACGCCGGTGAAGAGCGGATAGAGCGTGGCGGCGGTCAGCTCGCCCGTGCGCCGGCGGTGCCGCCAGTCATAATCCATGAAGTAGCCGCCCTTCGCGTCCCAGAGATAGTTTTCCATCGCCTCGCGGCGGCGGCTGGCGCGGTCGGCGAGCTCGCGCTCGCAGCCGGAATCATGGCGCGCGCCGCAGCCGCTGGAGATGGCACGCTCCAGGCCGTAAAGCAGACTGTTGAGGTCGACCGGCACGATATCCGTGGTGTCGATGGTCGTGAGATGCCGCCCGTCCGCGAGCCAGCGGGAGCTGAAGTCCCAGCCGCTCTCGGCCGCGGCACGCAGGTCCCGATATACCTGCGCGTGGGGCTTGCGCGAGGCTCTTGCAACCAACACGTCGTTGCGATACGACTCATCGCGCGGCGTATCCGACGCGTCCCAATATCGGTTGAGGAGCGAGCCGTCGGGCATCTTCACGACGTTCCGTTGCGCCTCTCCGGGGCGCAAACCGGCGGCGCCCGCCATCCAGTAGGCGTACTCGCGCTTCAGGTCGTCGAGATGCTGCGACCAGGCGCTCGCCGGATCCTGCGCCAGGAGGCCCACCATGAGGTAATACACCGGAGGTTGTGAGCGCGACAGGTAATACGTGCGCGCGCCGTTGGGGATGTGTCCGTACTCGCGCAGCATGTCGGAGAAATCCTCGACCATGTCGCCGGCGGTCTCGAGGTGGCCGTCGGGAATGAGGCCGAGCATCGTGAAGTAGGAGTCCCAGTAATAGAACTCCCTGAAGCGTCCGCCGGGAACGACGTAGGGCTTCGGCACGTAAAGAAGCGACGAGTAGGGCGGCGGCACGATCGGCTGTCGCGTCAGCAGCGGCCAGAGTCTGGCGATGTGCGACTCGAGGGTCTTGTCCGGTTTGGCGGGGGGCGTCCGCGCCTCCGTCGGAAAAGAGAAGTTGCCGTTCACGAACCTGAGGAGCGCCGTGCGTGACCGGGGATGGGAACGGCGATAGCGTTGCAGAATGACCTGCGGCGGGGCATCCGGTGTCGCATCGGGAAACGCCTTGCCGTCCGGGAACAGCGCATCCATCTGTACCTGCACGAAGAGCGGCCCGAAGAGCTGCTCGGGTGTCGGGTCGAACGTTGCGGGCGTGGCGGGCGCCGCGAAAGCCGGCGAAAAAAGCGCGAGCATGCCGATGCAGGCCCCGGCGAGGGCTGAAGGGGACATCCAGCGGGCGAGCATGAACCTGTGCCTCGAGTGCTTGCGGGGACCACCCCGGTCTGCGGCGGATTCTACAGGTGAGCCGGCGGTGAAAATTGTGTGATATCCAGGGATATGATATACTTATATATTATATACTATTTGATTATTGTCCACTCCGGCCATGACCCTGGATCTCAACCGCCAGCTCGGCTTCCTGCTCAAGGACACCAGCCGCCGTTACGCGCGGCGGTTCGAGGAGCGGGCGCAGGCGCTTTCCCTCACCCTGCCGCAATGCCGGGCGCTGCTGTTCCTGGAGAACAATGAAGGCGTGAGCCAGAAGCGCCTGTCGGAGCTGACCGAGCTCGATCCCATGACGCTGGTGCGCATCCTCGATCGGATGGAGGCCGACGGCTGGGTGCAGCGGCGCTTCGATCCGGCGGACCGCCGCGCTCATACCCTGTGGCTCACCCCGAAGAGCAAGCCCGTTCTCGACCATATCGCCCACGTCATCGCGGAAACTCGCGCCGAGACTCTGCATGGGCTCTCCAACGAGGAGCGCGCCAGGCTGATCGAGCTGTTGGAGCGGGTTCATACCAACCTGTCCTCGCTGCCGCCGCTGGCTGACGAGAAGCCGCAGAGGTCCTCACGATGAGCGCCAGCACCGCCCGCGGCACCGAGCCCGCGCGTGACCTGCCCCGCGGCGATGCGCCGTCGCCATTGCGGCCGGAAGGACGCGACCGGGCGCCGGCCAGGTCGATGCGGGACCGCCTGCGCCTGCCGCTGATGTGGGGCGTGCCTCTCCTCATGGCCGCGGGCGGTCTTTACGTGTACCTGACGGGCGGGCGCTATCAGTCGACCGAAGATGCGTACCTGCGCGCGGCGGAGGTGGCAATCAGCGCCAACGTATCGGGGAGAGTCAGCGAAGTCGACGTGCACGACAACCAGCAGGTGCGCCGCGGCCAGCTCCTCTTTCGCCTGGACGACCGTCCGTTCCGGATCGCCGTCGAGGCGGCACGGGCGCGCCTCCAGGGCGCGCGGCTGCAGGTCGAGTCGCTGAAGGCGGACTATCGCCAGCATGTTGCGGATCAGCGCTCCGCCCAGAGCGTGCTCGACTATGCGGAGCGCGAATACAACCGTGAGTCCAGGCTGCTCGCCAGCGGCATCGCATCCCAGTCGCAGGTCGACCGGGCGCTGCTCGCCCGCAACGAGGCGCAACAGAGCGTCGCGGCGGCGAAGCAGCAGATCACGGGCTCGGTCGCCAAGCTCGGCGGCCAGCCCGACATCGCCGTGGATGCTCATCCGATGGTGGAGCAGGCACAGGCGGCGCTCGATCGGGCGTTGCTCGATCTCTCCTACGCAACCGTCAACGCGCCCGCCGACGGCATCGTAACCGGTGTGGAGCACCTGCAGGCCGGCAGTTATCTCCCGGGCGCGACGCCGGCATTCGTGCTCGTATCGAGCCGCGACGTCTGGGTGGAGGCGGACTTCAAGGAAGACCAGCTGGCGCACCTGCGTCCCGGAGACTCCGCGACGGTGAAGATCGACGCTTATCCGGACCACGACTTCCGGGCGGTCGTCGCGAGCATCACACCGGGCACGGGCTCGCAGTTCTCGGTTCTGCCGCCGGAGAACGCGACCGGCAACTGGGTGAAGGTCGTGCAGCGGCTCGATGTCCGGCTGCGCCTCGAGGGCAGTCTGCCGGCGGTGCGCTCCGGGCTGAGCGCGACGGTTACCGTCGATACCCGCCCTTGAGCCAGTCGCAGCACCGCGGACTCATCACTGCCTCCGTCACGCTGGCCACCGTGCTGCAGGCGGTGGACACGACCATCGCCAACGTGGCGCTGCCGCACATCGGCGGCAATCTCTCGGCATCGCTCGAGCAGATGGATTGGGTGCTCACTTCCTACATCGTGGCGGCGGCCATCATGACGCCGCTCTCGGGCTGGCTCGCCGGCCGCTTCGGCCGCAAGCGGGTGTTGGTCGCCTCGGTGATCGGGTTCACCGTCAGCTCCATGCTCTGCGGCATGGCGCAGACGATCGATCAGATCGTGTTGTTCCGCGTTCTGCAGGGCCTCTCCGGGGCGGGTCTCGTGCCGCTGTCGCAGGCGGTGCTGCTCGACATCAACCCGCCGGAGCGGCATGGCCGCGCCATGGCGCTCTGGGGTCAGGGCGTGGTGCTGGGCCCCATGCTCGCCCCGGTGCTCGGCGGCTGGCTCACCGACAATTACAGCTGGCGCTGGGTGTTCTACATCAACGTGCCGTTCGGCATTCTTTCGGCCATCGGTCTCATCGCGTACGTGCGGGAGACGGAGCCGCGGCAGAGCCGCTTCGACTTCCTCGGCTTCGGTGCGCTCAGCCTCGCGGTCGGCGCGCTGCAGATCCTGCTCGACCGCGGTGAGCTGCGGGACTGGTTCGGCTCGCCGGAGATCTGGATCGAGACCGGCGTCGCCGTCGCCGCCCTGTACGTATTCCTGGTGCACACGCTGACGGCGCGTGATCCGTACATCAGTCTCGGACTCTTCCGGGACGCCAATTTCTCGATGGGGAATTTCCTGGTGTTCATCGTGGGTGTGGTGCTTTTTGCAACGCTCGCGCTGTTGCCGCCGCTGCTCGAGGACCTCATGGGCTATCCGGTGCTCACCTCGGGCATCGCGATGGCGCCGCGCGGATTCGGCAGCTTCATCTCCATGTACCTCGCCGGCAGGCTCATCGGCCGCATCGATACGCGGATTCTCATCGCCGCCGGCATTGCCGTGACGGCGGCTTCGCTGGAGATGATGTGCGGCTATTCCACCCAGATGCCCCAGACTCTGGTCTGGTGGACGACCTTCCTGCAGGGCATCGGCACCGGTCTCACCTACGTCACGCTCACCACCGTGGCATTCTCGACTCTCGGGGTACAATACCGCTCCGAGGGGACGTCGATGTTCAATCTGCTGCGCAACGTCGGCAGCAGCATCGGCATCGCCGCAACGGGAGCGCTCCTGACGCGCAACACACAGATAATGCACGAGCGCCTCGCGGCCCACATTCTTCCCTGGGGCGGACAGATCCGGCTGCCGGCGCCGTTCAGCTTCACCGCGCCCGCGGGGCTCGCCGCGCTGAATGCGGCCGTGACCCGGCAGGCCCAGATGATTGCGTACAACGATGACTTCAAGCTGATGTTCGTGATGACACTGGCCATGATCCCCCTGGTCCTGCTGCTGCGGCCCGCCCGGGCCCGTGCGAGCGAGCCGGCGGTGATGGAATGAAACGGGCGCGCGCGCATGTTGGCCGCGGGCAGGCTGCGGCGTCCGCGTCCGGCCTGGCCGTGGCGGCGATCCTCTCCGCCTGTACCGTCGGGCCCAACTTCCACCGCCCGGCAGCGCCGGCGACGTCAGCGTACCGGCCGGCAGCGGAGTCCAATGCCGCGGGGACCGCCGCGGAGACTGCTGCGCGGCAGGCGCCCGCAACCGGCCCCTATGGGCAGCGTATCCTGCTCGGAGCACCCGCCGCGCCCGAGTGGTGGACACTCTTCGACTCGCGGCAGCTCGATGAGCTCGTGCGGCGCGCCATCGCCGACAACCGCAACCTCGCCGCCGAGAGAGCCACGCTCGCCCAGGCGCGGGAGCTGGTCGCGGCGCAGACCGGCCGGCTCTTCCCTCAGGTGGGCCTGCAGGCCGGCGTCGGACGGCAGCAGTACGGCAAGCAGTTCCTCGGCTCACTGGTCCCGCACGTGTCCCCTTTTACGTATGAGTCGTTCGGTGCGACTGTCAGTTACACGCTCGACTATGACGGCGGGATCGCCCGCTCCATCGAGGAGCAGAAGGCTCTGCAGCAATACCGCCAGAGTCAGTTGGAGGCCGCACAGTTGACGCTGACGGGGGACGTGGCGTCCGAGGCGGTCGTCATCGCCACGACGCGGGGCGAGATCCGGGCGGCCGCGGAGCTCCTGTCCGAGGACCGTAACAACGTCAGCCTGGTGCGCACGGCATTCGCCAACGGCTCGGTTTCGAAGCTCGACGTGCTGACCGCGCAAAGCCAGCTCGCGAGCGATCAGACGCTGTTGCCGCCTCTGTATCAGCAGCTCGCCGTGGCGCGGCATGCGCTCGCGGTGCTGCTCGGCGACCCGCCGGCGCAGTGGTCGCAGCCGGATCTCGAGCTCACGGACCTGCGGCTGCCGCCGCAGCTGCCGGTGAGCGTGCCCTCGCAGCTGGTCCGCAGCCGTCCCGACATCCTGGCTGCGGAGGCGCAGCTGCACGCCGCCACTGCCGCCGTGGGCGTCGCGACCGCGAACCTGTATCCGCAGATCCCATTGACCGCGACGCTCGGCCAGCAGGCGCTGACTCCCGGGAAGCTCTTCAATGCCTCTTCCACGGCGTGGTCGATGATCGCGGGCTTGACGGAGCCGCTCTTCGACGGCGGAACGCTGCGGGCCGAGCGGCGGGCCTCGCTCGATGCGCTGCAGGCGAGCGCGGAGCGCTATCAGCAGGTCGTGCTCGACTCCTTTGGTCAGGTCGCCGATCTCCTCGATGCCCTCGACCACGATGCGCAGCTCGTTGCGGCGCAGGCGAATGCCAGGGACACGTCACAGGCGAGCCTGGAGCTCGCACGGCAAAGCTATCAGGCCGGCAACTCCGGAATCCTTCAGGTGCTGGACGCACAGCGTGAGCGCCAGCGCGCCGAGCTCGGGTTTCTCGAGGCGCAGTCGCATCAGTACCTGGACACCATCCAACTGCTGCTCGCGGTGGGCGGCGGCCCGCTCAGCTGAGAGCGGCCGTCCCGGAGCTCACAGCCGGCCGCCGCTGCGCCGGTTCTTGTCGATGATGCCGATGATGAGGATCACGAAGGCGACGAGGCGTATCACGTAGGCGCGCACCTGCTGCGCCTCGTCCACCGGATGGTCGACGATCGCCAGCACCGTCCAGTTGACGGCCATGCCCACGAAGGCGAGTGAGAAGAAGGCGAACAGGCGTTCCCGGCTGTCGCGCCAGTAGCGCAGGAAAAAGAGCGCCGCGAGCAGGCTCGCCATCGCCAACGCTCCCCATGCAAAGGTTCTCATGTGGGGCGCCTCATCGGGTTTCCCAGACGAGTCCGAACAGCAGCAGCAGCATCGCGGCCAGCGCGACGCCGGTGCGATACCAGAAAAGGTCCGGCAGCACGGGCAGTATGACGAGATCCACGTACAGGACGACGTTGTTGATCGCGAGGAGGAGGAAGGCGAGGCTGGCCCAGAAAAGCAGGCGCGTGCGGTTGGCGCGATAGCCGCGGTAGAGCAGCACCGCGCAGAGGATACTGGTCAGTGCGCACAGGATGTAAACCGCTTCAGCCACTGTCGTTGTCCTTCTTCTTCTTGAGTACGAAAGAATCGGCGAACGTATGCAGTGCGGCGGTGCGCACACGCTCGATGGCATTGGCGCTCATCAGCTGGATGATTCTGACCGGCCGCTCCGCGTATTCCCGGTCGAGATGGCCCGCGGTCGTATCGAGGCCCGCGGTGAGCGGCCGGTAGGCGAAACACGGCGCCGGAGTCGCGGCCGTGATCGCCACCAGGCCGCCCGACTCGAGGCGCTCGAGAGCGGAGCCGACGAGTTCTCCGGACACGTGCAGGCGCGCGGCCAATGCCGCGATCGTCCATTCCTCATAGCGCTCACGTCGCAGCAGCAGCAGGATCTCGAGCTGCTCGTAGGTTTCGATGTGCTCGTGGAGAAAGGCGCGCACATCTGCGGGCAGATCGCCTTCGGTCACGAAGCCGGTGATCGCGCTGGGGTGAGCGGAGACCGGAAGGCCGGACCAGATCGATGTGCGCTACCGCTCATCCGGGCTTACTTACCGGAACCGGACGGCGGATGCAAGAGCCCGCCGCAGGCATGGGCCTGCGGCGGGCTTTGCGGGACGGGAGCGGAGCGGGTCGCCGTCAGGAAGCGGCCTTGACGACCTCACAGTGCTGATGCGCTTTGCGCAGCTTGGCGCAAGCGGCCTTGGCGTCGTCCTCCGTCATCGGCGCGGAGCGCACCTCGAGAGTCTTCGACTTGCCGGTCGGCGGTACGACCACGACGTCCTGAAGGTCGCTGCCGTACTTGTCCTTCAGGCGCGCGGCGAGTTTGTCCGCGGTGGCCTTCGAGCGGGAGGTCCCGAGCAGCGCCTGGTAGCCGGTGAGCTTTTTCAGCGCATCCTGCGCATCGGACGTGTGCGGGGAATTCGGATACTTCTGCAGGAAGTCCTGATAGCCGGCCGCGGTATTGGTCGATTGCGCGGTCTGCCAGGCGGCATCGGCCTGCAGGCCGTTGACCTTGTCCTGGGCATCGGCCGCGTGCATGCCGTTCGGCTCCTGCTGCAGATACTGCTGGTAGCCGTCGAGCGTGTTGGTGCTCTGCGCGGTCGACCAGGCGGCCTCGTCCTGCAGGGCGTTGATCCGGTTGTGGGCCTGCGATACCCGCTCATCGTTCGGGTGCTGCTGGATGAACTGCTGGTATGCCGCCACCGTATTCTGCTGGTTCGCCTTCTGCCAGTCGGCGGTGGGATTGCTGCAGGCCGCGAGCGCGCCGGCCGTGATCACGCAAAGAACGAGAAGGGACTTCTTCACCGCAAACCTCCGAGCAAACAACATCATGGTAAACCAGTAAGTTACCTCAATTGATGAAAATTTTGCAAGTCGCCGGCGAGCGGCCAGGCCTCCGTTGCCGCTCACGCGGCGCTTTCGGCGCTGTAGCGGGCGAGAAGCCCGGTCCGGATGGCGTAGCGGAATACGCGCGCGAAGAGATATCCGGCGAGCAGGATGTCGAGCGCCGCGAGCGCGGCCCCGAGAGCCAGGCCCGCGGCCGAGAAAGGCCGCCCAGCAAGCGCCTGCCGCATGCCCTCGAACACATACGACGGCGGCAGCAGATGTCCGACGCCCTGCATCCAACGCGGCAGCGTTGCGAGCGGGTAGAAGACGCCGACGAAGGGCGACAGCAACGCCGGCAGCGGCCAGACCAGCCATTCCGATGCCGGTCCGAGACGCAGAACGAGCGCGCTCGCGAGGATGCCGAGCGCGATGCCGAAAGCGAAGAGCACGAGAAGGAAGGGCACGAGCAGCGTGCCCAGCGAGAAGAACGACAGGCCGAAGACTGCCATCGCCAGCACGAGCATGACCGCCAGCCCCACCATGCTGGTCGCGACGCTGGTGATCACCAGGCCGAGGATGTATTCCGAGATCGTGAGCGGGGTGGCGAAGAGGTTGAGGAAGTTGCGCGACCAGACATCCTCGAGGAAGGCCGTGCTCACCCCCTGCATGATGCGCGCGAAGAAATCCCACATCAGCACCGCGCCGAGGAGGCTCGGCACGTAATTGAAGCGGCCCGCGGCCATGGAGTTGAGATAGCGCGTGATGAAGCCCCAGACCACGATGTCGATGGCCACCCACGCGAACATCGGCAGAGAGCGCACCGGGCTGCCGCGGATCAGGTAGAACTGGCGCAGCAGGATGCCCGCCACGGGCTTGATCCTCATCCGGCGCGCTCCAGCGGCTCGGCGAGCGGCTCGCGGGCGAGGCGGATGAAGAGCTCCTCGAGCGTCGCGGCGCCATGCTCGCGCGGCAGGCGCCGCGGATCGCCCTCGAGGAGTATCCGGCCGCGAGAGAGGAAGAGCACGCGGTCGCAGACCTCCTCGACCTCGTACATGTTGTGAGACGTCCAGAGGATCCCACAGCCTCCCTCGACCGCCAGACCGCGGATGCGCGCGCGCACGGTTTGCGCGGCGGCGGGGTCCAGCGAGGCGGTCGGCTCATCGAGCAGCAGCAGCCGCGGCCGGTTGAGGACGGCTTTGGCGAGGGCGACCCGTGTCTGCTCGCCGGAGGAAAGCAGGCCGCACTTGGTATCGCGGAGGCGCTCCAGGTCGAACTGCCGCAACAGCTCCCCGACCCGGTCTCCCAGCCGGGGAATGCCGTACACGAGACCGAAGAACCGGAGATTCTCGGTGACCGTCAGGTTCCCGGGCAGCGGCGCGTAGACGGCCGAGAAGTTGGCGCCCGCCAGGGCCCGCGCCCGCTCCCGAGCCAGATCGATGCCCCCGATGCGCACGCTGCCGGCGGTCGGGCTGAGTACGCCGAGGATCATGTTGATGGTGGTCGTCTTCCCGGCGCCGTTCGGGCCGAGGAGTCCCACGACCTCCCGGCGATGCACGTCGAAGGACACCTCATGCACGGCGACGACGTGCGAGTAGCTCTTGCAGAGCCCGGCGACGCTCAGGACGACAGACGGGAGATCGCCATCCGGGGGGTGGGCAGACATCCGCGCACGATACCGTATCGCCGTACGCGCGGCGCGCCCGGCCGGACGGCCGGGGAGACGAGAAACCGCCTCGCTTTCTGTTACAATTAGCTGCTTCTGGCAGCTTCCCGGTCGGCCCGCGCGCGGCTCGTCCCAATGGACGAGGCCGCGTCGCTCGCATCGTCAGGCCGCGTCGTAGGGAAGAGGACCGGAGAGTCAGGAGTCCCTGTGAAGAGCGTGATGAGACGTCGACTGGCCCTCGTGCTGGTCCTGATGGTTGTCCTGGTCGCCGCGGTTGTTGGCTGGAAGGTGCACGTCATCCGCAAGGTCATCGCGGCGAGTGTCCCGATGCCTCAGACGGTGAGCACGGCGACAGCCGCGTATTCCGAATGGCAGCCGCAAGTGGAAGCCGTGGGCAGCCTGCGCGCCATTCATGGCGTCGAGGTCACGACTGAAGTGGCAGGCCTGGTCCGCAAGCTCGACTTCAAGTCCGGCTCGGACGCGCACGCCGGCCAGACGCTGGTGGAGCTCAACGCCGATCCGGACGTGGCGCAGCTGCAGGCGCTCATGGCCGAGGCCAATCTGGCTGCTCTGACCTATCATCGCGATCTCATCCAATACCAGGCGCAGGCGATCGGCAGGGCGCAGCTCGACACCGATATCGCCAACCTGAAGAGCGCTCGCGAGCAGGAGGCGGCGCAGGCCGCGCTGGTCGCGAAGAAGACCATTCGTGCGCCCTTCAACGGGCTGCTGGGCATTACCACCGTCAATCCGGGCCAGTACCTCAACCCGGGCGATGCCATCGTCACCCTGCAGTCGCTCGATCCCATCTACGTGGATTTCCGCCTGCCCCAGGACAATCTGTCGCGCATCCACGTGGGCCAGACGGTGCACGTGGCGGCGGACGCATTCCCGGGCAAGACCTTCGAGGGCACGATCACCTCGATCGATCCGCAGGTGGACCCTTCGACGCGCAACTTCGAGGCCGAGGCGACGATCCGCAATCCCGAGCATCACCTCTTCCCCGGGATGTTCGTGCGCACGACGGTCGATGCCGGGGCGACCGAGCGGTACCTCACCCTGCCGCAAACCGCGGTCACCTATAACCCCTACGGCCAGACGGTCTATCTGGTACGGAATCCCAAGGATCCCACCGGACATCCCACGGCGATGCTCACATTCGTGGTTCTGGGTCCGTCTCGGGGCGACCAGGTGGCGATCGTGAAGGGCATTGCGGCGGGCGATGTCGTCGTGACCGGCGGTCAGATGAAGATCAAGAACGGCACGCAGCTGGCGATCAACAACAGCGTCCTGCCGCGCAACAACCCCAATCCGACTCCACAAGAGCACTGAGGCCCGGCGTGAAGTTCACCGACCTCTTCGTCCGGCGGCCGGTTCTCGCGGCGGTCGTCAGCCTCCTCATCCTGGTCCTCGGTCTGCGCGCCATCTTCCAGTTGCCGGTGACGCAGTTCCCGCAGACCGAGAATGGAGTCATCACGATCTCCACGACCTACTACGGCGCCGACTCGCAGACCGTGGCGGGTTTCATCACCCAACCGCTCGAGGCGGCGATCGCGCAGGCGCAGGGCATCGATTACCTCTCATCCGTCTCGAGTCCCGGCAGCTCCGTCATCACGGCGACGCTGCAGATGAACTATCCCTCGAGCAAGGCGCTCACGGAGATCAGCGCGCAGGTCAATGCCGTGCGCAATCAGCTGCCGCCGCAGTCTCAGCTGCCGATCATCACGCTGGCGGCGAACCAGACCATCGACGCCATGTACCTCAACTACTCGAGCAAGGTGCTGGCGATCAACGACGTGACCGACTACCTGCTGCGGGTCATCCAGCCGAAGCTGAATGCCATCCCCGGCGTGCAGGTCGCCGAGATCCTGGGCGGACGGACCTTCGCGCTGCGCGCCTGGCTCGATCCGGAGCGGATGGCGGCGCACGGCGTCACCGCGGGCGACGTCTACTCGGCACTTGCGGCCAACAACTATCTCTCCGCCGCGGGCGAGAGCAAGGGCGACATGGTCAGCATCAACCTGACCGCCTCGACGGATCCGCACTCGCTGGATGAATTCAAGCGGCTGGTGATCCGCCAGGCCAACGGCGCCATCGTCCGGCTCGAGGATGTGGCCACCGTCGTTCTCGGCGCCGAGAATTATGACTTTGGCGTCTCCTACAGCGGCCTCTCCGGCGTGTTCGTCGGCATCAAGACCTCACCGACCGCGAACATTCTCGACGTCGCCCGTAACGTCAAAGCGGCCCTGCCGGAGATTGCCTCACAGCTTCCCAGCGGCATCAGGCAGACAGTCGCCTTCGATGCCACCACCTTCATACGCGCTTCGATCAGCGACGTCATCAAGACGCTCGTCGAGGCACTGCTCATCGTCACCGCGGTCATTTTCCTTTTCCTCGGCAGCCCACGGGCGGCCGCGGTCCCCGCGATTGCGATGCCGCTGTCCCTGATCGGCGCCTTCGTGGTGATGCTGGCGCTCGGCTACTCGATCAATCTGCTGACCCTGCTCGCGCTCGTGCTCGCGATCGGGCTCGTGGTGGACGATGCGATCATCGTCGTCGAGAACATCGACAGGCACATGAAGGAAGGCGCTACGCCGTTTGCGTCGGCCATTGCGGGTGCCCGCGAGCTGGGCGGCCCGATCATCGCGATGACCGTCGTCCTGGTGGCCGCCTATGCGCCGATCGCCTTCCAGAGCGGTCTCACCGGCGCGCTTTTCACCCAGTTTGCCTTCACGCTCGTCGGCGCCATCACGGTGTCCGCGATCATCGCGCTCACGCTCTCGCCGATGATGTGCTCGCGGATCTTCACTCCCGAGCAGGAGGAAAATCGCTTCGCCGTCGTGGTGGACCGGTGGTTCTCGCGCCTGCGGTCGGGCTATCAGCGCACGCTCTCGAGCTGGCTCGAGACCTGGCCGGTGCTCCTCGTGCTCCTGGCTCTTCTCCTGATCCTGTTGCCGCCGCTGTTCCTGACCTCAGCGTCCGAGCTCGCACCGGCGGAAGACCAGGGATTCGTCGCCTACCAGCTCATCGGGCCGCCGGATGCGACCTATACCCAGATGCAGACTTATTCCCACCAGGCTCTCCTGGCCGGGCAGTCGCTCCCGGAATACCAGGGGGCGTTCCAGCTCGTCGGCGTGCCGACCGTGTCGCAGGGCCTCGGCGGAATCGTGTTCAAGCCCTGGAATGAGCGCAGCCGATCCGCCAGTGAGCTGCAGGGTGTCCTGGGACGGAAATGGTCCACGGTCGCGGGCGCGGAGATCATACCGTTCCAGTTTCCGCCTCTGCCCGGGGCCCAGGGCCTGCCTCTGCAGTTCGTGATCACCACCAGCGAGCCGATCGAGAATCTCTATCAGGTCGCGCAGCAGGTGCTGAATCGCGCCAGGGCGAACAGCCGCCTCTTCTATTTCGCCGATTCGGATCTGAAGATCGACTCACCGCAACAGACCATCGTGGTCAACCACGACATGGTGGCCGATCTCGGCCTCACCCAACAGGAGGTCGCCTCGGTACTGGGTGCGGCGATGGGCGGCGGCTACGTCAACTACTTCACGCTCGCAGGGCGTTCCTACAAGGTCATTCCGCAGGTACTGCAGAAATACCGGCTGAACCCTCAGCAGGTGCTCGATCTGCATCTGCGCACCACCAACGGCACCCTGGTGAAGCTCGGCACCATCGCACACCTCGAGCGTCAGACCGTTCCGGAGTCGATCAACCACTTCCAGCAGCTCAACTCCGCGACCATCGCGGGCGTGGCGTCCTCACAGGGGGCGGCGCTGGATTTCCTGCGCAAGACGCTGCAGCAGGTGGCCCCCACCGGATACACGATCGACTACTCGGGTCCCTCGCGGCAGTACATGCAGGGCTCGAACAGCTTTCTTTTCACCTTCGGGTTCGCGCTCATCATCGTCTATCTCTCCCTGGCGGCTCTCTTCGAGAGCTTCCGCGATCCGGTGGTGATCCTGGTGTCGGTGCCGACCGCGCTCTTCGGCGCGCTGCTCGTCATCAACGTCGGCGCGACTTCGATCAACATCTATTCGCAGGTGGGGCTGGTGACGCTCCTCGGTCTCATCAGCAAGCACGGCATCCTGATGGTGCAGTTTGCCAATGACCTGCAGCGGTCCGGCAGGGCGAAGAGGCTGGCGATCATCGAGGCGGCGGCGGTGCGGCTGCGGCCGATCCTCATGACGACCGCGGCGATGGTGCTCGGGGTGCTGCCGCTCGTCATCGCTACCGGTGCGGGCGCTGCGGGCCGCAAGGCCATGGGCTGGGTGATCTTCGCCGGCCTATCCATCGGCACGGTCTTCACGCTCTTCATCGTGCCGGCCGTCTACCTCCTGTTGGCGGCCGATCACGAGAAGGCGCGGCAGAACGTCGGCGAGCCCGCGTTGGGCGCCGCCGCCGCAGGTGGCGGGCGTTGAGCACAAAAACCACGCTTTTTTGCTCAACGCGCGCTGGGCCGGGCAGGATGCCCGGATCCAGCGCCGCAATTAGAACTTCCCGTTCTGGAAGTCCTGGAACGCCTGCATCAGCTCGGCGCGCGTATTCATCACGAAGGGCCCATGCTTGGCCACCGGCTCGCGCAGCGGCCGGCCGGCGACCAGGATGGCCCGGTTGAGCGCGCCGTCGCGCGGTGGCTCACGGCCCTCGAGCTGCACGGAATCGCCGTCGCTCAGCACCGCGAGCTCGTGAGTCCCTAACGTCGCCGCGGACTCGCCCGTACCCACGCGCATGGCGCCCTCGTAGACGTAGAGAAACGCCGCATGGCCGCGGGCAATCGGCTGCGAGAGCTTCGCGCCGGGCTCCAGCTCCACATCGAGGTAGGTCGGGTCCGTTGCGGGCTGGGCGATCGGCCCGGTGGCGCCGGCCACCTGTCCGGCGAGCACTTTCACGCGCGCTCCGTCCCCGAGGTCGGCGGTCGGAATCCTCTCCGGTCCGAATTCCTGATACCGGGGCGCCGTCATCTTGTCCCGCGCGGGCAGGTTGATCCACAGCTGGAAGCCGCGCATGCGGCCCTCCTGCTGCTCCGGCATCTCCGAATGAACGATGCCGCGTCCGGCGGTCATCCACTGGACGCTGCCGGGAACGAGAACGCCCTCGTGGCCGTGGTTGTCGCGATGACGCATCCTGCCGTCGAGCATGTAGGTCACGGTCTCGAAGCCGCGGTGCGGATGATCCGGAAAGCCGGCGATGTAGTCGCCCGGGTTGTCGGTCCCGAACTCATCGAGCATCAGGAAAGGGTCGAGATCGGGGAGCCTCGGCTGACCGATGACCCGTGTCAGCTTGACGCCGGCGCCGTCGGACGTCGGCATGCCGCGCACGACCTGCGAGACGCCGCGTACGGATGGGGTATTCATGGGAGCCTCCTGGTGCAATGCATTATAGTACGGTATAAAATTGTTACCGAGGCACGCTATGTGAGTGCGGCCGACGCCGAAACAAGAAGGCACACGAATGCGACCTGGTAAAGCCGGTGTAACCGTCGCCAGACGGCTGCCGAGCGAGGAATGCCCGAAGATCAGCCAGGTGTTGGCGCGCATCGGCGAGAAGTGGAGCGTCCTCATCATCATCATGCTGACCGACAGGCCGCGCCGCTTCTCGGAGCTGAAGCGCGCGATCGGCGGCGTCTCGCAGCGGATGCTGACATTGTCGCTGCGCGGCCTCGAGCGCGACGGCCTGGTGAAGCGCACCGTCTTTCCGGTCGTGCCGCCGCGCGTCGAGTATGAGCTGACGCCGCTCGGACGCTCCCTGCAGGCGCCGGTGAGCGCGCTCGGCGAGTGGGCCCGCAGCCACCTCGCCGAGATCGATTCGGCGCGCGAGGCCTTCGATCGGAAAGTGGCCGCGGAAGGCGAAAAGACCGCGAATCTGCGCGAACGCAGAGGCTGATGGCATGGAGCCCCGCCGCGGGGTCTGTCAGGCTGCTCTGACATAACGCGGCGCTCGACGTCCCGCTGTCATCCAAGTCAGCGACACGACGTTACCGGGATTGCGCCGGCCGAGATCGGTCCGGCTGCGGGGCCTCCTGCACGTAAGTCACTGATCCCATGGGAGAACCCCCTCGGCCGGGAGTGCCCCCGGCCCCCCTTTGGGGGGAGAGCGCCACGGTTGAGTTCGCAGGGTTCGGCCCGACTATAGGAACTGAGGCGGGAGGCCGAGCGTCAATGAGTAGTGGAGAGCAAGGTCATGCAGCAGACAAGCAAAGTCGAGCGGCCGGAGCCGCACATAGTGGACTACAGCGCCGCGCGCGCCAGGGCGATCGCATGGCTGGGCGACCGTTATCTGCTGGCCAAGCCCATCAACCGCAAGACATCTCCCCCACCCAACGTGCCCTTATCAACCCCCGGCACGTTGGGGTCCCTGCCGGCGGGACAATCCTCCCGCCGGCCTTTTAACCACCTGCGGGTTGTAGGAGGCTCGTATGAATCGTCAAATGATTCTGTTGCGAGTGGAGCAGGGAATGTGGGAAGGCTGGCAGTGGATGGCGCTGGATGATTTCCTGCAGCGCGTACGCCTCGATGCCTGGAAGGAGGACGAGGAGTCCATGGTGGGCATGATCCTCCCGGCTGGCCGCCAGGGCATGCTGAATTAGATGATGGGTTCACCCGCGGCCCAGGGGACAATCCTGGGCCGCTGACTTGCTTGCTTTCGGGCAAAGACCGAGGGGCGTTGCATGAACATCGGGTTCATCGGGCTGGGCAACATGGGCGCCGCCATTGCGGGGCGGCTGCTGGAAGCCGGGCATTCGCTGCGCGTCTGGAACCGCTCGCCGGAACCGTCGCGGCGGCTCGCGGAGCGCGGCGCGCAGGTCGTCGCCGGCGCCGAGGAGGCATTCCGCGGCGACGTCGTATTCTCGATGCTGAGCGATGATCAGGTCACGCGCGCGGTATTGCTCGACAGCGGGGTTGTCGCGCGCGCCACGCCTGCCGCGGTGCGGCTGCACGTCAACATGGCCACCATCTCGGCCGCGTTGGCCGATGAGCTCGCGGAGCGCCACGCCGAGCGCGGCGTGGGTTATGTCGCCGCGCCGGTCCTGGGCCGGCCTGACGTCGCCGCGGCCGGCAAGCTGACCGTCCTCGTTGCCGGTCCCCGTCAGGCTGTCGAGGCGGCGCAGCCGCTGCTCGAGGGGACCATCGGCCAGAAGGTCTGGCGCTTCGGCGAGCGCGCCTCGCAGGCGAACGTCGTCAAGCTCGCGATCAATTTCCTGCTGGCGGCGGCCATAGAATCGATGGGTGAGGCGGCCGCACTGACCACCGCCTACGGGGTCGAGGCACGGGAGCTCTTCGAGGTGATCGGCCAGAGTCTCTTCCCCGGGCCGGTCTATCAGGGCTATGGACGTCTCATCGCCGAGGGACGCCTGGAACCGGCGGGGTTCAAGGCGCGCCTGGGTCTGAAGGACGTACGCCTGGCGTTGGCTGCCGCCGAAGCCGTCACGACGCCCATGCCTGTCGGGAGCCTGATCCGCGACGCCATGCTCGAGGCACTGGCGCGCGGCGAAGGCGAGAAGGAGTTCGGCGTGGTGCTCGGCCGGGCCGCGATGCGGCGCGGCGGCAGGTGACCGCCGGGGCGAAACGCCACCGAGTCCGAGAGCCGCGGATATCCCGCAATATAATGGGCCGATGTCCCATCAGCCTCTGCCCACCTCGCGCCCGACGGTTCTGATTACCGACTACGCCTGGCCTGATAGCGCCATCGAGGCGGACATCATCGAGGGCGCGGGTTTCCGTCTCGTTACCGGTCCCGTCAGACCGGCGCCGGCGGACGTCATCGCGGCTCTTGCAGTCGAGCACCAGCCCGCCGCCATCATGACCAACTGGGCGCCCGTCAGCGCGGCCGCCATCGCGGGCTGCCCGCCGCTGCGCATCATCGCGCGCCTCGGGGTCGGCCTCGACAACATCGCCGTCGACGAGGCCACCCGGCGCGGTGTCTGGGTCACGAACGTGCCCGATTACTGTGTCGAGGAAGTGTCGGACCACGCCGTCGCTATGCTGCTCGCCTGGGCGCGGGGACTCGTTGGGTTCGACCGGGAGGTCAAGGCCGGCCGCTGGGAACCGGCCGGCGCCAGGCTGCGGCGCGTCCGCGAGCTCACCTGCGGCATCATAGGATTCGGGCGCACGGGGCGGCGGACCGCCGCGAAGCTGAGCGGCTTCGGCGTGCGTTTGCTCGCCTACACCCGCCGTGCCGTCCCCGATGCGAACGGCGTGGAAATGACGACCTTGCCGGATCTGCTGCGCCGCTCGGATGTGGTGATGGTTCATCTGCCACTCACGCCCGACACCCGCCATCTGCTCGATCGCGAGCGGATCGCGCTGATGAAGCCCGGCGCGTTACTCGTCAACGTGAGCCGCGGTGCCGTGATCGACAGCGAAGCGCTCGTCGACGCGCTCGAAGGCGGACGGCTCGCCGGCGCGGCGCTCGATGTGTTGGAGAATGAGCCGCGCGTCCCGCCCGGATTGCTCCGACCCGACGTCATCCTCACTCCTCACATCGCCTTCTCCTCCGATGCCTCGCTGCGCGACGTGCGCCGCAAGGCGAGTGAAGAGGTGGTGCGGGTGCTGCGCGGGGAACGGCCTCTGCAGGGCCGGAACGCGATCCGCTAACGCCGGCGCACCCCGGTCGCCGCGGCTGACCATGCCGCCGGCGGATCGAGATGGAACGCATATTGCGAGCGACAGGCGCGCAGAAATCCGCCGACGGTATAGCCCGCGCGGCGCAGGACGGCACGATGAGAGGCCCAGACGGCACAAGCGGCGCCGCAGAAGAAGCTGCGGTGAGCCCACCGGATCAGTGTGCGCAGCGCGGCGGGCTTGTGCGCCCGCAGCTCCAGGATGAGCTCCGACTCATAGCCGACATGGGCGAGCTCGTCGGCGATGAGCGTGCGGCAGAGGACCTTGAGCCGCTGGCAGCCGGTGGCGGCCTCGAGCGCGTGATAGTAGACATTGCCGATCAGCTCGGCCGTGATGAGCACGTGCAGATAGAGCTCGAAGCCGGCGAGCCGGCGCACGCGGCGGAATATGGCATTGCTCCAGTGCCCGCACTTCGCGCGGATGCCGTGCTCGTCCATGAACTCGCGCAGCAGGCGCGCGTGACGCTGCTCCTCGCGAATGAAGAGCTCGGTGATGCGCGGCAGCAGCTCGTCACCGTGGGCGGCCGCGAAGCGGTAAGCAGCGCGCAGAAGCCCGGTGCCCCCGGACTGCTCGCCCAGCTGGAACGTGGCGATGGACCGGGCGATGAGCCGGCGCTCCTGCGGCTGCAGCGCGTTCGGCGAGCCGCCGCGCGCGCCCCGCGGCTGCTCCGCGTGGTATTCGAAGTGATTCAGCCAGACCCTGAGATTCGTGAACATTGCCGCTCTCCGCCGCCGACGCCTGTTGCAGAGTCTCGGCGGCGATCGGGCCGGGGCCGTGGCAGAATCGTGGCGAATTCGGGCAGCGTACCTTTATGATGGACAAGAGTTTTTGGAGGAGCGCATGAAAAGGCACCTCGGCGCCGTTGCCGCGGCGGCGTGCGCACTGGGATTCGTCGGCGCCGCAGCGGGCGCGCGCGCGGGGCAAGCGGGCGCCGACGCGGGCCGGCCCGCCCTCTGGCGGTCCTATGACGTGATCGTCAACCTGCAGAACCTGCCGCGTACCTATACGTGCAATCAGCTCTGGTACGAATTCCACGGCATCCTGCTGCGCCTGGGCGCATGGCCCTACAGCATCAGCATCCTGCCGTACCATTGCAGTCCGACCCCGGGCGGGTATCTAAGATCACCGGACGTCGAGGTCCGATTCCAGCTGCCGATCTTCCTCTCGGCCGCGGTGAAATCGGCACCCGCCGAGGCGATCGAGCGGACCATCCGGCTCTCGCCCGGGGAGCCGAAGACTCTCCAGCCCGCGGACTGTCAGCTGCTGCAGCAGATCGAGCAGGGACTGCTCACGTCCCTCGAGGGGAGCCGCGTCGTCGACAGCCACTTCGACTGCGCGGCTCCATCGCAGCGCGCCGTCAGGTTCGATGTCACGTTGCGCCTGCCGGCGGCCGTGAAAATGCCGCCGGCGCCGACGGCTACTTCGGCGACGGCCCCTCGCTGACCCTGACCAGATCCGCCGGCCGCATCCATTTGCGGAACGCCGCCTGGACCTGTGCCGGGCCGAGATCGATGTAGCGCCGGGCGGCGATCGTCGGCTCATCGAGCGGCAGCCCGAGGTCGATGCGGCCGATGATTCCGCCTGCGATCTCGTCCACGCTCGACTCCCCCAGCGGGATCTGGCGCACCAGCAGCTCCTTGACGCGCAGCAACTCCTCGTCGCCCACCGGCGTGCGTTGCATGTCGGCAATCTCACGCCGGACGATCGCGGCGGCCTTGGTCACGTTGGGCGGATCGCAAGCGTATTCCACGAGGTAGGCGCTGCGGGTCCGGCCGGCCTCGAGCGTCGTGTCCACCGAATAGACGAGGCCGCTCTCTTTGCGCAGCGCGATGCTGAGGCGCGTGGAGTAGAAGCTGCCGCCCAGCACTGCGTCACCGAGCTGCAGCGGGTAGTAGTCTGGATCACTGCGTGTGATCGGCAGCGTCTGCGCAAGGACCACGATGTCCTGCACGCGGCTGGAGTCGGGTACCGCCACGACGTCGGGCCGATTCGGCGGCACTTGCGGCAGGTCCGTCGGCGGCTTCGGTCCGGCGGCTTTCCAGGAGCCGAAGTATTTCCCGATGACCGACTGTACCTGCTGCGGCGTCACCTTTCCGATCACGACGATCGTGGTGAGGTCGGGCCGGAAGGTCCGGTGGTAATACGACTGCACTTCGCCGGGCGTGAGGGCGTGAAGGCTGGCCGGCGTGGCGAAGCGCAGGCTGGGATCGGTTGCCGGGAAAAGCGCCTGCCGCAACGAATGTCCGGTGAGGAAGCCGGGACTCTGGTTGCGCGCCGCGACGCTTTGGGCGAGCTGATCGCGCAGTACCGCCAGGGGGCCGGCCGGCAGGTAGGGATCGAGCTCGTTCTGCGCCAGCAGCTGGACGCCGCGATCCAGATCCTCGGGCAGCACCTGAAGGTTGAAATCCGAGCCCGCCTGCTCGCTGGCGCCGATGGCATCCAGGGCCTGCTGGAACGGCAGGCGGTGGAGCGTGTTGCTGCCGAACATGAACATGCGGTCGAGCAGGTCGCTCACGCCCTCCTGGCCATGCGGCTCCTCGAGGCCCGGCTGGCTGCGGATGTGACCGTAGACGCTGACGGTATTGCTGA
>Ga0335072_10001936_pt1 | contig 32846 bp, 13 predicted proteins | sample Lox_Sample_21_FD_206725 | JGI IMG/M metagenome (GOLD analysis project Ga0335072, IMG submission 206725) | Soil microbial communities from Loxahatchee National Wildlife Refuge, Florida, United States - Lox_Sample_2.1 | ecosystem: Environmental > Terrestrial > Soil > Wetlands | place: USA...
GTGGAGTATTCGTTAAGCCCCCCTTGTCTCCAGCGTTGATCGCTGAGTACAGACGCAGCGGACTCGAACTCCTGACCTCTACCGTGTCAAGGTAGCGCTGCAAATGCATTTTGTTGACGGCAAAGGGCTCAAAAATCGGAGGAGTCGGTAAAACCGGCACAATCGGCGCTATTTGCCACAAAAATGCCACAAACTTCTTTGTTCCAACAACCAAGTGGGCCGTGGGCTGGCCGTGGCGGAACAGCCCAGCTTTCCCTCTCGTTCGAATGGCGTAGTGGACTTTGCTCCGTGCATATTGTCGCTGGCCCGGCAACCAGCAACAAGGTGAGGTGGTATGCCTATGGAGTTCAAGCCTAGAGGGAAGAGTGAACAACAGACCGCCGGAGCCAGGAGGAGCAGGCTTCCGGCTGGCTATGATGGAAAATGCAACCTATGAAACCAAGTGATGCTAACGCGTCCGATCTGAAGCTCATCGCTCAAGACGAAGAAGTCTTCTCTGAGGTCGTTCGGTTGATCGCCGCCTCCCGCGAGAAGGCCATGCAATCCGTCAATACCGCGCTGATTGAACTCTACTGGGAGGTAGGTGCGATGATCAGCCGCAAGATCGAAGCTGCGGAGTGGGGTGACGGTGTGGTGGAACAGCTGGCTCAGTACATCGCGCGAACGGAGCCCACTCTACGCGGCTTCACTCGCCGGAACTTGTTCAGAATGAGGCAGTTCTACGAGGCTTACAGGGAAGACCCAATTGTGTCGCCATTGGTGACACAATTGCCGTGGTCTCATAACCTGATCATCCTGGGACAGAGTAAGCGCCCGGAAGAGCGCGAATTCTATCTCCGGCTTGCCATTCGCGAGAGGTGGAGCAAGCGCGAATTGGAGCGCCAGTTCAAGGCGGCTCTGTTCGAGCGCGCAGTGCTCAGCCCGCCAAAAGTGTCGCCGGTGGTGCCACAAATGTATCCGGACGCTCTGAGCGTCTTTCGGGACGCCTATACTGTCGAGTTTCTGGGTTTGCCGCCTGTCCATGCGGAAGCGGACTTGCATCGTGCTTTGCTGGACAAGTTGAAGGACTTTCTGATCGAGTTGGGCCGCGACTTCTGTTTTGTCGGGTCCGAGTATCCCTTGCAGGTTGGTGGTCGAGATTTTGCGCTCGATTTGCTGTTCTTTCATCGGGGACTTAACAGCCTCGTCGCCCTGGAGCTTAAGGTATCCCGCTTCGAGCCAGAGTACCTTGGGAAGCTCGCCTTCTATTTAGAAGCCTTGGATCGGGACGTGCGGAAAGCTCACGAGCGTCCATCGATTGGCGTGCTGCTGTGTGCCAGCAAGGACGATGAGGTAGTGGAGTATTCGTTAAGCCGCACCTTGTCTCCAGCGCTTATCGCTGAGTACCAGACGCAGCTACCGGACAAAAAATTACTCCAGGCCAAGCTTCGTGAGTTCTACCTTCAGAACGCAAATGAGTAGCCTGTCTTTCTCGCACCAACCGTATTCAACACGAGCTCTCGCGTACCATTCGCGTTCCGCGCCATTGAGCAGACGTAAGATCTGCCTGTTGCCCGTGTTATTGCCGTGAAAGGGCGGTATCCTATGGACTTTAAAGGGCTTACAAGAGGCGGACGACCTCTAAGTCGTTGGAAATCCCCGGTAGCCGGAGCAAACCGTAGTAGCCGAGATGAAGCCAAGATCCCGCGACCTCTGCCGTGACAGCAAGCTGGAACGTCGTAACTTATTGTAATCAGGAACGGATGGCACCCTGCAGCGCCCTGAGGAACGATTGGTAACCCTTACTGCACCCTTATCGCACCCACGACCTCTGCCTTGCAAACCTCTGCCATCATGGAATCGCTCGACGCGGACGGGTTGGCATTCGTTGATTGATCGAAACGTCATTTTCAATCTTTCTGTTCCCAGCCAAAGCGCGCTCTTACCCTCTCTAGATTCGCGGGGAGGCATACCTAGCGGCGCGTGACGGCGCAGATGCCGCAACCGAGTTTAGAAAGATTCTTGATATCGCGGGGTTTATTCTTGCTGACTCGGTTGGCGGATAGATCGCGTGCAGTTCGACGGGGGTCGAATACTGCAGAAACCCACTTACACATCTGATATCTGCGCTCGTAGACATCAGTCGTCTAGCGTTCTGCAATCATAAAAGAAGTCCTCTCATTCGATCAGGACATCAGAGAACCGAACTTGCAAGTGAGGAGTAAAGGAATTTCTCCTCAGCATTTCCCAGTACCCCCATACCTGAATTGACGATTAGAACGCGCCGACCCCGATCATAACTGTATTCTCTATGCCCTCCGTGACTATTTGCCGAGTCGCCAAGATACGGCAATGCTGCAAACGAGGCAAGAGCGGACGGTTCGGCCACTATCCCCCCGTCGATTCCCCGCGACAGCACTTGGCGACCAGCACGGAGCTGATCTTCTTCCGTAACAACAACAAATTTAACAAGCCCCTCCTTCTCCATGCGTGCAAGACATGGCGCCAACGGTGTATATACTCCTTTCAGCTTGGGCATTACTGGGGCTGCCGCGTTCGGATTCGATCCATCACCGTTAATTTGGCCAGGTATACTGCGCTGTCGAACGTTCGCTAGGATATTGGCACCACTTGGTACCGCACCGATAAGACGCCATAAGCCCGGCTCGATCAACCCACAGCGCTCGCAATCCCTAAGCCCGAGATAGAAGCCGAGTAAGAGATCACCGGTTCCCACCGGCAAGACTACATCCATCGGCTGCTGCGACCCTCGGACCGGGAAAACTGCACTTAGATCCCTAAAGATCTGAGCGGCAACTAACCGATAAGCAAACAGACCCACGCCATCCCATCCATCAGTAACGTGCCAATAGGATGAATCGTCTAGACGTCGCCGCGAACGACGAAGCCGAGCTGCCACTAAACTACGAATTTCTTGTGGGTTGAGCACGGGCTTGTCGCGACGGACGAGATCAAGTACCTCGCATTGCCAAAGTCGGAGTCGGGCCCGAATCTCTTCGTCCACGTCCTGGTCGACAATTGCGTGAATTTGTAAACGCACATCAGGCAAGAGTCTTCGATTTGCGAAATAAGTAAGTTTAGCCAGGCTGAGCCCAGCATTTCCTGCCGTCCATAGCGAAATATCGGTGATCCCGTGGGCTAACGCCGCATTAGTAATTGCCCAAGATCTGGGATCTTTAAGTGTCCCTGACCAATAATACGAACCCATATCCAAAACCAGGACCAACCCGCACCCTGTCAAATCTTCAAGTCCGGCAGCACGGTACAACGTAGCGTTTCCACAGCGCAGATGATGACTCTCAAGCAGGTCATAGGGAGAAAGATAAGTCGACTCTTGTTCACCGATTGCATCTCTCTGCTTTATTACAGAATCCCAACTGGATCCTAGCGTACCCACCGCCACTGCGAACACGTCACAGGGTTTTTCCGCCCAGAGTGAGGGAAGTTTCGAAACCGAGTAGTCCATTAGTTCCGGAAGCATTGTGACATAACAGGACAGTTCTGCCTCAGGAAATGCCTCTAGGCGCATACAGCTACATCCCCGTGTGACGGTGTCGAAACAGGTATCCCCAGCACCACAGAGAAAGCATTTGCTCGAAAAATGTGGAAGTTCCATTTTGATTCGCGTCCAAGTTTGAGAAGCCGATTCCCAACGAATACAGAGCGCACAGCTCCGACTGCCCCTATCGGTTCGATATTTTGAGTCTCGTGAGTATGTCTCGCGATTTCGTAACAAGTCAAACACCAGGCCCGAGTAAGATCAAGAAACACCGTTTGGTTCTTATCGAAGACTACGGAACACAACCGATAAGGAGGACATTCCAAAGCCTGAGTGGCAGATCAGCATGGGGAGACGCCGCTAATACGCAACCTCGAGCGATTTGGCTTTGCGAAACTTTGAACGAATGCGAAGAACGAGCTTGGCAGAAGGCCGGATTGGCCTGACCGCATTCAACAATGGAGGACGAACAAACACCTCCCTGATTGCATTTCCTTTTGCCGGTGGATCGTCTCCCGCCTTTAACGCTCTGTTCGACTACTTCCCCCCCGACTGGCGAATGACCGTCATCGATCCACCCGGAAACCCCTGGACGGCCGGGCAACCACTAGAGGACGTCGGGGAACTCGCGAGCCTTTTTCTGAAATTCCTCCCAGTAGACATGTTCAGAGGGGCCATTTTGCTAGGCCACAGCCTGGGTGCGTACATTGCCTTCGAGGTAGCATCCCGGCTCATCGCTTTCGATGCTGCGCCGAAAGGACTTGTGCTGCAAGCGGCCAGGCCTCCCCAGCTGGCCGAGCACGATGAATCCCTCGCCGATCTAGACGATCAGGCACTTCACCGACGGTTGCGACACGCCGGCGACATCACTTCCTCGGAACAGTTGGATCTCATTACTGACTTTCTTCCTTGTATCCGCGCCGGACTGCGCGCATTCGAAAACTATCGTCCCCTGCGCTCTCCGTTGCCGATCCCGAGCCTTGTTTTGGCGGGGAGCAAAGATCCCCTGTGCGAACTCTCCTGGATGGGCTTATGGAGGCAATACTTGAGTCTTTGCGAGCTAGGCGTGATCGAAGGTCACCACTTTTTTCTAAACTCCAATCCGCAAGCATGCGCAGGCGCAATCCTGGAATGGAGCAGTCGGCTAAATCTCGACTGCTCTACCGTCCGACGCTTCGACGAGATCTCTTAGCTTGCTGGCGTTGACAGTCAAGATGGTGTGATCCCGGAGCTTAGTGCGGAGGTCGGGCATTGCGGGATCGAAGTGGAGTCCACCTCGCGAAAACAGTTCCCCCAACTTTTGCCTTGACAGGCCGAGTTTTCTGGCCAAGACAGCGTCCGTCCTCCATTTACCATCGAAATCGAACGTCAGCAGAATCTGGAGCTCTGAGGGAAGATTCGACACCGACGAAAGTTCGGGCCCCGATACCGTGTACTCGATAGCAGAATCGATCTCCACCCCGTTTCTCTTTAGCAAGTTGAAGTCGAAAGCATATTTCCAGCTGGTGAGCCGGTCGTTGTGTTGAAATGCTGCGAAGAGATCCCGTTTGATCGACGATGGACTAACGTGCCGCAACACAGTGCATTTCCATGTGGCGTCACAATTCTGGCATTTGTAAATCAACCAAATGTCGAGATCCTTTTGTTGTGCATTGACCCGGAATTTCTCGCTGCAGTAGAAGTGTCTGCGTTGTTCGCACTTGGGACAATCTTTCACCACCAAGGGCGGATGGCTGGGCTCTATCTTCCAGGTGATCAGTGGTTCCACACGGCTGCTCCGGAGCACGCCAGACTCGGATGGGCTGCCCAGTTCCTTAGTATAAGCGAACCTTTGTTGCAAGATTCCGACAGCAGGGGCGGTTCGCTCTGTACCCCTAACGCCACCGCAAGCAGGAATCGTTCAGCCACAGGGATTTGGTGGAATATCCACGTAAGTTCACCTGCTGTAGCGTCTGTAACCTGAGCGCTCCGCAGGTGCTCGCCTTGAAAGCGGAAAGCCGCCTTATGGAACTCCGCCGACATGCCAAGTCCAACCGCCTTGCACCACGCTTCCTTTAACGTCCAAAGCCGGAGTATCCGCTGCGCCCTCTCGGTCGGCCTAGCACTCTCCACCCAATTCCTTTCGTCATTTGTGAGGAAGTCAGGAAGGAGGCTGTCTAGACCCACATCGCGGCTTACATCTTCCACATCTATTCCGATCCAGCCGTTGGCGGCCACGCCAACCATGATCACACCGTCCGTGTGGCTCACATTGAAATCAAGGTTCGCGTCGTTAGGTGAGGCCAGCGAGGGCCTCCCCAGCGAGTCCTGTTGAAACACGAGATCGGCCGAGGGAACATCCGTGTAAGCCGACAGCACGGTGCGCACGACAACGCGTGCTGCTAGATATTCCAGTTGGATCCGTCCCGCTCGCCTTCGTTGTAGTTTTTCGCGCTCCGCCATGCTGAGAATCTCACCCAATGCATTCCAGACTCCCTCGTAGCTCAACATGTCGAGGGGACAGGACCAAACGTGGGCCTCTCGTGATTTTGGTAACGGTATTCTCATTCTATTCCCAGGAATTCAGTGCGAAATCAGGAATGCGAACACCGACTCTCGTCTCCAGCGCCGCCCGATATACAAAGTTTGCTACGGCTAAATCGAGAATGGCCAGTCCGAATGGGCTGAATAGGATTGACCTTTCTCCGGAAGGTGGGACGGCTCGCCCCAGCAGGAGATCCGGGAGTGTGCAGCGAACAAATTCTCTGTTGTTGTAAGTGCGGCACGCCAGCTCAATGGACGTACCCGCTCGGCAGACATGATCGAAATCGTCGACCACGTTGTCGGAAGCCGCGATCACCTCTGGCACGATATCCCGTAACGAAAGGTGCAGAATGGTCTGCCTCGCGAGGCTTCCTAGACGTCGGATGTGCGGTTCCCGCGCGTCCGTTGCGATCGAAACCAAAGGGCATTCTTCCAGCAGTTCCATAGCCGAGGAGGCCAATACGATCCGTGCTCCCGGAAGGGCCTCCAAACATGTGTGCACCAGCTTCTGGCTTGCCAGCGGGTCAAGATCAAAGACGCGCACGTCTTCCAATTCCGCGCCCTCACTCCGGAGCGCGAAAAGAACCTCCCGATTGATCGGACCCGCTCCCATCAGGCCGATAGGACCTCGCACCGGACTCGGCATAAGAGTGACCGCCGCGATGGCAGCCGACGCCGCCGTTCGCCTCGCGCTGATGATACTTCCTTCCATGACCACCAGCGGCCGGCCCGTTTCCGTGGAGTTTAGTGCGATCAAGGCACTCGCTCTCGGGATTCCCCTTTGCCGGTTGCCGGGGAATGACCCGATCCACTTCACACCGGCTACCCCCATAGCTCCGCCCGCGTATCCGGGCATGGCAATGATGCGGTTGGAGGCCGAATCCGGAAAGCGCAAAAAAATAGAGAGGGGGAGATTCGTGGCCCCCTTCCCGTGAAGCCGGTATGCCTCGCGCACCTGAGCGCTGACCGCGCGGCCTTGGCCTTGCAGCAGCCGTGCAACCTCGCCCCCAGTCAGAATCAGCAGGCTTTTGTCTATTTCGCTCACTCGTTCCAGATCCCGCTTGTTCTCTTGCTCTGTTCCAGCTGCACCGTCAGGCCGGGAAAGTGCAGGTCGAGCCACTCCTTGCAAAATACAGTTTCGCTATAGCGTTCGCCGCGATCGGGGAAAATCACGGCGCAGCGCGCCCCCTCCGCGAGTTGAGGACATATCCTGCCTAAGGCAGCGACCACAGCCCCAGACGACCCTCCCGCCAACAACCCCTCTGTGTACAACAGGCGATGGCATCCCAGAATTGCCTCTTCATCGGTCACCAACACCACCGAGTTAACGTATTCTTCGCCAAAAAGCTCAGGCCGACGCGCCGCCCCGTGGCCAATCACCTTTCGAGGCTTACCGGGGCCTCCAAAAATAACGCTATCGATCGAGTCGACCGCGACGATCTCGGCCTGGATGCCGTTGCTCCGTACATATTCTGCGCAACCTCGAATTGTGCCGCATGTGCTGACAGGCACCAACAGGTAGTCCACGCGTCCGTCGAGTTGGTCGACAATCTCCTGCATGGTTTGGTGGTGGGCGGCCGCATTAAACTCATTCGCGTATTGATTTGGCCAGAACGCCGACGGCGATCCCGCAAGGATCTCCAATACCCGCCGGATGCGCATTTCCTGCGGCGCATAGCGATTCCGTGGATCGGCCGTAACCACATCAACCTCGGCACCGTAACAACGGAGAATGCGGAGTGTTGCTGCTGGGACTTGGGAATCCAAGACACAGATCAGCTTTAGCCCCAATTGCAGGCACATCTGAGCAAGTCCAACCGCCATGTTGCCGGAACTGGATTCAACCACTGTCATCCCCGGCGCAAGCAAGCCTCGCTGCGTCGCCTCCAACAGCATCCGGGCGGCTGCCCGATCTTTGCTGCTCCCGCCTGGATTGAGACCTTCCAGCTTGGCAAAGATTTCGCCATTGAATGACGGATACAAGCGCTGCAATCTAGCAATTGGCGTCGAGCCAATTAGCCGAAAGAGCGCTGGCGCTTCGCAGTCCCGCGTCACCCTGACTGGCGTGGTTTTCAGTGGAGGGCCTAGAGGTACTGGCGGATACTCTGGGACGATTCCGATTTCCCCAGGCTTGCCCAGTTCGCACGCCGCGCCGCTCAGCATTTCCGGCAACACCCCAGTGTGAATGAATTGGGCAAGCAGCTTCCCCGCCAGGGGGGAACGCTCAAATCCGCCGGAATACAGCGCGGTCAAGACATACAATCCGGGTCGTCCCGGTATCGCCCCGATTAAGGGTCGAAGATCAGGCGTGAACGGCATCCACGAAACCCAGGTTCGGACGATATCGAGGCCCGCCACGAACGGCAGAATCTCGGCGACATGACCAAAACTTAAGTCCCGATCCGTCAAACTAGGTTCTATGGAAGGATTCACGTCGCGCGCGCCGCCAAATATCAGCTCGCCACTCTCCAACTGCCGTCCGTAGAGATGGCGCGTCCGGATGGTTCCTGCTTCGTGCGTGAGTTCTGGAACGGGGACCGTCCGATTATGACTCCAATACAGCGTGGATTCCATAGCGCCCAGAATACGCGTAACCTTGCGCGGCTCGGCGCGGGCGGCCCACATTTGTCCTCGGACAGCAAACACCGGAAGCGGTACCTGCAGCATGCGGCTGACCGTAGGCGTCCAGGCTCCACAGGCGAGCACGAATTTCTGAGCTCTCCACTCCCCGATAGGTGTCCGAATCCGGTAGCCTTCCTTCAAGGATTCCACCGATTGGATGTGTGCACCCCAATAAATTGAGACGCCTAGCCGCTGCGCCAACGTCAGAAACGCGCCTGTAGTCTTGCGTGGATCGGCCGCCGCGGCAGAAGGATAATGAACGCTGCCCGCCAGACCGGGATTGATCATCGGCTCAAGCGATGCGGTCTTGCCTGCGTCGAGGTATTCGACGTCATGATCTGCAGCTCGCATACGCCGAACCGAGTCGTAGGCGAATTCGGCTTCCTTCTGAGTTTGAATGCATTTCAACGCGCCGCATTGCGTCAATCCCAGATCGACGTGGTGCTCCCTTTCCAGACTCTGGAGGATCTCCAAGCTGCCGTTTGTCAGCAATGATGCCAGGTCGGACTGATCGGCCCTGCCAGTCGACCAGATCGTACCGGCATTGGCTCCCGACGCACCCGCCGCCTGACCGGCCGCCTCCAGCACGGCGATGCTGCGCCCAAGACCTGCCAGGTGAAACGCCGTCGATGCTCCGGCGATCCCTGCTCCTACAATCGCGACATCTACTTCGTGTACTCGCATTGATCGGTATGATCTTGGCTTCACAAACTCTCCGGCAGCCGGGCAAAGTACCCTGTGCCACTCAACCTGACGCGATCCCTTGCCGTCCATTCGGTGGTGGGATCCCATCCAGCGCTTTCGACGGTGTAGTCGAGTTCGGCCAGCAGCTTCATGCCCAGTCCGGGCATCAAAGGATACGCGGCCGCAGCGAAACACCGGACTCCTGCAAGAAGAAGCACTATGGCGGTGCGCTTCTCGGCTTCGCGGCCCGTGCCGTTAAGCAAATGGTCTTGCGATTTCCCAAATCGCCGGGCCGTTCGCGCGATCTCCACCAGAAGACGGGCGCTTCGTTGTAATGAAAAAGAAGCAGCTGCATAGGCTGCCCCGCAGGAGTCCATGAGTTCCTTCAGCTGTCCGAAATAGGAGTTCTGCTCCGTTGTCCATAGCCCTGGGTCCAGCACGTGGGTCAGATCGAGAAGGCGCAAGCGCTCCGCGAGCTCCGACAGCCAGGGTTGTACGACCCCGAACAGTTGCTCCTCAATCGTCCGTCTAAAGTCCGGTTTTGTGAAGTTGGTCTCCTCCCGTTCTGGAGAGGTGTAGGCAAGATAGAACCTCATAATGTCTGGAGACACCTCGTCCGAAAACGGCGATGCCCAGATTGCGTGATTGCGGCTGGTCGAGATCTTACTCCCGTCGAGCTGATAGAACTCATTCACGATGAACGTGTCCGCCGGCCGGATCTGCGGATCGTACGCGCGATAGATCGCGGGAAACAAAATGGCGTGAAAGTAAGCGTTGTCGAAGCCAAAACACTGCACGATCTGTCCTCCAGCGGCGGGCCAGCGTTCTCGCCATGAGTTCTCTCCGCCTTGCGCGGCGTTCGCGGCAAGGTAGCCCGGAGCCATCTCAAACCAGGCATAGATGCGTTGATCTTCGAATCCAGGCACCGGTACTGGAATGCCCCAGTCCGAAATGTGGCTGACGCAGATGTCCGGCAATCCCGTGGCCAGCAGTTGATCGCACATCGACTGTACATGGGCGTTCATCGTAGTCCGTGCTGTGTATGTACGGAGCCAAGGCTCGAACGCCGAGAGTTTGAAATACAGCCGTGTCGTGGACCGAACTTCGGGACGTGCTCGGCACACCGTGCAGACGGGATCGATGAGATCCGCGCAATCGTTCGGTCTACCGCAAACCTCGCACGCGTTTCCTCCCGAAGGCTCGCCGCAGTGAGGGCAGGTTCCATGCACCCAGGCGTCGAACAAATACCGGTCGCATGGGTGGCAATGCAGCGAAGGAGTAGTTTTTGCCTCGATATAGCCTTTTTGATGGAGCGTGCGGAAGAATTCGGCCGCCAGCGTGATATGAGATTCTGAGGACGCTGCCAGGCCGATAAAATCCGGCTGTACACCAGCCTTGGCCCAGGTGTTGGATATCGATGTCCCGTACTCTTGCGCCACCTCCCGCGACGTTTTTCCCGTTTGCTTTGCTTTCAGGCTTACGTAGCTTTGGTGGTCGTCGATCCCAGTGATAAAGCGGGCGCTGGTCCTTCGCAAATCCAAATAGCGCTTGTACGCGTCTCCCGCCAGATACGGTCCAGAAAGATGACCGATATGTAGGTTCCCGTTCGGTGTTGGAGGTGTAGCGGTGATCAAGCAAGAAGCATCCGCGTGTGCCTGTAAAGGCGCTTGGCTCCGATCGCTGCTCCACCAAATGCGCAGGAGCATCGATGTGTCGCGGTCGGACGGATTACGAACCGTGTGCAGGCTAAACGGCGGAAGGTACACAGCGTCACCCGGCGATAGGGCGGCTTCCTTCCCATCACAGGTAAGCACCACAGAACCCTGTGTGACGACGTAGGTCTCCGCCTCCTGGTGCTGGTGCGAAATCATCTCCATCCCAGGGTCCAGTCGGCTCCAGGAAACGGAAAACGGAACATCCTTGATTGGTGGAAAAGGATAGACGGGATGGCTCAATGTACCATATTTAGGTTCCCATCCGTCGGGACGGACTTTTAGTATCTCCATGTTTATGACCTCAGCGCACCTGACGGAACGCAGCGGTTTGGCTGTGGCAAATACCCTTCCAGAAGGCTCAGCGCTTTCTCTGCTATCGCGGGCGCTAGCCGGTACCCAAAGCCAGACCCTGCCCCCGCGAAAACGAAGCGGGAACAATCCGGGGATCGCATCGCGAACGGAAGCCGATCCCTGCTATAGAGATCGCACGACACTCTCCCGCCGCCCCCCCGCCCCAGCCAGGACGGGATGTAACGGTGGAGCAGTGCCTCCGCCACGCGTCGATCCGCCGACGAGATCGTCAGTAGTGGGTCATTGGGATCGCAATCCCAGTCCTGCGAAGTAAAGCTGAGAATCCAATGTCCCTGTGCATGGAGAGGGAGCAGGTAAGCGTCCTCATCGAAGAAATACAAAATCGGATCCGACTCGTCCGGTATGCTCTCAACATGCAGAGCCGCCACCTTCTTCACCCTAAGACCATGGCGCTGGACCGCCTCCGCCCCCAGGAGTTCCCGCATCCACGGCCCAGTGCAGCAAACGGCCTGGTTTGCTGCAACGCTCGTGTCGCTCAACTGAAAACGTAACTTGTTCTCGTCCGCAATAATCGAATCCACACGAACGCTCTCCCAGCAGTGAAAGCCAGGCCGTGTCCGCAGGTATCTGAGAATCGCTTGGACCACCTGAGGAGGTGACCCGTATTGGCTTCTCACGCCCGCTAAAAGCACCTGATCGCGCTCCAAATGCAAATCGACGAACGTGCGGCGTAGCAATTTCTCTTCTTCTTTGGTGGCGACATGCGCAGCCTGGCCAATATATCCCTCCAACACCTCTTGTGAGCGATCACGCGAGACCACGGCGAACAAATGCGTAGGCCGGAACCCGATCCCGGTGAGTTCGGTAGCGAGTGAGCCATATAACTCCATGGACCGTGCCGCCAGCTCTCTTTGCGCGGCGCTGCTTCCGTGCGGATGCATGTGACCCCCCGAGAAGTAGGTTGCTCCCCGCCCAGCCATAGACCGGTCGACCAGCAACACGGAGAGATCGGGCCGCGCGGATTTTGCCAGATATGCGATAGTGGTTCCGATAATCCCACCGCCAGCGATAGCCAAGTCAAACTGTTCCATCGCTACTCACTTCCACCAAACGGAAAAAACCACCAGCTCGCTGTCCGAACAGTTTGTGATTTGATGCGTTTTCCCGGATGGGAAATACAACGCGTGGCCCGCCACTACATCGTGTTCAGAGCCGTCGAAGATCAGTTTGCCGGCGCCGGAAGCGATAAACCACATCTCGCGCACCGAATGTTGGTCCACTGGTGAGGAGGCCCCCGGAGCCAAGGAGAAACGTGACGCTTGAAATGGGACAGGAAGATCTGGCATACCCAGTTCGAGCAGACATAATGTTCCGCCCTCGCACCACTCCTCAGGCCTCAGGTAACTCACTACCGGCGCTACGGATTTGGGCTCCTGAATCCCACTCATGCTACACCCTGAGGCGAAGCACTCCAGCACTGTTGGCCCCATTCGACCATATGGCCCTCATCGTGGAGATCGAACACACAGCGTCCTGCCAGACTGTTTAGGATTCTCGCGCTCCGCCAGGCGATCAAGCTGAGATTTCGGTCAGCTACACCTCTCGGCGAGCAGTGGCCCAGGTTCTGTAGATAGATGCGAAGCTCGGAGGGACCGTCCCACTGCACCGTGAAGTCGTCGTTGATCGCGAAGTTGTCGCCGCACATAGTGAGCCGGGACAGCAAAGGCTCCAGGTAGTCAGGCTTTAAATACCGTTCACCAGTGGCCAGGATCACGTAATCGACGTCCAGCGCCGATTTCGAACCATCATTCTGGTTTTCCAGGGTAAGTTGGAAGCGACATCCGCAGGTGCTCAGACCGGTCAACTCCTGCGCCGGCATGAGCGCGGTCCGGTATACCTCGCGCTCCAGGAATTCCAGTTCGTAGAGTCGCTGATAGATCGTTCTTAGTGTGTCCTCTGCCACTCCGTTGGAAGTCAGAGCCTGAGCAGCCAACTGCTTTGCCCGGGTCTCCGGACTAAGGCTGAAGAAATAATTGCTGTAGGCCGGCGTAAACAAATCGTTGGTAAACGGGGATTCGTCCAGCGGTAGAAAATTGTAGCGCCGGGTAATCCAGTAGACCTTTTCCGGCAGTCGAGTCGTATCGGAAATTAAGGAGGCAAAAATCTCGGCGCCCGTTTGGCCGCCACCGATGACTGCGATGTGGGAACCTCCGTATCTGTTGGGCTTGGCCCGGAATTCGCTTGCGTGAAATACCTTCTCACCGAGATGCAGCTTGGCACAATCCGGCACCGTGGGCGTTAGACCCGATCCTAGAATCACATTGCGAGAATGAACCACCCGCCTGCTGGTGCGGATCTCAAAACAATCATGGTCGAGGCGCACGCTCTCCACGGTTTGCCCAAACTCAAGTCCGGGAACGTTCGCACAAACCCACTGTAGATATTGGTTAAATTCACTGCGAGTCACGCGCGTAAATCCAGCGTGAATGAACCGGTATAATCTTCGCTGTGCATGCAAGAACGCCAGAAATGAATACGGATTGCACGGATCCACAAGGGTCACCAGGTCCTTGAACATGGACACCTGGATTTGGGTCCCGGGCAATAGAAGACCGTCATGCCAGCAAAACTCGGGTTGCCGCTCAAAGAAAAGCGCCCGAATTTCGGGTAGCTTCTGTTTGAGCGCGGCTAGACTTAGATTGGAAGGGCCAATGCCCACGCCCACGAAATCCAACATTACGATTCCACCTTGTCCGCTGCAGTCTAGCATTTTCGTGCGCGGATGCGGCCCTAATCAAACTTGACGAGTGCGGTAGGAGTTCCCTACGTTCTTTATCCGGGGGATTTGCCGATGAACCATTCTCCTTCCTTGGTCGGATCTGCTTTAAAAGCTATCGCGTCCACTCCCAACCGGAACTTCGACAATGAGTCCTACCGTATAGGGGTGATCGAACCCGCCGCACGCATACGCTCCTTGGACCGGGATTTTTCGGTGCAACCGCTTTCGACGCGGGAGGTGGCCGAAGTCGTCTCGCTCCTTCGGAACATCCTGCAGGCTAAACAGCTTCCCGCAGAGGAGTTGCGGGGTCGTATGCTGGAAATCCTAAAAGCACATGATCTATTGCATTTGGATACGGAATTCCAGCGATGAGTCGAACGGCCGCTTTTTCCAGCATTTCCGCGATGGTCCAATCTCGCAGGAACGTCAGTGACCTGGCGCTGCTTTCTCCACTCGGAGAACAATTTCGATACTCCGATGTATTTCAAGCGATTCAGGAGTTTGTTGTTTTACTGAATTCGTTGGGAATCGGCCGCGGCGATCGCGTCGCAATTGTTCTTCCGGACGGATTATGCTTGGCCCTTACGCTGCTGGCGACAGCTTCTGCGGCAACGGCCGCACCCCTGAATCCGCATTACTCGAAAGATGAATTCTGTTATTACTTCGGCGACTTGCGAGCTTCGGCCTTGCTCGGCGACGATAGCCTGCCCCCAGCGGCTTTGCGGGCCGCGGCTTGCTTGTCGCTACCCGTGCTGCGTCTGGCCATGGAGCCTGGCTCGAGACGGCTGCGCTTGAAGGGCGAGCCGGCAAAAGCCCCCTGTCAGTCGGGTTGGGCAGAAGGGGGCGATACGGCTTTCGTGCTGCACACCTCCGGTACCACGTCGCGGCCCAAGGTCGTGCCATTGATTCAGGAACGGATCTGCATCACCGCATGCAACATCGCTCTAGCGCTCGATTTGACCCCCCTTGAGCGGTGTCTTAGCCCAATGCCGCTGTTTCACGTCCACGGCATTCTGAACGCGTTGTTGTCATCGCTCACTGCGGGTGCGAGCGTGATCTGTACACCCGGCTTTGACCCGGCCCTTTTTTTTTCCTGGATCCGAGACCTCTCCCCAACCTGGTACACCGCAGTGCCGGCAATGCATCAGGCTGTCTTGGCGCGAGGTAGGTTCACCGGCGAAATTGGCTCTGCCGGCCGGTTGCGCTTCGTCCGTTCCTCCTCCGCGCCGCTTCCGCTGGAAGTCTTGGGACAGTTAGAGGAATTCTTTCAAGCTCCCGTTATCGAATCCTACGGAATGACTGAAGTCGACCAGATCTGCGTCAACCCGCTGCCGCCTCGCTCGCGGAAACCCGGATCGGTCGGGCTCCCGGGGGGACCGGAAGTCGCCATCATGGACCAGGACGGAAATCGTCTGGGCGCTGGAGTAGTCGGCGAAGTAACGGTTCGTGGTCCCAACGTCATGCCAGGTTACGAAAATGCGCCCCATGGCAACGCCGGGTATTTTTTCGGGGATTTTTTTCGCACAGGCGATCAAGGCTATTTTGATGAGGACGGATACCTGTTTCTTACGGGACGTCTTAAGGAGATCATCAATCGCGGGGGAGAAAAAGTATCTCCCCGTGAAGTCGACGATGTGCTCTTGACCTTTCCGGGTGTAGATGAGGCGGCGACCTTCGCGGTCCCTCATCCTCAGCTCGGCGAAGAGATCGCCGCCTTGATCGTCGCCCAACCGGAGCGCCAAATCTCAGCGTCAGAGCTTCAGGAATTCGCCGCGCACAAACTCGCGGAATTCAAAATTCCACGAGTGTTCCGATTCGTTGAGGCGATCCCCAAAGGTCCAACGGGTAAACTTCGCCGTGACACGCTGGCGTCACACACAGGACTTTCGTCATACTTCCAGTCGGCTGCAGCGACCAATCCGGCCCTTCCTCCCCGCAACGCTCTCGAATCACGCCTGCACGCGGTATGGCGCAAGGTATTGAACATGGATTCCTTCGGCGTGCGGGACGATTTCATGGATTTGGGCGGATCGTCGTTGCTTGCCAGCCGTCTATTCCGCGAGATAGAAACCGAGTTTCACCGCTCGGTGCCGCTGACGGTAGTTCTGGAGTCGTCGACCATCGAACAGATGGCGCAGGCGCTCCAAGCTGCCGGCTGGCATAATGACAGCGAATTGTCAGGTTCCGATGCCTATACCACTTGAATCCATTGCCATTATTGGGATGGCGGGCCGGTATCCCGGAGCCGATCATCTGGATGCGTTGTGGAAGAACCTCATTGCCGGCCGGGTCATAATCACGGACCAGGCGCCGGATCGCGCGTCCAACTGTGGCTTTCATCTGCGAGGTGGGTTTGTTTCACTTCCTCCGGATCCCGATGAAAACCTGTGGGGAAAAATTCCTGGAGAGATCAACCTGGATCTGGCCCTGCTGCTGGAGGTTGTGCGCGAAACGCTGGAAAGCTCCGGCTACGGAGGCCGGCGGTTGGCCGCTTCGAGCACGGGAGTATGGGTGGGCCGCGCTAAAGGACGCGGCGAGAGCGCCTCCCTCATAGCGTCCCTGCTGGACTGTCACGGACCAGCGCTTGAGATCGATAGCAGTTGCAGCAGCGCGTTGAACGCCGTCCATGTCGCCGTTCAAAGCCTGCGCGCGGGAGAAACGTCCATGGCGCTGGTGGCTGCGGTTCAATTCGCATCCGATCCAGAGCGTCTTTGCGAGCTTCATCAAGCCGGAATGTTGTCCCCCACGGGAGTTTGCCGCCCTTTCGTTTCTGGCGCCGACGGATGGGTACCGGGCGAGGGATCAGGAGCTCTGCTGCTCAAACGCCATTCGGAAGCGCTCCGTGATGGCGACCATATCACGGGACTCATCCTGGGTACCGCCTCCCGGCACGGCGGGCGCGCCGGACGCCTAACCCCGGTGAATCTCAACGCCCAGGTTAGTTTGACACTTGAGACACTGGCACAAGCTGGCGTGGGCAGCGACACGATTTCCTACGTAGAGGCAAACGCGGTCGGAGATCACCTGAGTGATGTGGTCGAATTCACCGCGCTCAAGAAGGCCTTTGAGGCTGGCGCATCCCGCGGTAATATCTGCCGCATCGGTTCCTCCAAGCCTAACATCGGCCACTTGGAGGCTGCCAGCGGCATGGCCGCCATACATAAAGTTCTGTTGTGTTTTCAAAACTCATACATCCCGCCCACGCTGCTCGCTGGCCCGCCTAATTCGAGTTTGCCCTTAGAGGATTCCCCATTGTGCCTCCAGGGCGAGGGACTTGAATGGCCGCGTTCCCACACGCCCCGGAGAGCGCTTGTGAATGCGTTTGCCGTCACCGGCGTGAACGCTCAAGTGATTCTCGAGGAAGCTCCACCGGAACCAGATGCGATCTCGAGCAATCGCTCCGAGTCCTCACTGACGGCTTCAGCGAATGGCTGCTTGCCCGTGCCGCCGGTGGCCACCCGTCGAACGCAGCTCTGTTCGGACGACGCGGATCTCCTAAGAAGGGAATTGCACTGTTTGCTGATGGCAGCCCGTGGCGGCTATGTGGACGAACATGGTACACAGACGTTTCTGGAGCAAGGGTTCGATTCCGTTTCTATTCTGGACGCAACTCAGCGGATATCCCTTGCCTTGGGAATAGATGTGCCGATCACACTCCTGTTCGAGCACACAACTTTGTCTGCTCTGATCGCTCACCTGTGGAGCGTGTACCCTCGCGCTTGCGAACGTTTCACCTACCACGAAACACCGAACTCGAAGAGTCCTGTCGCCTCTGTCGACTCGACTGCACTGGAATCCTGGCCGCTGACTCCAGCACAGGAGCGCTTCTGGCTGTTCGCTGCCCTCTATCCGGACTCCCGCGCGCACAGTTGTCCCATAGGGGTGCGAATGCGAGGGCAGTTGAAGGAATCCGCGTTCGGGGAGGCGTTGCTGCGGCTTGCGAACGCGCAACCGGCCCTCTCCCTGCGGATCTACGAGACCCTGGACGGCCCCCGACAGAGGCTGAACGTGGTTCACGCGGGGAACCTCCCCTTCCGGCGAATCGACCTTCGGGATCTCGATCCCGAAGAAAAGCAGCGCCGACTGGAAGAAGTCATATCCCGCGATCTCACTACTCCATTTGATCTCTCGCGCGAATGTTGGCGCCTGCGGCTCTTGCGATTGAGCGACTCCGAATACTATCTCCACCTGAACATCCATCACATCGTGTCCGACGCCGCCAGCATCGGCATCTTTCTCCGAGAGTTAACTGCGTGCTGGAACGGGATACAACAGGCCACCACACCGCGCCCCTACCCACAACCGAGAAAAGCGGCGGAGCTCTTGGAACCTCCGCCTCTCGATCTCGCGACAGCACAGGCTTTCTGGGTCAAATACCTTGCTTCTCCTCCTTCCACCCGGTTGCCGGCCACGCGACGCGAGTCCGCGAGTTCTCAGAGCGGAGGTGTGCTTCGGACTACAATCCCCCTCCACCTGGCGACGGATTTGCGGGTAACCGCTGCACAGGCGCAGTGCACGCTTTATGCAGCGCTGCTGGGCGCATGGATGACCCTGCTTCACCGTTACACAGGAGAGTCCGACGTCATCACCGCCACCATGTGTTCAGGGCGCTGGAAACCCGAGCAGAGAGAACTGATCGGCTGCTTCGCGAATACCGTACCCGTTCGCTTCGTTTTCCGCGAAGATCATTCCCTTGGCGACGTCCTGTCCCGTGTTCAGCGAGACATCTTGGCCATCCTTGAACACCGCCATTTTCCCCTTCAAGAGATAGTGAAGAACGTAGCGCCACAACGCGACCCGGCCTCCCATCCGCTGGGAAGCACGTTGTTCATCCTCCAAAACACTAAGGGCGATCTTGACCATTTGTTTCCCGGCCTGGAGGTCGAGATCGTCGAGGAAGAGGAATTACGCGGGACCTCCGAGTTCGATGTATTCCTCCAGATCTCTGAAACCCAAGGCGAACTTCATCTTTGCTTTCAATACGCGACTGGCCTCTTCGATCAGGCTGATATTCGAGCCCTCGCTCAGGCATACCGAGCCGTCCTTGAAGCCATGACCCGGTCCTTGCAGCAACCCGTGGACCTCGTGGATATTCTCTACCTGGAGGATCGCGCCAGTATCGAGCGCTGGAACCAGACCGATTCTGAGTATCCTCGTCATGCCACTATCGTAGACCTATTCGATGAGCACGTTCTCGAGAGTCCGGAGGCGCTGGCCATCTCAGCCGAAGATGGCCGCCTGACCTACTCCGAGCTTGACCGCCGCGCCAGGCTCATCGCCGCACGGCTGTTGCACAGACAGGTTCATCCCCAGGAACGAGTGGGAATCTGCCTGTCTCGGACCTCCAACCTGATGCCCGCCATTCTAGGGATACTCAAAGCCGGCGCCTCATACGTTCCGCTCGACCCTCGCTATCCACTCCCGCGTCTGGATTCCATCGTGCACGACGCGAACCTCCGGTTCATTATTACCCAACCGGATTTGGAAGCCACCATCGGTTTCCACCGCATATCCGCCAGCCTCGAATTGTTCACATTGCATCCCGGCTGGTGTGACTCGCAGCAACCGGACGAGTCGCCCGCTGTGGCAATCGAGGGGAGCAGCCTTGCCTACGTGCTTTACACGTCGGGGTCAACAGGACAACCCAAAGGAGTAGAGATCGCCCACCATTCGGTGGTCAACTTAATCTTCTGGGCGAAAGCCTTCTTCCAACCGGAGCATTTGCGATTCGTGGGAGCGTCCAGTTCGGTCTCTTTCGATTCGTCTGTATTCGAGTTATTCGTGCCGATTTGCACCGGAGGGTGCGTGATCCTTCTGGAAAGTATGCTTGAAATCGGCCGTCATCCGGACGCCAACCAATTGCGTTTGCTGGTAAGCGGCGCACCCGCAGCCGTCGATCGGTTGGCCCGCGATGGAGCCATTCCAGCCTCAGTACAAGCCGTCATTCTGGCAGGTGAACCGGTCTCCGCCGATTTGGTCCGTCTGCTTTATTCCTTGCCCGGGGTTGAGAAGGTTTTCAATCTGTATGGATTGACCGAGGCAACCGTGTATTCCACGGCATGTCTGGCCGAGCGTGGTTCTAAGTCTCCGCCGCCCATCGGGTGGCCCATCGCAAATACGCAACTCTTCGTGCTGGACCGTCACCTTCAGCTCACCCCGCCCGGTGTCGCCGGCGAGGCATTCTTGGGCGGGGCGGGCTTGGCTAGAGGGTTCTCTGGCCGGGCCGCTGCTCAACGCATGATTGAGGCGGATGTGCTCGGACGCACTCAGCGGCTTTACCGCACTGGCGACTTGGTACGCCAACGCCGGGACGGAGCCATCGAGTTTCTAACACGGCTAGATTTCCAAGTTAAGCTCCGCGGGTTCCGAATCGAACTAGAAGAGATCGAATCCGCTCTCCGTCGTAACCCCTGCATAGAGAGCTGTGTCGTGACTTGCCTAAAGGACCGTACCGGCGAACCTCGACTAGTTGCCTACTACGTTGCGCACGGCGTCCCGCTGCAGGTCGAAAACCTGCGCACGGAATTGCGGGCGTCCTTGCCTGACTACATGCTCCCGGCCTATTTCGTCAAGCTCGATCGTCTACCGTTGAACCAAAACGGTAAGGTGGACCGCGGCGCGTTGCCGGCTCCGGACTGGACGCGGCCCGAATTTCAAATCTCCTACTCTGCTCCCTCGGAAGGTCTCGAAACCCGCATCGCGACACTGTGGTCGGAGCTGCTGGGGATCGACAAGGTAGGCGTGCACGATAACTTCTTCGATCTCGGGGGCCACTCGCTACTGATTCCGCGCTTGCGCTCTCGAATCGAGAATATTTTTGGCATCCGGCTCAACTCTACGGATTTCTTCGTGCACACGACTGTTGCGAGCTTGGCCAGGTTTCTGATCGGCACGCACGGCGTGCGCGAAGCACTTTCTCTTTTCTCGCAGCGGACGCTACTACAGCAGCCCGCGCCCCCGCGGGCCGTGCAGGACGAGTCGCGCGATCTTGCGATTATCGCAATGACTTGCCGGTTCCCCTCGGCCTCGAATCCGGACGAGTATTGGAAGAACCTGCTCGACTCCCGCTCAGCGGTCCACGAGACCGACCCCGCGCGCTGGGACTGGGCGGAAGTTTCGGCACAAGCTGGTCTCGATCCGCAGGACGAGTCGCTCCGATGGACCGCACTCCTTGACGATGTTCAATGCTTCGACTACCGCTATTTCCAACTGTCGCCTCGTGAGGCGCGCAGCATGGATCCTCAACAACGTCTACTCCTGGAACTCGCCGCGGAACTGTTCGAACAGGTTGGTTGGCGTCGCCCCAGTCTCCCGAAACGCCGCATCGGCGTATTCTTGGGTGCTTCGGGCAGCGACTACCCTCAAATTCTCGCTCGCGCGAACCAGCATCACGAGGCCGAAGTCGCCACCGGCAATTCGCCCGCGATGTTGGCCAACCGGATCTCGTACTTGCTCGGGTTGTCTGGGCCAAGTCTGGTCGTCGACACAGCGTGCTCTTCGTCTCTGGTGGCACTCCATCTCGCCCGCCAAAGTCTGCTCTCGGGCGAGGCCGGCGCTTGCGTCACCGGTGGAGTAAGCCTGCTGCTTACGCCGGACCAGCCCATCTTGTGGGCAAAGAGCGGAATCCTCGCATCCAACGGCCGATGTCATCCGTTCGGACGCGATTCAAGTGGCTACGTTGCGGGCGAAGGCGGGGGCCTCATTCTTCTAAAACGCCTCGACCAAGCGCGGCGGGACGGCGACCCCATTTACGCCATTCTGAAGGGCACGGCCGTCAACCACGATGGTCGCTCTAAGCTTGGGTTGACCGCGCCTAGCCCAGAGAGGCAAAAGGACGTAGTCTTAGCCGCCTTAGCAGATGCAGGCGTCGAGGCCAGCAAGATTGGACTCGTGGAAGCCCACGGCACCGGAACCCCTCTCGGAGACCCCGTTGAAATACGGGGACTGACCGAGGCATTCCAGGCCCAAACCGCCAAGCGCGGCTTTTGCGCCGTAAGTTCGGCGAAAGGGTTACTAGGACATCTGGGACCAGCTTCCGGCGTTGCAGCGCTCATCAAGGCGGTGCAGTCACTACGCCATCGGAAGCTCGCTCCTCACACAGATTTCCAGGAGCCGAACCCGGAGATTTGTTTCGAAGACTCCCCCTTTTTTGTAAACGACCGGCCGCGTGACTGGACCAGTGAAGCGAAATCGAGAATTGCTGGCGTAAGTGCTTTCGGCTTCGGAGGCGTCAACGCCCATGCGATTGTAGCAGACGCTCCGCCCGCTCCCGTCGCAGCCGATGCCGCGTCTCTACCTGTCCATGTGTTGACCCTCAGCGCCATGAGTGTTGCGTCGCTCCGTCGCTCCGTAGAACGCTATCAAGCCTTCCTGAACGAAACCGACGCCTCGTTGGCAAGCGTCTGTTTCACCGCCAACACGTGCAGGGACGCGTGGGATCACCGACTCGCAATAGTTGCACGTTCGCGGGATCAATTGAATGACCGGCTCTCGCTTCTGCTCCTCAGCCCGCAATGGAACTCACTCGAGGCATCGCTCGTTTATTCCAACCAAGGCCAGGATTCGGAATCGACTCTTCAGCGGCTGCGCGTTGCTCTGCGAGCGTTTCCTCCCTCCGCCACCCGATTGATTCGCAGAATGTGCGGATCTGCCGCCTTACAACGCGTTCTTCCGGACTGGACGCCGGGCGGGGAAGAAAGCGGACCCGGCCTGCCGCTTGATTTGGACGCAGAGCAATGGGCGCAACTGCTCTCCATTGTTGCCTGGTTATTTGTCCACGGAGAGACTACGGACTGGGAAATTCTGTATTCGGATACGCCCGATTGCCGCATCGCGCTCCCGGTCTATAGTTTCGACAAACTGCGCTGCTGGGTGGATGAACCGGTTGAGTCCTCGCGTGAAGTCACGCCAAACCTACCCGCTAGCTACGAACTGAGAGTTCCCCAATGGGTTGAAGACACAGCCTTCCGGGAGTCTCTGCCGCCGCTTCGACAGATCCTCGTGTTGGCCCGAAGCGATGAGTTCGGCTCCACGTTGACGCGGCACCTTCGGGAACTCGCCTCTTCCGTAATTTTTGCGTCAGTTCGGGAGGATTATTCTCGTCTCTTCCGGGAACTTGGCCAACAATCTGGAATGCCCGACATGATTGTGTATGTCGACGCAGTCGGCGCCTCGCTCGATGAAGGACCGCTTCATTCCGCCTACGCGGCTCGTCTCACCACCGGGATCCAGGGCTTTCACCGGCTCGTCAAAGCTCTTCCTCAGTTATGGTTCGATCGGCGCCTGGACCTCGTCATTGCCACGTGCGCCGCGCAACCGGCCGAAGGCGGCACGGACGTTTTGTATCCTGACCACGCTACCCTCTGGGGGCTTGCGGCTGCCTTGCGGCGCGAACACCCCAAACTCTCCATACGCTGTATAGATTTACCGTCGCCTTCCACCGAAGCCGCGGCAGCACTCGCACGTGAAATTGCATTGCGCGGCCCTCAAGAAGCCGTACTGCGGCACGGTCGGCGGCTGATTCAGGAATGGCCGCCCTACGTCGTCGTGCCGTCGGCACCTCTGATGCATCGAGGTGCAACCTGCCTGATTTGGGGAGGCCTTGGCGGCATCGGCCTGCGGTTGGCGAACTGGCTGCTGGAAAACTACGATGCCAACCTGATTCTTGCCTCGCGTAGACTGCTGTCTACCGCTTCCCAGATCGGGGAACGCGAAAAACAACTACTTGCGAAGCTGCGCGCCGATCGTTCCCGCGTCCTCCTTGAGAGCGCGGATATTGCGGACCCCGTCGCGCATCGCGCGCTACTGGACAGGCTGCACCAGCGCTATCCGCGTATCGATGGAATATTTCAATTGGCCGGCATCCTTCGGAACCAGAGCGTGCTTACCGAAGACGAGCATCAACTGGTGGAAACCCTCCGTCCGAAGCTCCACGGAACTTTATTGTCTGACCTCCTGACCCGCGGACGTCCGCCCGAATTCCTTGTTTTGTTCTCGTCACTCGCCTCCGTGCGGGGCAATCTCTTCCAAGGAGCCTACTCAGCTGCAAACCGGTTCCTGGATGCGTTCGCTGCGTGGCGAAACTCGCAGGGGCTGCGCACCGTAGTGATCAACTGGCCTGGCTGGGCCGGCGCCGGGATGGCGCGCGAGCAGAATGCGCCGGAGTGGGAAATCCCTGTCGACGACTGTTTGGCAGCGCTTGTTGAGTTGCTGCGTGCCGACCTGCGGCAGGTTGCCGTGTTTCCGGCCGGCCTCGCGCCTCAGAAGGACCTCCCATCCGCGTCGCAGCCCAAACACTCTCAGGCAACTGAACGCGCTGACGCAGCAAGGTTCGAATCCATGGTGCTGGAGACCATCGCCGATCACTTGCAAGTGTCGATGCAGGATCTCTCGAGGGATCGGCCCCTCATCGAATTGGGATTGAATTCCATCCTGGCCGTGCGGCTGTCCCAAGTGCTTGGCGATCGCCTGGGCGTGCGGCTGCCAAGAACATTTCTTTTCGAACACGCGGACCTGACGGCCTTGATGTCCGCTTTGTCCGAAATGGCGGTACGATTGCCCGAGCCTACGCAGGCTGCTGGCTTGGCCCCGAATCCAAACCCATTCCCGCCGGACAATCGCCGAATCGCGATTGTCGGCTTGGGAGGCGTTCTGCCCAGTTGCCCGAACCTCGATCAATTCTGGGAAATTCTGCGCGCCGGTACAACCGTCTCGAAGCGAGCCTTCCCCAAGGATCGCCCGGTTGACGAGAGCTTCTTCCACATCTCCCGAGCCGAAGCCGCGGCCATGGATATACAGCAAAAACTGTTGCTGGAAGTTGCATGGGAGGCAGTGGAGTCCGCAAACCTCGGTGGAGGCCAACTCAGTCGCGTGCGCACCGGAGTGTTTGTGGGCGCAAATTCCGGCACGCTTCAGGATATCGTCCCGGACGGACGCATCCGGCCACAGACTCTGCTCGGTCAGAACTTGGGGATTCTCGCGAATCGACTCTCGTATTTCCTCGATCTGGATGGACCCAGCGTAACCATTGACACGCTTTGCGCCTCGTCCTTGGCGGCGATTCACCTCGCGGTTCAGAGTTTACGGAGCGGAGACTGCGACGTGGCGCTGGTGGCTGCCGTACGTGCAGGAATATCGGACACGTACTTGGAGGGCGCCGCGATGATGGGGACGCTCTCGCGCTCAGGAGCCTGCCGGCCATTTGACAGCCGCGCCGATGGCATTGTTCTCGGCGAAGGCGGTTTTGCTGTGGTATTGAAACGGCTGGCCGATGCAACCGCGAGTCGGGATTTCATCCACGGCGTCATCTCCGGAACTGCCATGGGACACACCGGGCGAGGATCCGGACTAGTGGTTCCCAATGCAGCCGCCCAGGCGAAGGTTATCCGTCGGGCCCTTGCGGATGCCGGCCTCGCAGCCAATGCCCTGCAATACGTCGAGTCTCACGGGACAGGCACAGAATTGGGAGATCCCATCGAAGTCCGCGGACTTGCTGAGGCGTTTCAGGCCCAAGGCATCAGTCACCAGCTATGCGCTATAGGGTCGGTTAAGGCGAATATCGGACATCTGGAAGCTGCGTCCGGATTGGCAGGCCTCGTAAAGGTTTTGCTCGCCATAAAAGCGCGGCAGTTTCCCCCTGCCGCCTACTTGTGTGAACCCAACCGCGAAATCGCCTTCGAGAACACTCCCTTTTATTTGAATGACCGTCTCACCAATTGGGAGCCCGATCCTCGCGACGGACTGCGCCGCGCGGGCGTCAGCTCTTTCGGAATTGGTGGACTCAACGCGCACATCGTAGTGGAAGAAGCGCGAGCGGCGTCCAGCTCTCCTCCGCAGCCCAGCGAACAGATTCTTGCCCTTTCGGCACATTCGGAAGCGGCGCTTCGCGAAATCGCGGGTGCCTTTGCGCAAAGGCTGGAAACGACTGCTGATGCCGATCTCGCCAGCATCTGCTACAGCGCCAACACCGGGAGGCGGCGTTTATCTGAGCGTCTTGCGGTGACAGGTACGGCGGCGGAAATGGCCGCGGCGTTGCGCGACTTCCACACCGGAAAAACTGCGGGCGGGTTGTGGGTTGGCAGGAGCCGGCATCCCCCGCCTTTGGCGTTTCTTTTTGGAGGTCAAGGAGCGCCGCATGCTGCCACCGCTGAGCCCCTCGGCGATTTCGTTCCTTTCCGCGAGTCCCTTGCCCGTTGCTCCGCTATCGTGAACTCGAGGCTAGGACGGCCTATTGAGGACATTCTCCTTAGTGCAGACTCGCTCGCCTCCGGCCGGGTATCGACTCTCTATCTTCAACCGGCCCTCTTTTGCTTCCAATACTCGCTTGCGGAATCTCTGCGCACTCTCGGCATCCAACCGGCATTTGTTGCCGGTCACAGCCTGGGAGAACTGGCCGCGGCGTGCACTGCCGGGGTTCTTCCTCTCGAATCCGCTCTCCATTTGGTCTGTGAACGTGCTCGGCTCATGAATGAAGCGGGGACGGATGGCGGAATGGCCTCGGTACGGTTGTCCGCCGGTGAAACCGCCGAGCGGATCCGTCCATGGAACGAAGATCTCTCCATCGCTGCCTGCAATGGCCCCCAACGCACTGTCGTCTCAGGTCCTGTAGAAGCTCTCGACGCGTTTTTGGCCCTGCTCACCAAGCAAGGCGTGCCGGTCCAGCGCTTGTCCGTGAGTGGTGCATTCCACTCGCGATTAATGGACCCGGTTCTCTCGCCCATTGAAAAGCTGGCAAGTGGTTTGCCGATGTCGCCCCCACGTGTTCCCTTCGTTTCAACGATGACCGGCCAGGTGGTTTCGGCATTTGACGGCAGCTATTGGTCGCGCCAAATACGCCAGCCGGTGTTGTTTTCCCAAGCCGTAGAAACCCTGAGCGGACTTGGGTGCCGGATATTCCTCGAAATCAACCCGTCACCCATGCTCACCATCCTCGGGTCGGAAATCCTTCCTGATGACGGCGTCCTCTGGATCTCCGCTCTCGGTGAAAACGCACGTCCACGCGGGTTTTTGGAGACTCTCGCCCAACTCCATATTCGCGGCTTTGATCCCCATTGGGAAGAGTGGTGGCCGGAACAGATTCGTCGTAAGTTGCCCCTTCCGGCTACTCGGTTTGCTTCTGCCTCCACGGTCGCGAGTCGGGCCGATTCGAGCCCGTCCTGTGCTCCCGATGTCATCACCGCGCAGCCTCTCGCTGAGACGTCGCCTCAGGTGCCCCTCGCCGGTGTCTGCGCGCTGCTCGCGGATCAATTGGGTATCCCACCCGGCAGTGTCGATCCCGACCAGAGCCTCCTGGAACTGGGTGCGGATTCTCTCATGCTCTCCGGCACCCTTCGTGCGTTGGAGCGAGAGTTCGGAGTCGCAATCACCATGCGGCAGCTGATGTCGACTGGAACAACAGCGAGGAGTCTTACTCAGGCAGTGATGGCGAAGCGCACACCGGCGACGCCCTCGCAGCAGCCACTCGCCCCACAGCCAAAAACGTTTGTCCCCTTCCAGCCCTATCAGCGCGAGCAGGAAAGCGAACGCGACGCTAGGCAGGAAACCTTCACCCGCGAGTTGATTCGGCGCTACACGGCCAAAACCCAGGGCTCCAAGCAGGCGATCGCGCGGCACCGCCGCCGACACGCCGACAGCCGGGCCTCAGCCGGATTCCGGATGTCGATCAAGGAGTTGCTCTATCCGTTGGTTGGCTCCCGCGGCTTGGGCTCCAGAGTCTGGGACATCGACGGAAACGAATACGTCGACATCACCATGGGATTCGGCGTACACCTTTTTGGACACAGTCCCGAATTCTTGCGCGCCGCAATTCAAGATCGTGTCGCCGAAGGCCTCCCGCTCGGTCCTCTCAGCGGACTCGCCGGTGAAGTCGCCGAACAGCTTTGCGCGATCACCCGTCATGAGCGCGCCGCGTTCTGCAACTCAGGCACGGAAGCGAACATGTTGGCTCTGCGCCTTGCTCGGACCGCCACCGGGCGCAATCGCGTGGTCTTGTTTGAAGGTTCCTACCATGGCTTCTATGACGGGACTCTGGCGGTGGCAGCCGGAACCGCCGGGCATAGCGCTCCGATGGCGCCCGGCCTCTTACGTTTTCCCGCCGAAGATGTGATTGTCCTGCCTTATGGAGACGAACGATCCCTGCGGGTTCTCCAGCAGCAGATCGATCAGGTTGCCGCCGTGTTGGTCGAGCCGGTCCAGAGCCGGCGGCCAGAGTTGCAGCCGGGTCCCTTCCTTCAAGAGGTGCGGCGTATTACTAGCCAAGGAGACGCGGCTTTGATCTTCGACGAAGTGATCACCGGCTTCCGATGTCATCCAGCTGGCGCACAAGCTTGGTTCAACGTACGTGCCGACCTCGCCACCTATGGCAAGGTCTTGGGCGGGGGAATGCCAGTAGGCTGCGTGGCAGGGTCTTCACGCTTTCTCGATTGCATCGACGGCGGTGTATGGGCGTATGGGGATTCCTCCTCGCCCGTCTGCGAAACGACGTTTTTCGCCGGCACCTTCTGCAAGCACCCATTGACCATGGCAGCCGCGAAAGCGGTACTCGAGGAGATCGCGCGGCGTGGACCGTCTCTTCAGACCACTCTCAACCTGCGTACGGCAAGCCTAGCCGCCGAACTAAACACTTTCTTGGCGGACCAAGCCGTTCCCGTCCAGATCGTGCATTTTTCCTCCTTGTTTCGCTTCGCCCACGGAGGCAATTTGGACCTTCTCTACTACTTGCTGGCCGAAAAGGGCCTATTCGTGTGGGAAGGCCGCAATTTCTTCCTTTCTACGGCGCACACGGCTGAAGATGTGGATACGATTCGCAATGCGGTTCAGGACTCGATCGGCGAGCTTCAGCGGGGCGGGTTGCTTCCGCGCCGCTCCGCACCCGTGATGCTTGGCCCCTCCGATCCAGAACAATGGCCGCTGACGGACGCGCAAAGAGGGATCTGGGTCTCCAGCAGCTTGGGAGCGCATCACTCCGTCGCTTACAACGAATCTCTCCTGATTCGACTCACCGGTCACCTCGATATGGCGCATCTTCATTCCGCCATTCATTCGCTGCCGGACCGGCATGACGCCTTGCGCATGCGGATTAATGAGCATGGCATGCAAATCTTGGCCAACAGCGCGCGCATATCTGTAATCGTGATGGAAGATTGGTCTTCTAAACCCGCGGACGAGAACCTCGCCGACGCCGTCGCTAAGTGGGCGCGCGAGCGCTCCATGACGCCGTTCGCTCTCGACAATGCTCCTCTGCTCCAGGTCGGCATCTTGCGCATCGCAGACCAGGAACATTTTCTGTTACTCACAGCCCATCACTCAATGGTGGACGGACCGTCCCTGGATTCGATCGCGGAGGATCTGGGATCGCTCTATGCCGCGCGCCTTCACGGCTTACCGTTGCCTGTGGCACCTCTAGCCAGTTGGCGCGACTACCTCGCATGGCAGCAAGCCGAAGGCAGAGGCATCGAAGCCGCACATCACTCCTACTGGTTGCAAGTTTTCCAGACGCCGCCGCAACTGGATTTGCCTTCCGACTATCCGCGCCCTGGCACCCTAACCCCTGATGGAGGTCGCGTCCGGTTTGAACTTTCGCCAGCCTCTGCCGCCTCCCTCCAAGGCCTTGCCGCGAAGTCGGGCAGCACGTTGTTCGTTTCGCTGTTGGCCGCGTTCAAAGTACTTCTCATGCGCTGGAGCGGACAGGAAGATCTGGTCGTTGGCATCCCCACTTTCATACGCGACGAGCGGTTTGATCGCGTAGCCGGCCAATTCGTCCGCATGTTGCCCATTCGCACGCGCGCCGCCGCAGGCCGCACCTTTGCGGAGTACATGCAAGAGGTCCGTGACCAAGTAGCCGCTGCACTCGATCACGCTGGCGTCTGTTTGCAACAGCTCACCGCGGACTTGAAGGTTCCCCGAGACCCCAGTCGCTTCCCCCTCTTCAACGTGGAGTTCAACATGGACCCCGTGCATACAGATCCCGCGCGTCGGGGCGCCATCTTTCCGGGACTCGCGAGTCACCCCTATAGTTTGACGGCCCCGATGGAGTGCCTCGATCTCTCCTCCATCGGCGGAGGCTGCGCCGAACTGGATTGCGGGACCTCGAAATTCGATTTGACCCTCAGCATGGCCCGCCTCCAGGATGGGTGCTTGGCGGGCGTCTTCGAATACAACTCGTCCTCGTTTAGTAGGGACACGGTTGTAACCCTCGGCCGCGCGTTCGTGGCATTGCTCGAAGATCTGGTCCGGGAACCCGGCACTCCGTTGGAGAAGATCTCTTTGCTCGACTCGCAAAGTCGCGAGTTCCTCGATCGACTCAATCAAACGGCGCGGCCATATCCTTTGCACCGAACCTTCCCTGATCTGCTCGAAGAGCAAGCGCGTGCCATTCCGCGGGAGACGGCGGTCTGCTACCGGAATGAGTGCCTCTCGTACCGCGAATGGAGTGAAGGCGCCAACGATCTGGCTCGCGCTCTCGATCAGTTTGAGCCGGGTGAACCACCGATAGTCGCCTTGCTGGCGGAGCGGGGAATACCCTTTGCCATCGGCGCCGTCGGCATTCAGCGCGCAGGACGCGCCTACCTGCCTCTCGATCCCGCTCATCCACCGCAACGCCTCGCCGGCTTGCTTCAGGCCAGCCGGGCAGCGGTCGTCGTGCATACTGAGGCTACCGCCACCTTGCTGGACGCGATGTTACGGTGTCTCATCGGAAAGCTCCCGGCGACTCTTCAGGTGAGCCGCACGCTCCAAGGAGGCTGCGGAGATCTACCACTCCCCGGCATTACACAGCTTGCTTACGTGATCTATACCTCCGGATCCACCGGCATGCCCAAGGGCGCCCAAATCGAGCATCAGGGGATGCTCAACCACCTGTACGCCAAAGTCGATGACCTATCACTTTGCTCTTCCGATGTCATCGCGCAGAACGCATCCCAGTGCTTCGACATCTCTGTGTGGCAATTTTTGGCCGGATCACTGGTCGGCGCCAAAGTGGTAATTTTCGATGACGAAACGGCTCATGACGCCGGCAAACTGCTGCAGCAAGTCGCGGCGCTGGGCGTGACGGTCTTGGAAGTAGTCCCCTCTCAGCATAGGAAAATGTTGGCACTGCTGGAGGCCATGACTTCGCCGCCTCCTCTCAGCCTCCGTTGGCTGATCCTCACGGGCGAGCAGCTGCCTGCCGAGCTCTGTCAGCGTTGGCTCCGGCTCTATCCTTCGATTCCGATCCTCAACGGCTACGGCCCAACGGAGTGCTCAGACGACGTCTGTCATCATGTCATCGCCGAGCCTTTGCCTCCTACGTACGTTTCTGCTCCCATAGGACATCCGGTCCCCAACATGCGCGTCTATGTAGTCGACCGTTTCGGCCAGCGAGTTCCGCCAAGCTGGCGGGGTGAGCTTTGCGTGGGAGGCATCGGCGTGGGACCAGGTTATCTGCATGACCCGGAGCGTACTCGCCAAGCCTTCAATATTGAGGACAACATAGAGAACGCCGATTTGCTGCCGCCCCATGTTTCTCATCGACGTCTTTATCGAACCGGCGACCAAGTTCGCCTTCTGCCGGACGGCGCCTTGGAGTTCCTCGGGCGATCCGATAGCCAACTCAAAGTCCGCGGTTACCGCATTCAACCGGAAGAGATCGAAGCTGCGATTCGGACCCACGGCGCCGTCGAGCAAGTCGTGGTCGCTCCCTTTCAAATCGCCGGGGAAACCAGCCTTGCGGCCTATTTGGTCCCTCGGCTCCAGAATCGATCTCATTGGCGTTCCGAAATGATCGTCGCGTGGGGATCCGTTTTCGATGGCGCCTTTGCCGCCGAAGCGACAAACGAAAACGGGCATACACGATCCCATGTCTGGGTAGGCAGCCGGTTGCGAGAGCAAGTACCTGCCGAGGAAGTTCACGACTGTGTCGCGGAATCGGTTCGTCGCATCTTGACGCTTGGGGGATGCCGATTGTATGAAGTTGGCTGCGGAAACGGCGCAATTCAGGCGGGACTTGCTTCTCACTACGAGATCTACACAGGCACCGACGTTTCAACGGTTGCGCTGCGGCAGGCCGAGCAGCGTGCCGTTCGGCCGCCGGGTTCAGAGGTCTCTTTCCTGTTGCGAGAGGCCACCGATTTCCACGACCTTGCTAATGGCTCTTTTGATACGTTCGTGCTCAACGAGGTTGTCCAGTATTTTCCGGATCTGGACTATCTCCTAGAGGTCCTCGATGCGGGTCTTCGCGTGGTACAACTCGGTGGTCGCGTTTTTCTTGGAGGAATCCGCAACCTCCTGCTCTTAGCGGCGTTTCAAACATCACTGGCGATTCAGGACGCCGATTCCGGTCCCCTCCCGGACTCCCTGCGCCGTCAGGTGGAAGAGGCCTGTAGAGATGAACGCGAACTGGTCATTGCGCCATCCTTCTTTACCGGCTTAAAACATAGATTTTCCCGCGTCCGTCACGTGGAAATACTTCCTCGCGTCGGAAAGTTTCAGAACGAGTTCACGCGTTTTCGTTACGACGTGATCCTGCATCTCGATGCCGACTGCCAACCCGCTCCCGTGCGATGGCTCACGCAGAAGGTTCTTGAGCGTGAATCTCTGCGAGAGACGCTTCAGACAGCCAACGGCTGTCTGATCGGCGTTCAAGGCGTTGCGAACTCCCGCGTGACTCGATTTGTGAACGCTTGGGAAGCCGCCCCGGAGGACTGCGCCGGTTACGCTCTGGATCCCGCGGGTTTAG
>Ga0335072_10001937_pt1 | contig 32833 bp, 32 predicted proteins | sample Lox_Sample_21_FD_206725 | JGI IMG/M metagenome (GOLD analysis project Ga0335072, IMG submission 206725) | Soil microbial communities from Loxahatchee National Wildlife Refuge, Florida, United States - Lox_Sample_2.1 | ecosystem: Environmental > Terrestrial > Soil > Wetlands | place: USA...
GGCGGCGACTCATGATCGATCTCCCACGGTATTCCAAACCGGTCCACGAAGAGCGCGAAGTGCGTCGACCAAAACGACTTCTGAAGGCTGACCTGTACGACGCCACCTTGGGACAAACTACGAAAGACTCGAGCCGCGTCTTCAGGCTCACGGATGTGCAACGAGACGTAGAACCCCTCGGACCGCCGGTACTGATTCGGCAAATGGTCAGTGCCGTGCAAGGCGCAGTCGCCTACCTTCAGGCTCGCGAACAGGACTTTTTGTTGCCAGTTCGGCGGAACCTGTGACCCAAAAGGCGAATCCACGTACTTTCGCACCCCGAGGAGGGTCCCGCCGAGGATCTGTGCATAGAGTTCAAAGGCTTCCTCGCATTCGCCTGCGAAGGTCAGGTGATGAGCCAGCCGCACCGTGGGACTTGAAACCACTGCAACTCTCCCGTGTCTCATATGGGCCGCGCTTCGTCGGCACCGGGTTGTCTGCTTTCCTGAAGCTTACACCGGTCCTCTCTGGGTCCGGTCCTGGCCCGCACTCGGTCCTACACACAGCGTTCCGTCGTGCCTTTCTATGGCCCTCCCCGCTCTAGGGAAACTCTGAACTACTGACCTGTCGCGCGGCTCTCATATGCTTGAAGGAGATCGGAGACCAGAACCCCGTTGATTCTCATGCCGCTGAGGTTCGAGTCGGTAATAGAGACATTGGAGAGATTGACGTCGACGAACACGGCGTCGGAGAGATTTACATTCGTGAATGAGGAGTGTTGCAGGGCTACATTCACAAAGCTCGAGTCCAGTAGCTTCGCGTTCGAGAAACGCGATTGGGTGAGGTCTGCGTCGTCTACCTGAACTCGGTCCCGGACACTTTTGATATCCATCGGCGTCTTCCCTCCTTTGCGCAGTATTACAATACAGCGGCCATTGTGCGAGTGTACTCATGAAGCAGCGGACGCTGACGGGGTTTGAGAAGTTCGCCAAGACTACGCGCCGGGCAAGATTCCTGGCCGACATGGATCGGATTATTCAGTGGAAGGAGCTCACGGCTGCGGTCGAATCGGTCTACCCGAAGGGCAGCGAGGCAGGCGGGAGGCCTTCGATTCCTCTCGAGCGAATGCTGCGCATCTGGACGGTCTGCTGTTTGAACGCTTTCAGACACCGAGCGAAATTACGGACGAAGTCATCATCTCGGCCTTCGAGGCGCTCGCTGCAGAATGATTCCAGCACTTCGGGAGCTCGTCAGGGCAATGACATAGCGGTCTCGGGGGGTGCCGAACGCCCGGCGCGCGGCGCATATGTTCTTGTGCTCTCCTGCGTGCTGGCGATCTTCTACGCCACGACGTCCGCGGGAGCGAGCACCTCCGCGCCGCTGCTAGATCGGACACTTTTTTTGGCGGAGCTGGAGATTACGGCCGCTCAGATATCTCCGGACGGCAAGCTCCTCGCCTTCCTGAAGCCGTTCCGCGGCGTCCAGAACATCTGGATCAAGCGGACCGACGAGCAGCTCACTGCCGCTCGGCCCGTGGCCGCGGGAAGCGATCACTCGGCACTGGCTCTCTACTGGTCGAACGATAGCCGCTTTCTGCTATTCACGAGGGATTCGAGCGGCAACGGGAAAGTCGACCTTTTCGCCGTTCGCGCGGACGGGATCACTGTGTCCTCCGGCGAGCCGAAGGCTCGGAATCTCACGGGCGGCATGGGGACGCCGGCTATGGTTCTGGCTCTGCCCGAGGTGGCTCCCGATGTGGTGTATGTCGGGCTGAACGGCGGGCAGCCCCCTCAGCTGAACCTCTACGCCGTCGACATCGCCACCGGAAAGCGCACCCTCCTGCGCAGAAACGACCTGGGAGCGGTCGGGTGGGTCTTCGATCTCGCCGGCAAACCGCGGCTCGCTATCCGCACAGGCAAGTACGGCCAGTTTGAATTGGTGCGATTAGACGCTGCGGGTCCCAAGTTGATCTATGACTGCTGGTGGTCGGAGACCTGTAACGTTCTCCAGTTCGACCCTGATGGCTGGCATGTCTATCTGGCGTCGAACCACGGCGAGAGTGTCGACAAGGTCCGGCTCGTCTCGCTCGACATTCGCGACGGCCATGAGGAGGTAGTCGCGTCCGACCCGGAGCAGGAAGTCGATCTGGACGAGACGGTCTTCTCACCGCACACGCACCGCCCGACCGCAACGGTCTACGAGGGGGACGCCGGCCTGCGATACGCCTGGCGAGACCCGAGCATGCAGGCTGACTTCCGTCGCCTGCAGGCCCGCTTGTCGGGAAGGAAATTGCGGCTTCAGCCCGCCGCCGATGGTCGGGATTGGCTGATCTTCGCCAGCTCCGACAGCGAACCAGGCGAGGCGTATCTGTTCGATCGCCCCACGGGCGCGCTCACCCTCCAGTACCGGCTCACCCCGTCGCTGCCACGCGCCGCGCTTGCTCAGATGACGGCGATCCGCTACCCCTCGGCGGATGGGCTCGAGATCCACGCCTATCTGACGCTTCCGCGCGGAGTGACACCGAGATCCCTGCCACTGCTCGTCGTGCCGCACGAAGGCCCTTGGAACGTGCGCGACGCTTGGGGCTATTCCAACCTCGCCCAGTTCTTCGCCAATCGGGGCTTTGCAGTGCTCCAGCCGAACTTCCGCGGATCGGTCGGGTACGGAAAGCGGTTCCTCAAAGCCGGCGATCGGCAATGGGGCAAGCGGGTGCAGGACGACATCACCTGGGGCGTTCGGCGGCTGGTTGCGACCGGGATCGCTGATCCGAAGCGCGTCGCGATCTTCGGAATGTCCTATGGCGGCTACGCCGCGCTGGCGGGCGCCGCCTTTACGCCCGACCTCTACGTCGCCGCGGTCGACATGTGCGGGCCGTCCGATCTGGTGCTCCTTTCGGAATCAGCCGTCTTCAAGAGCGCACGCGTCTTGTTCGACCAAAGCGTTGGCGACCCTTCGACGCCCGAGGGTAAGGCCGATCTGGAGCGGCAGTCGCCCATCAACTCGGCAGACAAGATCGAGACGCCGTTGTTGATCATCCAGGGCGCGCTGGATCCGGTGGTGGTTCAGGCTCAGTCGGACCGGGTCGTTGCGGCCCTGCGCCAGCGTCACGCGCCCGTGACTTATCTCCTCGCCAAGGATGAGGGTCATGTGCTGGGACCCGGCCACCTGTGGGGGCATCCGCTGAACAACTTGGCGGTCTTCGCTGAAGTCGAGAAATTCCTCGGTCAGACAGTAGGAACCCGCTACCAACGGGACATGACGCCAGAGGCCATGCAGCGCCTGAAGGAACTTACAGTTCCCGCCGATTGAGAACTCCCGACAGCCCTGTCATCACGCCAGGCGGCGGACTCAGTGAGGTCTGCGTGTAATCGGCTGATATCTTGGCTGACCGGACACGCGTTCCAGCCACGCTCGCACGTTCGGATAGGCATCGAGATCGAGCTGCGCCTCGTGGGCAACGTGCGTATAAGCGTATAGCGCAATGTCCGCGATAGAATAGCGCTCGGCGACGAAGTATTCGCGACCGCTAAGGTGCCTCTCCATCACCGACAGCGCGGCGCGGCCGCGCTCCAAGCGTTGCGGCAGCTCGGAGCGGCGCGGCGAATCCTCCGGAAGATGCTTCAGGATGAAGCGCGGTGTTGCCACGTAGGGCTCGTGACTGTACTGCTCGAAGAACATCCACTGCAATACCTGCGCACGCGCGAGGCGATCCTCCGGCAGGAAGGCCGTGCCGTCGGCCAGGTACCAGAGGATCGCATCGGACTCAGCGATGCAGGTCCCGTCGTCGAGCTCGAGGGTCGGTATGCGGCCGTTGGGATTCTTGGCAAGAAACGCCGCAGTGCGTGTACCACCGGTCATGATATCGAGCTCTATCCACCGATATGTCCGCGCAAGCTGGGCCAGCAGCAGCCGGACCTTGTAGCCGTTTCCCGAATCCAAGTAATCGTAGAGAATCATCCTTGTCTCCTCGCAACGAAGTGTCCTCGATGGAGGATGCTGGTCGGGCGTGACGACGTCATAAATTTTTTTCTGAATGCGAATTCTGCACCGCGACCGTGAAGCCCACAAGGCGCGTTCGATTGCCGGCAGCTGCCTCGCCGACTGGTCGCAGGGCAATGCTTCAGGGTAGAGCGCTAGAATAAGCGGCGTGCTGACGCTGTATGGGCAACCTCGTTCGCGGGCGAGCCGCTCGCTCTGGATGCTTGAGGAGATCGGCATCCCCTACCGGCACGTTCCGATTCGCCCGTCAGTTGAAGATCGCGGCCGGGCATATCAATGGAGCTTCTGGGTGGCGAATGAAGTTGAGCCATCTGATCCATTTCCGCGGATCGCGGCATGGCTGGATGAGTGCTGCATGCGACCCGCGAACCGCCGCGTTGTGGCGTTGCCACCCTAGAATCCTGCCAGGAAGGTAATTCGCGAAGGACTTCCCATGATGTTGAATCGCCGCGTGCTTTTTTCCGCAGTACCGGGTGTGATGGCGTGGCCAGCGCTTGCCCGGGAGGTGCCGGGTGCATTGGTGGCCTATGAGCGCGATACCGGCGGGCGAGTTGGGCTGCACGCCGAGAATCTGACGACGGGCGTGAAGATCTCGTGGCGAGCGAACGAGCGCTTCGTGATGTGCAGCACCTTCAAGGCCTCGCTGGCCGCGATGGTGCTCTCGCGCGTCGATCATGGCCAGGACCAGCTGCAACAAGCGATTTCCTACGGGCCCGAGGACGTGCCCGACTGGCATGCGCCTGTGGCCAGGAAGAACTTGGCAAAAGGAGTCATGACGGTGGTCGACATGTGCGAAGCAGCGGTTGAGTACAGCGACAACACCTGCGCAAACCTGCTGCTCGCGAGGGTCGGGGGTCCGGCCGCTCTGACGGCCTTTTGGCGCTCGATCGGGGATGCCGTTACGCGCCTGGACCACAACGAGCCGATTCTGAACCGCTCGCCCCCCGGCGACCCGCACGACACGACCACGCCCGCGGCCATGGCGGCCAACCTGCGCCGCCTCTTGCTCGGAAGAGTTCTATCGGTGGGGTCGCGCGAACGCCTCACCGGCTGGATGGTGAACTGCAAGACGGGAGACGATCGACTGCGTGGCGGCATTCCAAGGACCTGGAGGATCGCCGACAAGACGGGTAACAACGGCAAGGATGCTGCCGGCGACATTGCGGTCGCGTGGCCCAAGCCGGGCACGCCCGTTGTGATCTGCGCCTACACCCAGGGCGGTCTACCCACCGCCGCCCGGCTGGCGAGCGTTTTCGCTGATATCGGACGGATGGTCGGCCGACAACTCGGCTGACCCGGCTCATCCCAGAGGTCCTCCCACGCTATTCGAGCCGGAATCACCGCTTCGGGCTTGTCGGTCAACCCCGACGCAATGGGCAAGGCGCGAGCATCCCTGTCCGAGCCATGTAGACGGCATACTGTTCAGGGAATAGCTGCAACATGACGGCTTCCTCGCATCGAGCGCTGTAGATGAAGTACGGTCCGGCCAAAGCCAGCAGCAGCGCCCCGAAGACGTGCACGCCAATCGTGGAACCGAGCATCGCCAGAATCAGGCCGGCGTAAATCGGGTGACGAATGAGTGCGTAGGGCCCGTTTGTTACCAGTGCGGACTGCTCCTTGCGAGACATGGGCAGCCCCCAATTGCGCCCGAGGTGTCGCCGCGCGCTGATCGCCAAGCCGAAGCCCAATAGACAGAGCGCGACGCCGGTCCAGCCGAGCACACCCGAGTGGCTCACAGAACGCTGGGTCTCCACGATGAACTGTCGAAGCGATCGGGACTGCAGCAGCGCCACGATCAGTAAGATCGCAACTAGACGGAGGCCGATTTCCCAGCGCCAGCGGCGCTTGCTGGGGCTAACGCTGGGCTTCGCCTTCGCACCGGCGACTGCCCAGTAGGTGATAAACACCAGCCACATCCCTGCGATGATCCAACCGTGTAGGCTCACGCTAGTTCCCCCATTGTCACGGGGTGACCCAAGTCGGGGGGTCCCTATCGACCTTCTGCCTTGAACAACTCGAAGCCGGGCAACCGGAGAAACGAGTAGCATCTAGGGGCGGAAGCCACCAGAGCGGCCCCTGACCGCCGGGGATGCGACATGAACGTTATGTTTTGCATTTTTCTGATCGCCGCGATCGTCCTCCTATTCGCCACCTTGTGCGCGCTCGCGCTTGAAGCGGCGAGAGCCGCGCTTCCAACGTACGAAGAGCCTCCAACGGCATATTCATACCAGATTGACCGCCAAACTGACCACATCGAGCGGTGCGTCGCGAAGCTCACTCCGTCTAGCGGCTGCCCGGGCGCAGACGCCTCCTACCCATCTCGACCACGCACCGCAGAAACGCTCTTATAGGGTGGGGTCGGCCGATGGCAGTCGGTAACATCGGTAACACGGCGTTTGCCCGCCGCCAATTCCCATGGCGGCTCTTAGTGGCGCTCGCTGCCATGGCGGGATTGGTGCTCTGGTTCATCGTCCATCAAGCGCTCCCCTATACCTCTTTCGATCCGGCCACCTATACCGACTACTATTGGCCGCGGCGCTTCGGTCTGGTGCCACATATAGCTGGCGGCGTGGTCGCGATCCTCGTCGGTCTCGCTCAACTCTGGCTCGGTCTGACGGGCCGCACCGGGGGTTTGCATCGGACACTGGGTCGGATTTATCTCGGCGCCGTCGCGATCGCCAGCGCCGCGGCGTTTTACCTCGCCGTGACGATTGGATCACAGTCCTTTGCTTACGCCTCAGGTCTTTTCGGTCTGGCCAGCGCCTGGGTAATCACGACGTCGATGGCCTACGTGTCCATCCGCCATCGCGCGCTCGAGCAGCACCGTGAATGGATGATCCGCAGCTACGTCGTGGCGTTTGCGTTCGTGACATTCCGGTTGCTCGACAAGCCTCTTATCGCCTGGAATGTGGCAAAGGACACAGAGGTCTGGTCCATGATGGCTTTCGCCTGCTGGGCAGTACCGCTCCTCGTAACGGAGCCCCTCTTGCAACTCCGCAAAATTCTTCGTCGCAACTGACTGCTCCATGCTCTCGCTGGAATGGCCGTTCAGCCATCGAGCTATACTTACTGACCTTATCGTTGCAGCGCCCCCGGAGGCAGCCGCAATGCCCAACGACATGAAATACCGCCGATACGGGCTCTCCGCGGCGGTAATCCTTGCGGTCGTTTTACTCGAAGTGACGGGATGGGTTCGGGATCAGCGATCCATTACGCTCGCCGTCATCACTTTGAGCTTGTTGCTCGGACCGCCGGCGGGAGTGGCGCTAGGGAAGAGGTTTGGGGATCAATTCAATCGCCGGAAATAATCCGGCCAACAAATTCCACTCCTGCTGACCCTTCACGGCCACCGGCGACCAGTGTCCCGGCAACGTCCCGCCTCGCTCAGCTTACGGCGCCACGCACCGGCCACGGTGCTCGCTCGCGATCGCTACGATGTATCGCGCACGCCCGCGCGTACGGTTTGCGAAAGCGATGGGCTGATCGAGCCGCATCGCGAGGCAGTCGTCCTCGGCCAGATGATGGGTTTTCTCGCCGACTGTAACCTCGATCCGCCCATCCTGAACCCACACCTGCTGGTCGATGTGGGGCAGAGCGGCGCTCTCGTACGCGACCCGTACTCCTGGTGGCAGCGTCACCTCGACGAGGTGAATCGAAGAGGGGAAGCTCGCAGGCGAGATGTTTCGCCGCAGGTAGCCTGTTTCGGGGTCGCGCCAGGTTTCCCGATCCTTGCGCCCGGAGACCGGGCTCGCCGGCAGGGCCGGGTCGTCAAAGAGCGCCGCAAGTGGCACACCGAGTCCCGCGGCGAGCTTCTCCAGAACGACAGCCGTCGGACTGGTCTCTCCGCGCTCGATCAACGAGATCATCGAACGGCTTACACCGCATCGCTCGGAGAGCTCCTCGAGGGATATCCCGAGGCTGCTGCGCAAGCCACGTGCACGTGCGGCGATGCGCATGTTGATGCCGGAGGCCTCCTGTACGGATCTGACGTTCTCGTTCGCTTGCATGCTGGATCTTCCTCGCATATATTGGATTTATAATCCACTATAGTGGATGCAGCGTCAACGACCGGAACGTCCTGTGCATTCGCAAGAGACATCCATGGCGGCGGCCCCCTCACCGACCGCACCGTTCGGGGTCGTCGTCCGCGACGCGAGCGAAGCGGACATGATCGCCGTGCAAGCGATCTACGCGCAGCATGTCTTGCACGGACTTGCGACTTTCGAGGAGGTTCCTCCGTCCTTGCATGACCTTCTCGCGCGCCGCGTCTCCGTGATTGCGGCGGGCCTGCCCTATCTCGTCGCAGAACGCGACGGTCAGGTTGTCGGTTACAGCTACGCGACCGTCTATCATTCGCGCTCCGGATATCGTCATACGATTGAAGACTCGGTCTATATCGCGGAGGGACTCGGCGGCAGGGGAATCGGAAGCGCGCTGCTCCAGGTGCTCATCTCCCGCTGCGAAACAGGTCCCTGGAGACAGATGGTCGCCTACATTGGCAACAGCACAAATGCGGCTTCGATTGCCCTGCATCGCCGGATGGGATTCCGGCCGGTCGGGACGCTGGGCTCGGTGGGTTTGAAGCTTGGGCGCTGGGTGGACGTGGTGATCATGCAGCGCCCCCTTGGCGTGGGCGACCGAACGGTCCCTGTCGATCGCCGTTCGCACGCGTGATGGGACGCGTAGCTTTTATCGGACTGGGACGGATGGGCTGCGGGATGGCGGCTCGGTTGCTTCAGGCAAATCACGAGGTTCGGGTGTTCAACCGAACGCCCGCGCGGACCGATGCGCTGGTCGCTCGCGGCGCCCGCCAGTTCGACACGCCCGCCGAGACGTGCGATCGCGCAGAGGCAGTGGTGTCCATGGTGGCGGACGACTCGGCGTCGCAAGCAGTTTGGTTCGGAGAAAGCGGAGTTCTCGCCGCGAAGGCCCAGCCCGGCGCCCTGATGATCGAGTGCTCGACACTCTCATACGACTGGGTCCTCGAGCTGAGTGCGGCCGCCGCGGCTCTGGGTTTCCGCTATATCGACGCGCCGGTCACCGGGCTTCCGGCTGATGCGGCCGCGGGGGGACTCACGCTTCTGGTTGGCGCAGAGCTGTCCGATCTGGAAGCCGCGCGATACGCACTCGACACATTCGCACGTCGCATCATCCATTTCGGGCCGGTTGGCACCGGCACCGCCTACAAGCTGCTCGTGAACATGCTCGGCGCCGTGCAGATCGCCTCTGCAGCCGAGACCATGGCGATCGCCGAGAAGGCGGGGCTCGATCTGAAGACGATCGCAGAAGCCCTCGCGGAAGGGCAAGCGGCGAGCCCACAGGTGGTTCGCAACGCCCGCCGTATCTGTGCCGGAGAACACGAAGATGTCGTATTCACCCCGGCACTGCGTCTGAAGGACGTTGAATACGCCCTCAGGCTCACGAGTAGGCTGGGGATGGGTAGCCCCTTCGGTCTATTGGCGGCCCGGATGTTCCGGCAACTGTGCGAGCTCGGCTACGCCCAGGAAAACGAGGGCAGCCGTGTCACTCCGCTCCATTCTCGGTGAAATTCACGAGCACGTCGGGTTCATTCGGGGGTTGCTCTCTTCAGGTGGGCCTTGATGCGCCGTCCGGGCGTGACGGCGACCGTGCCCAGAAGCAGCAGCACGTCGCCCAAAGTGCTGTATCCACCCGTTTCGGGAACCGGTGCAGCACCGGGGGGCAGCTCGAGATTGGTATCGGCAAAGGACGATACAGGGCCGGTATTGAACGACTGATCAACATCGTTGATCAGGAAAAAGAAATCCTGGTAGGAAAGGCTCGGATCGGGCAGGGGTCCTCCCCCCAGGATCGTCTCGGCGTCCCCTAGAAGGGAGCGCACGTTGATCCCATTAAAGACCGCCACGTCGCCGCTGAGTCCGGTCAGAATCAGATCGCCGAAGGGAATATGCAGATTTCCCTCGATCACGCCGGCATCGCCGAACGTGACATTGAGCGCGAGGGTGACCACCTCGCCCCCGAGCGCGCCGGCGCTCGACTGGATGGGGTCCAACAAACTGACGGTGAGCGGTCCGGGAATGCCGCCGCTCGGCAGGAAGTTCTCGATGCCCTCAGCGCTGTCGAAGAGCAGCGAATATCCGCTCGGGCTGGACAGGCCGACTTGCAACAAATCACCATCCGCCGCGAATACGGAGTCGAAGTTGTTCTGCAACACTCCTGCAATGTTCGTCGGCGTTGGGTCTTCACCCCACTCGACCTGCGAGTAGCTGAGGAAATCGCTGTTGTTGAACTGGTGTGCGAATGCCGGGGAACCGATGAGCACACCCAGGGTGAATACCGCAGCCGCGCCCCACATTCGATGGCTCCCAGATCGGCGCATGAGCTTCCCCTTGCCCCTGTTGAATGAAATCAGGGCTTCACTACCCTACACGGATTCTGGAGGCGGAAGCCGACAAGCCCGCTGCAAGTGCGGATCGTCGAGCTGTCCGGACATCCCTTGCTCTGTGATCCTCTCGAGTCGACCCGCGCCGAATGCCTGGCGTTACCGGTCCGCAGCGGGCGCGTAGAAGAAGTAGTCGGCCCGGTAAGCACTTCTCCCCTGCGCGCCGAGCTTGGAGGCATCGCAGCCGGATGCGGGAGGCTGCCCCCCGTGGGTCGAGACCCGCTGGATGTGGGTGACCTGTGCGAGCCGACCCGAGCCGGAGTGATGGGTCACCACGACCAGCAACCACGGGACCGAGTCAGCGTTGGGCGAATCTACATGCGCGACCGCCTTGCCCACCACCGTGCTGCCGTCTTTGAGGCGCCAGGTGGGACCGGCGAAGTGCCGTCCGATCACGGCTCCGGTTGAGTCGCGCAGCGTAGCCTCCGGGCCCTCGAGCACCCATTGCACCTGGCCATCCGAGCCGCGCCGACAAGCATAGATCTGGGCGCCCGAGGCGTGCGCCTGCAAGACGACGCGCTCCGTCGCGGGAGTACTGATCGCAGGGGGGACGACCGGCGGCGCGATGCTGCCGAGCGGAGCCGCAACCGGGAGCCGTGCCATGGTGAGCGTGGCGAGTACCGCCGCCACCGCGCTTGCAGATCTCGTGAACGCCCGTGCCATGTGCATCCCTCCAGCTTGGTGATGGCCGCCCCGCCGCGGAGCTCCACTTCGCTATACTTCGGTGCGGATCGCAGGGGAAGGCCGATCGACACAACGCTCTACGTGGCCTCCACCTGGGTCATCCCGGCGCTCCTTGCGATCACGATGCACGAGGCGGCGCACGGTTATGCGGCGCGGCGCCTGGGGGATGATACTGCCTGGCAGCTCGGCCGAGTCACCCTCAATCCGTTCAAGCACGTCGACCCGTTTGGCACCATCGTCCTTCCGGCGCTGCTGCTCATGATGCGCGCGCCCTTTCTCTTCGGCTACGCAAAGCCGGTCCCCGTGCGATTCGATCGGTTGCGCAATCCGCGCCGTGACATGGTTTGGGTCGCCGCAGCCGGTCCGGGCATGAATATCGCGCTGGCGTTTGCGGCTGCACTGCTGTTGCACGCCGCGAGCCCGTTGCCCGCACCGATGAGGGTATGGGTGCTGCGAAATCTCGTGAACGCGATCGAGCTCAACGTGGTGCTCGCGATCTTCAATCTGATTCCCATACCGCCACTCGACGGAGGTCGCGTGGCGGTCGGCCTGCTGCCCACGGCACTCGCCGCGCCGCTCGCCCGCCTTGCGCCCTACGGCATGTCGATCGTGATCGGACTGTTCTTCATCGCGCCTCTCCTTGTGGCCGCAGCGGGTGTTCACCTGAACCTGTTCGCTCTGATCGTAGCGCGTCCCGCCAACGCCTTGATCGGCGCGATTCTCTGGCTTGCGGGCGTTCGTTAGCACCCATCCTCAGCCACGAGATGCCGTGGCATCATGGCCATCCGGACGATCGCTTGAATGACTGAGCACAGGCCTCTGCCGCACCGGCACCGCACTGCCGCGTTGCTGTTCGTCTTCGTCACGGTGGCGATCGATATGCTCGCGTTCGGCATCATCACTCCGGTGCTGCCACACCTCATCGTGGAGCTGATCGGCGGCAGCATCGCGAAGGCAGCGGTGTGGTCCAGCGCGTTTGGCACGCTCTTCATGCTCATGCAGTTCGTCTGCTCGCCGATCCAGGGCGCCCTATCGGACCGCTTCGGCCGCCGCACGGTCATTCTGATCTCAAGCTTCGGCCTGGGCGTGGACTTCATCGTGATGGCGCTGGCCCCCGTGCTGTGGCTGCTCTTCATCGGGCGCATCGTGTCGGGCATTTGCGCAGCGAGCTTCAGCACCGCCAGCGCGTACATCGCCGACATCACCCCGCACGAGAAGCGCGCGGCAGCCTATGGCACGCTGGGCGGCGCATTCGCGATCGGATTCATCGTTGGACCTGCGCTTGGCGGATTCCTCGGAGATCGCTCGATCCGTCTGCCGTTCTGGGTCGCGGCCGGATTGGCGCTCGTGAATTTCTGCTACGGCATGTTCGTGCTGCCCGAATCCTTGCCGAAGGAGCATCGCGGAGTACGCATCGAGTGGCGGCACGCCAATCCCATCGGCGCACTGGTGCTGCTCCGGCGCTATCCGCAGGTGTTCGCGCTCGCGGCGGTCTTCTTTCTGCTGGCGCTCGCGCAGTTCTCGCTCAACTCAACGTACGTCCTGTACACGGACTACCGCTACGGCTGGGGGCCGCAGATCGTCGGGTATACATTGGGCATCGTCGGGCTCTGCAGCGGCCTGGTCCAGGCAGTGCTGGTGCGGCACCTGATGCCCTCGATGGGCGAGCGCCGGATGATCCTCGCCGGCATTGCGTTGCTGATCGTCGGCTACGTCGCGTTCGGGCTTGCGCCCACGGCGTGGATGTTCATCGCCGGTATTCCGTTTCTGTGCCTGGGTGGGCTGGCCGGGCCGCCAGCCCAATCGATGATCACACATCAGGTCGGCCCCGCCGAGCAGGGGCGCTTGCAGGGCGCGCTCACCAGCCTGCAGAGCCTCGCCGGTATTCTCGGTCCGGCGCTGTTCGCGAATCTCTTTGCGCTGTTCATCGGCAGCCACGCCCCGACCGGCCGGCTGCCCGGTGTCGCCTTCGTTCTGGCGGCGGTGCTCGCGTTGGCTGCGTTGCTGCTCACGGCGCGCGCCACCCGGAGCGTGCCGGGCGTGACGCCGCATCCCTGACCCCTGCGACGAGCTATCATCTGGGCGATAGGGGGAATCGAAATGTCACTTCGTGCTGGGCTCGCCCTGACCGCTGCATTCTTCCTGGTCACTTCGGTCTCGGCCGCTCCGCTCGGCGGCAGCGGCGTCGCTCCGCCGTGCAACCGGGCCTGCATGATCGACCTCGTCGATCGCTATCTGGCCGCACTGGTTCGCCACAGCGCAGCGGGATTGCCATTGAACCGCGACGTCAAGTTCACGGAGAACACGGCGCGACTGAAGGTCGGCTCCGAAGGACTGTGGGTGGGCGCATCGGAGCTTCCGACCGGCTTTCGGATCTATGCCATCGACGTCGATGCGGGCGAGGCGGGCTTCTACGGTGTGATGAAGGAACGCGACCGGCCACTGATCATCGCACTGCGCTTGAAGGTGGTGAATGGCCAGATCACGGAGATCGAGCATGTGCTCGCGCGCGGGATTCGAGCGCAAGCTGCCCAGAACCTCGCAGTCGCTCGTCCCGAGTTCACGACGATGCCCGCTCGCAGCCACCGCTTGCCGCGCCAGCAGATGGTCGACATCGCCGACAGCTACTTCGAGGCCATCGAGCATGCCGACGGCAAACTTGCCCCATTCGCCGACGATTGCGTGCGGCGGGAGAACGGCATGCAGACCACGCACAATGCGCAGCCGGTGCCGTGGCCCGTTCCGCTTGGCTCCAAGCAGGCCGACCAGGCGATGGCCTACATCGGTACGCTGAGCTGCAGCGATCAGCTCGACACCCACGTGATGGACTTCATCACCAGGCTCTGGCCGCGCCGCCACGAGATCGTCGATCGGGAGCTCGGCCTGGTCTTCTCGTTCCCGATGTTCCAGCACCGCGGAGGATCGGGCACGATCAAGGTCTACCACGTGCCCGGGGTGGATAGCCTGCCGCTGGGCGGATCCTCATCCAACATGCAGGCGGGGGAGATCTTCAAGATCGATCGCGGCCAGATCGTTGCGATCGAGGCCATGGGCGTTTTCCTGCCCTACGGAACCAAGAGCGGATGGGGCGAGTAGTCGGCGTCATCGCTCGGGGCGTTACGACGGCCGAACGGTTCCCTCACCGTGGGGCGCGGCCACGAACGCCGGCAGCTGCTCTGCGTGGTCCGACAGAGCGTGCAGCCGCGGAAAGTCCGATTCCGGAACGCTCCCGGGTAGCATGCGCTGAGTGAAGTGCCAGGCGATGGCCGTTGCGACCTCGGCCGCACCGAAGGACTCCTCCGGGGACGAGCGCCCCCGCAGGAGGTCCGCCTCGAGCTCCCGATAGCTGGCGCCGAGCTGCCCCGTGACTCGAGCCACCCAGGGCTCGTGCCGCTTCTCCGGCGGGCGCAGCTCCTGCTCGTATATGAGCTGGACGCTCTTCTCGCATGCCGCGAGCGCAAGGCCGATCGTGCGCAGCGACGCGCGGCGCTGTGCGAGCTCGCGGGGCATCAGGGTTCGGGGAGCGGCCAGGGCCTCCGCGTAATCCAGTATGAGGGTCGAGTCCATGAGCACCGTCCCGTCATCGCACACGAGCGACGGCGCCTTCACGACGGGATTGATGGCGCGGAATCTCTCGAATGTGCGAAACACCGACAGGGCCTGGTGCTCGAACGGGATTTCGAGCAGCAGCAGGGAGACCGCCACGCGGCGGACATAGGGAGAGTCGAGCATTCCGATGAGCTGCATGGCACATCCTTCCTGAGCGGTCCGACCGACGCCACGATGATATCGACGCTGCACTGCAAAATGCCTCCCGGCAGCGGGCGCGCTGCTCCAGGCGCCCTGCGCCTGGAGTAGTCGTTCTCCTACACGATGTTCGCTGGGTCAGCGATACCGGCTCGCTGCGGGGGGTGGCAACCTGTCCGTGGTCTCCGATAGAAGGTCAACAGCGAATGACAACACAGCAAGCTGATCGGCAGTCTTCCCGCCTGGCCACTTCCCGAGCCGACGAATTGGTGTATGCAATCGCGCTGGCGATGGCAAGGCGGCAGATGCGACGCACCTGGCAGTGTCGAGAGCCCGAGAAAGTGCTCGCGGCTCGCTCATGGGACCGCGCGCCGGCTCATCGTGCGAGGATGACGCTCAACGCCTGAGTGGGGAGGCGACCCTACTCCGCGCTCACCGTGTATTGCTCGATCAAACCGTCCGCCGTGGCTCGTACGACGACCTCGAGCTTGCGTCCCGAGCAGGTCACATCGTAGACCCGTGTGACGAGGCCGCCACGAAGCGAGGTGCGCTTGAGCTCAAAGCCGGTCGGTTCGCCGAGCGCGCCCAAGCTGGTACGGAAGTCCTCGAGCGCTTGCGCGGAGAAGTAGTCGCGCGCGTTGTCGGTCAGGAGCTTCGGGTCCAGCGTGCCGCGCTGTAACGAGACGAATACCGCACGGTCCCGGCTGAGCGTGGTCGCCTCGGCGGGGGTTGCCCCCAAGAGCAGGATCTCTGCCAACCGGTTGGCGATCGTCTCGCTGGCATCGACCGCCTCCTGATTCGTCAGCACGACGACCGCCACACCATCGTCGGGATATAGAACGTGATGCGACGTGAAGCCGTCGATCTCCCCGCCGTGGCTGAGCGCACGGCGTCCGTGCTGCAGCGACACGTCCAGACCGAGTGCATAGCCGGTGCCCGCACCGTTCGCAAGCACGACCTCGCTCGTCAGCTGCCGCAGGCTCCGCTCGCTCAGTATCTTGCGTTGCATCAGGGCAATGTCCCAGCGGGCAAGATCGCTCGCGGTCATCGCCAGCTCGCCGGCGGCGTAGAGCCACCCGGGCGCCGATGGTCGGGAGGGGTGCAAAGGTCCGAGCGCATAGCGCAAGTAACCCGTCGGATCGCTCTGCGGCAGCGGAGCCGCGTTCACGTCGAGGACGCTCGTCATACCGAGCGGCTGGAAGACGCGCATCGAGAGCTGCTCGAACAGGGGCCTGCCACTCACCTTCTCGGCGATTGCCCCGGCAATCACGTAGCCGGTGTTGCTGTACTGCCAGGAGGTGCCGGGGGTGAAGTCGAGCGGCTTGGAGCCCCAGCGCTCGATGATCGTGGCCACACTCACCGGTTTGCGCATGTCCGGCAGAAGATAATCCTGCGGCCAGTAATCACGGACGCCAGCAGTGTGGGAGAGCAGCTCGCGGATCGTCACCCCCTTGGCGAAGCCGAGCCGATCGAGGAATTGGCCGGCGGTGTCAGTGAGCGATAGCCGGCCCCGCTCCTCGAGCAGCAGCAGCGCCGTCGCAGTGAACTCCTTGCTGATCGAGCCCACCGGATAGCGCATCGAGGGGAGCGCCACCCGGCGCGGCTCGAGCGTCGCATAGCCGTAGGCTTGCGCATAGATCAACCGCTGCTCGCGCACCAGTGCAACCGAGGCCGACGGGACGCCGGTACGCGCGAGGATCTGGCGCACGGTGGTGTCGACCCTCTCCTGCAACGCCGGCTGGATGCGTGGAGCGATGCTCGACGGGGAGGCCGTGGCGGCGTACGCGGCGCCACCCAGCAGACCGAGCAGAAGCAAGAAGCACGAGTGATCCCTCAGGCCTCGCAGAATGCGCATCGCGCAACCCCCTTACCGACTCGACATTCTCAGGCCGCCGCCGGTGGAGCTCACCGAGCTCGCCGCGCGGCTGCGACTGCGGATCGCTCAGGGCTCGGGATCGCTCCCTTCGGCGATGCCCTCGAACAGCGGAGTCGACAGGTAGCGCTCGCCCGTGTCGGGCAGCATCGCGAGGATCACCGAGCCCTGCTGGGCTTCCCGCGCAACCTTCACAGCGGCAGCGAACGTGCCGCCGGAGGAGATTCCGCAGAAGATGCCTTCCTGGCGTGCGAGCGCGCGCGCGGCCTCTATCGCCTCGGTGTCCGCGACCGGCACGATGCGATGGGGCACCTCCCGATCGAGCACCGCCGGGAGCAGATCAGGTGTCCAGCCCTGGATCTTGTGGGGAGCCCAGGGCTTGCCCGAGAGCATCGCCGCCCCCTCGGGCTCCGTCGCGATGATCTTCACCTCCGGACGCGCCAGCCGGATCATCTGGCCCGCTCCGGTCAGCGTTCCGCCGGTCCCCCAGCCGCTGACGAAGAAATCGAGCCGCTTGCCGGCGAAGTCGCTCAGGATCTCAGGTCCGGTCGTGCTGCGATGATAGGCGGGGTTGGCGGGATTCTCGAACTGCCGCGCGAGGAACCAGCCGTGGCGCGCGGCGAGCGCTTCGGCCTTGCGGATCATGCCGGTGCCGCGCTCTGCGGCCGGCGTGAGGATCACCCGCGCGCCGAGCATGCGCATGATCTTGCGGCGCTCGATCGAGAAGGACTCGGCCATGGTGGCGACGAACGGGTGGCCCTTGGCCGCGCAGACCATCGCAAGCGCGATCCCGGTGTTGCCCGAGGTGGCCTCGACGACGGTTTGGCCGGGCTTCAACGCACCGCTGCGCTCGGCGTCCTCGATGATAGCGATCGCGAGCCGGTCCTTCACCGAGGAGAGGGGATTGAAGAACTCGCACTTCACGTACATCGTGACGTGCTGGGGGGCAAGGCGATTGATGCGAACGATGGGCGTTCGCCCGATCGTACCCAGGATGCTGTCGTAGATCACGGAACACCTCTCGAGGCTTGTGACCGCCCCCCTTCTTGGTGTCGGTCAGTATGCTTGAGCGCACGCCGGTCGCCAACCGGATCCCGCCGCACGGAGCTGGGATCTGCATAGTTTGAGCCAGCGTTCGTGTACGATTTGTCGTCCGTTTGGCGGCGGACACACCTCGAGGAGCACCACATGATCGGATATCTCACGCTGGGCACCAACGATCTTGCACGCGCGGCACGCTTCTACGACGCCATCGCGAAAGAGCTGGGCGTCGGGAGAATGGGCGAGACCGAACGCCTGGTCATCTGGGGCAAGCCCGGTGGGGCGGCTGCGATCGGCCTGGCGCTCCCGTTCGATGGCAAGCCTGCGAGCGTGGGCAATGGCGTGATGGCGGCCTTCGAAGCGCAGGACAAAGCCCAGGTCGACCGGATTCACAAGCTCGCGCTGTCATTGGGCGGCAAGGATGAAGGGGCACCGGGACCGCGAGGCGAAGGATTCTACGCCGGCTATTTTCGCGATCTGGACGGCAACAAGCTCAATGCGTACGTGATGGGCTGAGCGCTGAACGGCGCGGCTGCGGCGCTTTCACACGAACGGCAGCTCCATCGACTCCCCGGAGGCCAGTCCCGCGAAGCGCTCGAGCAACGATCGCAGCTCCTCGAGCATGCGCGTCGCCGATTCGACGCTGACGCCTGGGCCGCCGTGCCCCTATCCTCACGCGAGCCGCTGTGGTAAACGACCCAGACTGATCCATCGCCCGTTCGATGTCCGCATCGGGCGGGGACTGGGGGGCAGCAGACATGATCTGTCGGCTTATCGCGGCTGGCGTGCTTGCGATGCTCGCGACCGTGAGCCTTGCAGGTCCGCCGGAGGTTGCGCTCGTCGGTGGAACGCTGATCGACGTCGACAATTTCGGCGAGACGACCGCAGATCTCGTCGATTCGACAGTCCTCATCCGCGGTGAAGTGATCGTGGCGGTGGGGCGAAGGAGTCAGGTGGCGATTCCACCGGGCGCAAGAATCGTCGATGTGCATGGCGAGTACATCATTCCGGGCCTGATCGACGGGTTTGCCGCACAGCGAAGCCAGGGCCAGGCGAACGCGCATCTCGCCATGGGAATCACCACGATCATCGGCATGTCCGATGATCGGCGCGGTCTGCTGCTGGACGAGGATCCTCAGCCGCACATCAAACGGCTGGAGGACGTGACCGGGTATGACCTCTCCGGGCTCGATCCCGCCCCGGAATCGATCGGGGAGATCCGGGCGCGCGGCCGGCGCCTGGGTCCAACCGAGCTGGCAGCTTATGTGGATACCAAAGCCTGGGACGGCGACACGGTGCTGTGGCTCGGGTACTCGCTCGATCTCGAGCAGCTGCGCGCGGTGGTTGCCGCCGCGCGCCGCCACAAGCTGGCCACCATCGGCGAGCTCGGTCACGCATCGTACGTCGAGGCCGCCGAAGCCGGCGTGCAAGCATTCGTGCACATGGAGCGCTTCATGACCGAGGTGGCACCGCCTGCGCTTCGCCATGCGCTTGCGGATGATCCGTTTCCCGCCCGTCCCAGTGCGCTGGGGAGCCAGTTCGAAACGTTCCTGGGCTCGTTGAGCCCGAGCGCACCCGAGGTGCGCCAATATGCCGCGCGGCTCGCCCACACGCACGCGGCGCTGGTCCCGACCACGACGCTGTACGTGTCCGGAACCGAGGTTGATCGTCACAACCCGTGGGCGAGCGAGATCGGACCGCTCGTGGATCCGCACGACGTGCACGCACCGCTCGATCCGGCCACGGGTACTCAGCCGCGATCCAGGCTGAGGCCGCGGGAGGCGCGCGATCGAGAGCTCAAGGAGACCGAGGCTTTGATGCGGGTGCAGTCGGCATTCATCGCCAAGCGAGTTGCCTTTCTCGCGGCCAGCGGAACGACCGCATTCGGCGTGCTGCCCGGAGATGGTCTGCACTGGGAGATGCATCTTCTGACGCGCTTGGGGCTCAGCCCCCGGCAGGCACTCGCTGCAGCAACTGGAAATTACGCGCGAGTCTTCGGCTGGACAGACCGCGGACGCATCGCGCCTGGCTGCCTCGCCGATATCGTCGTGCTCGCGAAGAGCCCGGTCGAGAGCATCGACAACTCGCGTGCCATCACCCGCATCTACCTCGCCGGGCGGGAGCTCGATCGTCCGCAACTGCTCACGCCACCGCGGTGAGCACCAGAGACGCCGGGGATTGGGGCGCGGTTGGCCAGGGTGGTAATCTCGATGCCCTGCACCGGCCGGGTGCAGCACCGACAGGCTGACAAGGCTCGCAAATGCCTCAGGACCCAAGACCAGTCGTCTACCGGCACCGGCTTTCCACCCGGATCTGGCATTGGCTCAACGCGGTCGTCATCGCGATCATGCTGATGAGCGGCCTGATGATCTTCAACGCACATCAGCGCCTTTACTGGGGCCAGTACGGCGCCAATCCCGACCACGCGTGGCTCGAGATCGGCAACGTGGGCGAGCGGGGCTTTCTGCGTGTGGGCAACCACACGATCCATACCACCGGATTCCTCGGCGTCTCCGGCGGAACAGGCGATCAGGCGGTCGACACTGCCTTCCCCGGGTGGCTCACCATCCCGTCGGATTACGACCTGGCCGGTGCGCGCCACTGGCACCTGTCCTTTGCGTGGCTGTTCGTGGCGGCGATCGTCGCGTACTGGATCTTCGGTCTTGCCAACCGGCATCTCTGGCGGGACGTGCTTCCCAGCAAACAGGAGCTCACCCCGCATCACCTCCTGGGAGACATCAAGAGCCATGCGCTGCTGCGCTTCCCGAAGGGCGAGGCGGCGCGGCGCTACAACGTGCTTCAAAAGCTCGCCTATCTGGGCGTCGTCTTGGTCCTGATTCCGCTGCAGATCCTGACGGGGCTTGCCATGTCGCCGTCGATGGATGCGGCCTGGCCATGGCTGATCGACGTTCTCGGGGGGCGTCAGTCCGCGCGATCGATCCACTTCATCTGCGCGATGCTCCTCGTGCTCTTCTTCCTCGTGCACATTCTCATGGTGGTGCTCGTCGGGCCGATCAACGAGATCCGATCGATGATCACGGGGCGCTACCGGCTCCCCGCGGAGCATCGCTAGTGGCCGCCCTCATCACCAGACGCAGGCTCATCGCGGGCATCGCCGCCGGGAGCTCTTCCATCGCGCTGTCCGCCTGTGCAGGATCGAGCGACAGCACGTTCTTCCAGGACAAGGTGCTGTCGGTCGGCGAATGGCTCAACTACCGCATGCAGCGGCTGATCGTGGGAAACGCGCTTGCCCAGGAGTTCGCTCAGAGCGAGCTATCCCCGGTCTTTCGCACCAATGGCAACGTCAATCCTGGAACGCCGGAGTATCTGCGGTGGGCGGCAAGCCAGTTCGTCGATTGGCGGCTGCGGATCGATGGACTGGTTCGCTCGCCCGCCTCGTACTCGTTGGCTCAGCTGCGCGCGATGCCCTCGCGCACCCAGATCACGCGACACGACTGTGTCGAGGGCTGGAGCGCAATTGGAAAGTGGACGGGCGTTCAGCTCGGCCGCCTTCTCAAGCAGGTCGGGCTGCTGCCGAACGCACGCTTCGTCGTTTTTCACTGTGCAGACAACTTCGATGGCACGCCCTACTACGAGAGCATCGACCTCGTGGACGCGTTTCACCCCCAGACGTTGCTCGCCTACGCCATGAACGGCCAGCCCCTGTCGATCGGTCACGGCGCCCCGTTGCGGCTGCGCGTGGAGAGGCAGCTGGGCTACAAGCACGCCAAGTACGTCATGCGTGTGGAGGCGGTGGCCTCGTTGGCCGGGATCGGAGACGGACAGGGCGGGTTCTGGGAAGATGAAGCCGGTTACTACTGGTACGCAGGCGTCTGATCTGCTGCGGATGAGGGCCGGCAGGCCGGCACGGGGCCACGGCCGTGCGGCTTCAGGGTGTCTTGAATTTCGTGAGCGTCGATGCTGCCGTCACAACCCCGCATTCACACTTCACCGCCAGCTCGACGGGCGAGCGCATCTGAGTCTCATCACCCCTGCCCTCAAACACGTCCTCGCACAGCGCAAGCAGACGCTGGCACGCGCAACGCACCCCGTAGTACCAGGTGTTGCGCCTGAGATTCGGAAGAGGAGTGACTGTCAGGGCGCGTCCTTCTTGCGGGGGCTGCCTTCCGGGCGAGGAAGCAAGAGTCGTGCCGCAAAGCGCTCCGCGGACATCAGGGGGGCTGGGGCACGAGCGGCAGGGTGATGTGGGAGGGCAGCCTCGCAGAGGAGTAGACCCGCTGCGTCGCCGGGCGATAGTCGCTGGCCTTGGCGGCATAGATGCTGGGCACAAAGGTCTGCGGGTTGCGGTCGATCAGCGGGAACCACGTCGACTGGATCTGGACCATGATCCGGTGCCCCTTCAAAAACACATGGTCGCGCGAGCGCAGCGGAACCGGCCAGCGGGTGGGCACATTCGGCGTGAGCGCATGCGGATGCTCGTAGCTCAAGAGGTAGCGCCCGCGACGGACCTCCATCGCGATGGGCAGCTCATAGCCGTTGAGCTTCTGAGCATAGGCTCCCGCATCGGGACCCTTTGAGTCCGGATTGGTGTACCAGTCCACCTTCTCCACGTCCTCGGGGAAAACATCGATGAGCTTGACGACGAAGTCGCTGTCGCTGCCCGAGGTCGACGCATACAGAACAGCCTCCACCTCGCCCGTCATGGTCAGGTCATGCGGCAAGGGCTGGCTGACGTAGGTGAGCACGTCGGGGCGGTGATCGACGAAGCGCTGATCGCCGGATTCCCAGCGCTTCCAGTCACCCGCCGGATAGGTCGGCGATATGGGTCTCGGACGATAGGGCACCGGGTTTGCCGGGTCCGAGACGAAGCTGCGATACACGCCCCCCTTGCCTGCCATGGGCCTGTCGAAGGTCAGTGTGCCGTCCGCATGCAAATAGAGATCGGTCGGCACGGCGCTTTTCAGGGGCCACTCGGAATACGTGCGCCAGGTATTCGTGCCGGTTTGAAACGTCATGGCCCGCCAGCTGGGCTTCGAGCCCTTGCCATGCAGCCAATAGGCGAAGAACGGCGCCTCGATCTGCGCGCGGAACTCGCGCGCGGTGTCGTGGCCCAGAGCCCAGGGACCGAGCTTGTCTTCCACCGCCCCGTGCCAGCAGCCATGGCACCAGGGCCCTGCGACGATCAGGTTGGTGTGGTCGGGGTCGCTTTCCGCCGCGTGACGAAAGATCTCCCACGGACCCCACGGGTCTTCCTGGTCCCAGAAGCCCGCCACGTTCAGGTTCGGCACCGAGGAGCGGTGCAGCTGATCGACCCAGGCCTGCGACCTCCAGAACGCGTCGTAATCCGGATGAGCGAGGTTGTAGTTCCAGAACGGAAGCTTGCCGTGCAGATAGTGGTCGTTGATGTTCGAGAGCGGCCCCAGCTCCAGATACCACTGGTAAGTGTCCCACCGGTCGAACAGGAAATGGGAGTTGGCGAGCTTCTCGCTCTCCTCGAGCACCGAGTATTCAAACCCGTAGCTCAGGCGCAAGGCACCGTACCGGTGGAAGTCGTCGTTCATCCATTGATTGACCGGGGATGCCTGCTCGCTCACGGCCTTCAGTGCCGGATGCGGGCCGAGCAGCGTGACGCCCGCCGTCATCCCGGCGTAAGAGACGCCCATGATGCCCACCCGGCCGTTGTTGTTGGGCACGTTCTTGACGAGCCAGTCGATGGTGTCCCACGCATCGCGCGTCTCGATCGTGCCCTTGCCAGGCTCCGTCAGGGCATCACCGGCGAGCGTGAACGTGCCCTCGGACTTGAAGCGGCCGCGAATGTTCTGCGTGACGAAGATGTAGCCGTCGGCTGCCAGCTCCTTGAGATTGGCCGGCATCTCCTCGGGCGCCTTTGCGGGGACTCCGTACGGAGTTCGCGTGAGCAGGATCGGCAGCGGCGCCGACACTCCGACCGGGCGCAGGATGACCGTCTGCAGCCGGATCCCATCGCGCATGGGAATCATGACCTCCTGGTACTCGAACAGTGCTTTCTTCGCCGGCGCAGCGGAGGTGGGCTGCGCCGGGGTGGCGTTCTGCTGGGGGGCGGACTCGCTCGGTGAGCTCAAAAGCCCGGCCACCGTCATCAGCACGGCGACGAATGTCGTTCTCATGCGGCGCGCCCGGTGCAACCGTGACATGATGCGCGAGTCACAACGACCGGGGGATCGCGCATGCGCAGCGCCTTCAATGCCATCATGCGAGCGGTGAGCAGTCTCATTGGACTCCTCATGGTCGCCGTCGGGGTCATCTGGATACTCCAGGGGCTCGATCTCGCCTTTCGGGTCGGATTCATGGTGGGCCAGAAGCGCTGGGTCCTGTTCGGGGCGATCCTTGCGCTCGTGGGCGTTGCGCAAGTGATCTGGAGCAATACGCGGCAGCGGTAGCGGCGAGGTCCCTCAGCCTCGCGACGATCTTTCCTGCAGCTGCTGCACCACCTCGAGAGCCTTTGCGACATGCTCGGTCGGTGAGACCTTGCTGATCGCGCTCACGATCTTGCCGTCGCGGCCGATGACGAAGGTCGTCCGGTCCGCGAATCCATGGCCGATCTCCACACCGCGTACGTCCTTCAAGCCCGGCGGGCCCTGGTGCACCTGGATGTCGTAGGACCTCGAGATCGCGCCGCTCGCATCGGAGGCCGTGGGGAATTTCCCTGCGCAGTACTTGGGATCGGCGGAGAAGTCATTCAGCCGCGCGAGGCTGTCGAGGGACACGCCGATGATCGTGGCGCCGGCGGCGGCGAACTTGTCGCTGTCCGCGGCGAAGGTGTGCGCCTCGATATCGCAGCCCCCCGTGTACGCGGAGGGATAGAAGTAGACGACCACGGGACCCTTCTTGAGGGCCTTGCGCAGCGAGAACGTAATGGCCTTGCCTGCCAGGGAGGCTTGCGCGGTGAACTCGGGAGCCGTATCCCCCTCCTTCAGCGCAGCCACGGCCGGGAGCGCCGCAATGCTCATCAGGAGCGTACCGAGCAGTAGGCTTTTCATGTCGAACACCTCGAGTGCAGCTGCGGGCGGTTGCGCATTGTATACGAGGAGCGCGGATTGTCCGTTCCATCGATGACTCAGCCCGCGCGCAGCGTCGTGAGCGGTGGCTGCCGCACCACCGAGCGCGTGGCGAGCCATCCACTTGCGGCCACCAGCGCGGCGCCGCCCGCCACGCCCACCGCGAACACCGCAGGATCGAACCCGTAGGGCACCTGCAGCACGCGCGCGGCGACGAACGCTCCTGCGAGAAAGGCACCCAGTGCGGCCAGCAGACCCGCGAGCGCGCCCAGCGTGGTGAACTCGGCCAGCACGCTCTGCAGCACCGTGCCCCGGCCCGCGCCGAGCGTTCTCAACATGGCGCTCTCGAAGCGCCGCTCGTCGCGACTGGCTTGCACTGCCGCAAGCAGCACCGTGAGTCCTGCGAACAGCGTGAACGCAAAGACGCTTTGCACGGCGAGGATCGCCTTGTCCACGAGCGAGCGGACCTGGGCGAGCAGATCGTCCACGTTGAAGATCGAGACGCTCGGAAACCGGTGCGCAAGCTCGGCGAGCACCCGCCCCTGCCGCGGATGGAAGTAGGCGCTCGTGAGATAGGTGCCGGCCGCGGCATCGAGCAGCCCGGGGGCAAAGACGATGAAGAAGTTGGGCTGGAAGCTGTCCCACTTGACCTTGCGCAGATTGACGACCGTGGCCGTGAAGGGCTCTCCGCCCACATCGAAGGTCAATCGATCACCGAGCCGGAGACCGAGCGACTCCTGGAATTCCGTGGCGAGCGAGACGAGCGGCTTGCCGAAGTCCTTCGGCCCCCACCAGTGTCCGGCGACGATCTGGTTGTCCGCCCCGAGATCCTCCGCCCACGTGATGTTCTGCTCGCGATCGGCGAAGCCCTCCCCGCGCTGGCCGCGAAAGCGCAACGACTCGACGGAGCGCCCGTCGATCCGGGTGAGGCGTCCACGGATCATCGGCATCATGCGCGAGAGCCGGGCGCCGTTCGCCTGCAGATACGCGCCGAAGGCGGCGCGCTCGCCCGGAGGAATGTTGATGAAGAAGTAGTTGGGAGCATCCGCGGGCAGCGTGCGGCGCCAGTCGCTCTGCAGATCCCCGCGCACCAGGCCGAGCAGCAGCAGCACCATGAGCCCCGTGCCGAAGGCGACGATCTGCACCAGACTGTCGGTGCGGTGGCGGCTGAGGTTCGCGATTCCGTAGCGCCAGGCCACACCCACCCGCCCGCGCAGCCGTGCCGCGAGGGTCACGAGCAGCAGCGCGGCCGCCACCAGCAGCGCGGCGAATGCGGCGAGTCCCACGGCGAAGTCCAGGAACAGTCGCAGGTCCCCGACCGCCCAGTAGATGAGTGCGGCCACGACCGCCACGGCAGGTCCATAGGCGAGCCACACGAGCGGCGCGGGCGCTCCCACGTCGCGCCGCAGCACGCGAACGGCCGGCACGCGCGCCAGCTGCAGCAGCGGCGGCAATGCAAATCCCGTCAGCACCGCGATCGCCGCCGCGAATCCCATGCCGACGGGAGCAAGATTGGGGGGCGGCAGGTCGGCATTGATGAGACCCCGAAGCGCATGCAGTAGCCACTCCTGCGCGAGGAACCCGATCGCAGAGCCCGCAAGCGCCGCGATGAGCGCCACGAGCAGCAGCTGCAGCGCGCTGATCGAGAGCATCAGCGCGCGGGTGGCGCCCAGGGTCTTCAGGAGCGCGACTGCATCGAGGTGGCGCCGCACGTACTGGCGCGCCGACATCGCCACCGCGATGGAGCACAGCAGCACGCTCGCAAGACCTGCAAGCTCCAGGAAGCGTCCCGCGCGGTCCACCGCATCCTTGATCTGCGGGCTCGCCTCGGTGATGTCGCGCAAGCGCTCATCGGGCTGCCGGTGCTGCTCGAGCCAGTCCCCGAAGGCCCGGATGACCGGCCCGTCCGCTGCGAAGAGGCCTCGATAGCTCACCCGGCTGCCGGGCTGGATGAGCTGCGTCGCCGGCAGATCCGCGCTGTTCATGATGAGGCTCGGAGCAAGCTCGGTGAAGCTTGCGTCCTGATCCGGACGCGAGATGAGCACTCGCGTCACCCGCAGGCTCGCAGCGCCGATCGACAGCTGCGAGCCCACCTTGCCGCCGAGGGTTGCGAGCAGCTTCGAGCTCGGCCACACCTCGCCGCGGCCCGGGATGCCGTGGGCGGGTGCGCCGACCGCGAACGGCTGGTCGGCCACGCGCACCGTGCCTCGCAGCGGATAGCCGGCCGACACGGCGTGGATGTCCGAGAGCTCGCTCGCATCCCCGAGGAAGACGACGCTCAGCATCGAGACGAGCCGCGCGGAGCGCACGCCCCGGCGCGCGGCCTCTTCAAAGTAGGCCGCCTCGATCGGCCGTGGCGAGCCGAGCCTCAGGTCCGCCGCGAGCACCTCGCTCGCCTGCTGATCCACGGCGATGGCGATCCGGTTGACGAGGAATCCCACCCCGGTGAGGGCGGCCACCGCCGTGGTCAGCGCAACGAGCAGGATCGCAAGCTCGCCCGAGCGCCACTCGCGCGACAGTCCGCGAAGCGCGAGCGCGAGTGCGCGCATCAGGACACCACCCGCCCCGCATCCATGTGCAGGATCCGCTCGCAGCGCGCGGCGATCGAGCGCTCGTGCGTCACCAGCACGAGCGTGGTGAGCGACTGCCGATTGAGCTCGAAGAGCAGCTCCACCACGCGCTCCCCGGTGGCCGTATCGAGATTGCCAGTGGGCTCGTCGGCGAACAGCACCGCCGGCTGGCCCACGAACGCACGGGCGAGCGCAACGCGCTGCTGCTCGCCGCCGGAGAGCTGCCGCGGGTAGTGCCCGAGGCGGGGGCGCAGCCCCACCCGCTCGAGCGCCGCCCCTGCAATGCCGCGGGCATCCGACCGCCCCGCAAGCTCCAGGGGCAGCATCACGTTCTCGAGCGCCGTGAGCGCGGGGATCAGGTGAAAGGACTGGAACACGAATCCCACGCGCTGCGCCCGAAGCCTCGCGCGGCCGTCCTCGTCGAGCAGGGTGAGATCCTGACCGGCGAGCCAGACCTTGCCCGAGCTTGGGGTGTCGAGCCCGGCGAGCAGCGCGAGCAGCGTCGATTTGCCCGCACCCGAGGCGCCCACGATCGCGACAGACTCACCCGCTGCGATCTCGATCGAGACCTCGCGCACGATGGTCAGCGTCCCCTCGGGGCTGCTAACCTGCTTGGAGAGGTTGGAAGTTCTGAGAACGTTCTCGCGAAGGGCGGGCGCCGGGGCGCTCGCAATGGGGCTGCTGCTCATCGGGCTCCAAGGCGCTGCGGCGGCGCAGCCTCGGACCATACTCGTCTTCGGCGACAGCCTGAGCGCTGCTTACAACCTCGCCGTGGAGCAGGGCTGGGTCGCCCTGCTGAACAGGCGCTTGCACGCCCAAGGGTACGGATACGACACGGCGAACGCCAGCATCAGCGGGGAGACCACCAGCGGAGGCCTGCAGCGCCTGCCCCGCGCACTGCGGCTGCATCATCCGGCGATCGTGATTCTCGAGCTCGGCGCAAACGATGGCCTGCGCGGGCTGCCACTCGACCAAACGCGCGCCAACCTGGCGCGCATGATCGAGCTTTCCCGGCAGGCGGGCGCCCGGGTGCTGCTGCTGGGGATCCGCCTGCCGCCGAACTACGGTCCGCGCTACGGCACGGCCTTCGCGATGCTGTACGGGGAGCTTGCCGAGCAGTTCCAGGTACCGCTGGTGCCGTTTCTGCTGGAGAAGGTCGCCCTGAATCCCGAGCTCATGCAGTCCGACGGGCTGCATCCGAATGCCGCCGGCGAGCCGGCGGTGCTGCAGACCGTATGGCCCTATCTTCGTCCGATGCTCTAGCTCCCAGCTGATGCTCAGACGCCTGCTGCGCTATGTGTCCCCGTACCTGATCGTCGCTGCGCTCGCAGCCGCAGCGCTCCTGTTCGATACCTGGCCCCTGTACCGCCGTCCCGCCCTTCAATGGATACTCCTGCTGGCCACCACCCTCCCGGTGACGTTCTTTGGTGACTGGCTGACCGATGGCGCCCTGAGCACCCCGATCTCGCTGATCGTCGAGCGGCGCAGACGCGGGCCGCGGCCCTCCTGGCTGCGCATCCTGTGGTATGTCGCCTGTTACCTGCTCTTCGCGATCTGCACGGTGGTCGTCCTGTACTGGCTGCAGGCACCGACGGCCTTCTGAGCGGTCCGTCGCGCATTTGCGGGGGGTGCAGGGCGGTGCTATATACCGCCGCGTGCAAAATATCTGGTTGAGATCCTACCCCGCGGGCGTGCCTGCGCAGATCGATCCGCGCACCGTGCGCTCGCTGGGGGAGATGGTGGAGACGAGCTTTGCGCGCTTTGCCGAGCGCCCCGCCTTCACTCAGATGGGTCGCACCCTGCGCTACCGGGACATCGAGGCGCTCTCGGGGGCCTTTGCCGCGTGGCTGCAGCAGCGCTCGGGCCTCAAGCGCGGCGACCGCCTGGCCATCATGCTGCCGAACGTGCTGCAGTATCCCATCGCGATGCTCGGTGCGCTGCGCGCCGGGCTCACGGTGGTCAACACCAACCCGCTCTACACCGCGCGCGAGCTCGAGCATCAGCTCAATGACTCCGGAGCCGCCGCGATCGTGGTGCTCGAGAACTTCGCGCACGTGGTGCAGGAGGTGCTGCCCCGAACGCAGGTCAAGCAGGTGCTCGTCACCTCGGTCGGCGAGTGGCTCGGCTTCCCCAAGGCATCGATCGTCGACTTCGTGGTGCGCCGGGTGCGCAAGCAGGTCCCGCCCTGGCGAATTCCTCACGCGCTCGACTTCAAGGCCGTCGTGCACCAGGCGCGGGGACTGCGCCCCACCCGCGTGGAGCTCGATCACGAGGACATCGCCTTCCTGCAGTACACCGGCGGGACGACCGGGGTCTCCAAGGGTGCCATGCTCACCCACGGCAACATCTGCGCGAACGTGCTGCAGGCGGAGGCCTGGATCCTGCCGTTCCTGCCCGCGAGCGAGAGCCAGTCGCGCGTGCTCGTCACGCCGATTCCGCTCTATCACATCTTCGCGCTCACCGCGAACTGCATGCTGTTCCTGCGGCTCGGCTGGCACAACGTGCTGGTCACCAATCCGCGGGACATTCCCGCGTTCGTCGCCGAGCTCAAGAAGTATCCCTTCGAGTACTTGAGCGGTGTGAACACGCTCTTCAATGCGCTGCTGCACGCACCGAGCTTCAAGCAGGTGGATTTCAGCCACCTGCGGATCACACTCGGTGGGGGAATGGCCGTCACCTCCTCGGTGGCCGAGCGCTGGAAGGCCGTGACCGGCAAGCCGCTGAGCCAGGCCTGGGGGCTCACCGAGACCTCCCCCGGGGTCTGCATCAATCCGCCGGGTGAGGACTTCAACGGCTCGATCGGGCTTCCGATCTCCTCCACCGAGGTGAGCGTGCGGGATGACGAGGGTCGCGAGCTCGCCCTGGGCGAGGTGGGCGAGCTGTGCGTGCGCGGCCCGCAGGTGATGCGCGGCTACTGGAACCGCCCCGATGAGACTGCGAAAGTCATGCTGCCGGAGGGGTGGCTGCGCACGGGGGATATCGGCCGCATGGACGAGCGCGGCTACGTCTACATTCAGGACCGCAAGAAGGACATGATCCTCGTGTCCGGCTTCAACGTGTATCCGAACGAGGTGGAAGAGGTCGTCTCGGCGCACCCGGGGGTGCTGGAGGTGGCCGCCGTGGCGCAGCCCGATGAGCACTCGGGCGAGGTGGTGGCGCTCTTCGTGGTGAGGAAGGATCCGGCGTTGACCGAGCGGGACGTGATCGATTTCAGCCGCAAGTCGCTCACCCCGTACAAGGTACCCCGGCACGTGTACTTCCGGGACGAGCTGCCCAAGACCAACGTCGGAAAGATCCTTCGCAGAGCGCTGCGCGATGAGCTGACGCCTCCGCGGTCGTAGAGCCCTCGTGCGCGAGGCTGCCTGCCCTCACCTCACTCGTCACGCCTGCCTTGCCTGCGCCCTCCTTCGCCCTTCGAGGCGCGGTGCGGCGCTGCCTCCGAGCCCGTCCCCTGCGTCTCCCGACAGATGGCAAAGACCGCCGCACCGAGCGAGAAGCCCTTCTCCCCCGCCTGCGGCTCGGAGCCTCGCGCACGCTCGGGACCATGGGACTGCAGAAAAGAGTCGATCTGCTCCAGGAGCGCATCCGCGCGCCTGCCCACCTGCGCACGAAAGAGCGCAAGGCTGCGCGCATCGGCCGCAAGCACCAACGATCGCACCGGCAACTGCTCGTGCGCCCGCGCGGAGAGGTTGCGCTCGAGCGTCCCCATCAGATCTCCCGCCATCTCGCCGGCCGAGTACAGCGACTCGGCACTCGCCCCCCCGGCGCTGAGCGAACGGCGCGTGGCACGCACCTTGTCGGTCCGCACCCGGGTGAGCGCCCCCACTCGCTCGAGCTCGCTCAGGATCGTCCAGTAGTAGACCCCGCCGCTGTATCGCCGCGTGAGCTGCTCGAAGCTTCCCCGCGCCCCCTGGATGGGGAGCGCGGCGGGACTACCCGCCCGGGTCTGAAAGTCCCGGTCGTCGTGCCAGCCCGCCAGCACGCGCGCGGCCCGATGAAGCTGCGTAGTGCTGCGCGGGCGAAAGTCCGCCTCGTCAGGCGCCGACAGAAGCCCGGGAAGTACCGCCCGATTGATGCCGGTGATGACTGCCAGCCGTGAATACGTCACCCGCTCGCCCTGCCGCACGAGATACTCCGACCCGGCACGAGCGTAGACGCTATCGACGATGGACTTGAGCTCCCCGGCGCTCACCCCGAAGCGTATGAGGATCCTTACAAGAGGATGCAGGACCCGGGTACAGAGGTATGCCAGAGCGGCGCGGACGTCGGGCTGCATGGGAGGAGCACTCTCCGGAGGCTTGGAGTCCACAGTTCCACAGCCCGCGCCAGTTCCTCCTCACGATGGACACCGGTTGCAAGACGGTCTCGGCTGTGCGATTTTTTCGTCAAAAGTATATCACCGGCTTAACCACGGGCACCGCCTGCTCACGGGCCAAAAAATCAACAGTGCTGTCTAGGAGGTTTCTCTTATGTATGCGCTCCCCCGATCTAGCCACCGAGCATCACCGCGATCGGATGAGGTCGTATTTGACGTAGTACGCCCCATGATTCGCATCTTGCGGGCGTGCGGAATCAGCTCCCGTAGCATTCGCTCGGCGGCAGACAGGGCGTGTGGCCAATACAGCGGCAACCTCGGTCGAGCAGTATCTATTGAGCATGTTCCGTTTCCCAAGCTCGCTGAAATTCTGATGGTCTGGGCGAGGGATCCCGAGTTTATCGACGAGACGGGGTTGCCGATGAAGCTGCCGCTGGCGGGCAAGAAGCGTTCGTTTGCAAGTCTGTTGAAGAAGGTCGGGGTACTATCCCAAGCAAAGGACGTGTTTGAACAATTGGAGATGCTCGGCTCAGTTCAGCGTTGTGGGCGCCGCGCGAGATTGATTTCGAATGTTCTGTTCAGCGTAAAAGGCAAGCGGTTTGTGGCGGGACCACTCCTCGACTCAGTGCGGGAATTCTTGGAAACAATCGAACACAACCTACATCAAAGACCCGGCTCTTTCGGAGGGAGAATGCATCGCTTGGCGTCCTGTGCGTCGCTGGACCCGGCTCAATTTGCGGAGGTTCAAAGATTTGTTAGGGTTGGCGGCCAGGCGTTTCTCGAGGCCCTTGACGAGAAGCTTGAGTCTTGCAAAGCGAAGAGCGGTAGAGGTTTGTACTATGGTGCCGGAATTTACGTTGTAGTACAGAAACCAGAAAAATCATCTAAGCCCGAAGCTCAGCTGCGGTCGGTGAGAAACTCCGCTCGTCAACGATCTCGGTGACCAAAGAGCGGTCCAATTCCCTCCAAACCCTACGACGTGAAGAGGGCGCTCAATCTAAAAAGCAATGCCCCGTGGATTCGCCCAGCCCTGGAGCATAGTACCGTCCTTCAAATCGACGATTAGGGCATTGCGTTCGAGCCGGTGATGGCGTTCGAACCGGTGATGGCGTTCGAACCGGTGATCGCATTCGAGCCGGTGATGGCGTTCGAACCGGTGATGGCGTTCGAACCGGTGATCGCATTCGAACCGGTGATGGCGTTCGA